>Ga0325404_1000661_pt1 | contig 35089 bp, 22 predicted proteins | sample PopdelMetagenome_18_FD_205664 | JGI IMG/M metagenome (GOLD analysis project Ga0325404, IMG submission 205664) | Populus deltoides microbial communities from Bellville, Georgia, United States - Xylem-Control-R1 | ecosystem: Host-associated > Plants > Phyllosphere > Stem > Wood/Secondary xylem...
CTGTACAATTATTCATGACGATAGTCTTGCATCATATTTTGTGGATTAACATTTTTCGACGCGGGTGGCTGGCATGCACTGCATAGATTAACATAAATAACGCTAGCGTGCAACACGTGAAAAAAGGCCGGGGGGAAATTAAAGAAAAAAAGCAAAAGAGGTACCAAAAGGGGTGAGCATGTCCTGTATTTAGAGTCCACTAGAATAGGGCATCGTGCAATTTAGGAAGGGCGACCCAAGAAGTATACGTAAACTTTACAGCGTAGTGGGTATTCCCAACTTTTGTGATACACTACTTTAACCTAGAACTCAGTCTAATCCCATTGATAACAACCCATAAAGGAGAGGATCAAGAAAAGATTAGTCTACACCAGAGAGCTATATATGCTAAGTAACTCTATTGTTTAAAGGGGAGGGAAAAGCACTAATGAGCATTCTTTTGATTGTCGTTTTATCGATGCTAGCGTTATAGTACGCGTTAGTACAATAATTGACCAATCAGGAATTCGAGATTATTGAGCATAAGATAATGAGAAAACATACCTTCTTTTTAAAAAAAAAAAAGAAAGAAAGAAATAAAGACAATAATGCTTTTACAGCGTGCTAGTATTTACTATATATATCTGGTTAATAATCCAGACATTAGCTATTCTTTAAACAAGTTTATTTTGTTATCTCTTGAATGGGAAAGTAATTCAACTATCAAGCCAACAAGATTTGGCAATGGAGGGAACATCTAGCTAGATATGATAAGACTGCCTATAAATATTATACTGCAGACTTTTTCTAACGATAGTGACACGCATTGGCCTACATATATTTGCAGTCTTGCCCATTTGCCCACGCAGCATGAAAAGCTAGTATAGTATGCTTAGATTTTCCCTTCAAAATCTCGAGCTTCTAACACCACGCATCCACCTACTAGTAAGGTTACGTGCCTATGGCAATTACAAGGAAAATAAAAATAAAAAAAATCCTACGAGGCAGCATGTTTGAAATCCTCATCATCACTAATGAAAAATGTTGTAGTGTTTAAAATTGTGTTATAATTGCGAAATTGTAGTGTTAATATATAGGAATATATTTTTATTTTTATGTTTTTCATCTTATGAAATTCACTAGCTATATATATAGCTATAACACAATATTTTTCTCACCTATACAATTATATATAGCAGAGTTTGGTGGTTCTGCAAAGAGATATCCTTGCTGATGCAAATTGTGATCGTCGAATAATTGGCATAAACCCAACCTTACATATCCATGCAAGCTTCGTGGTTTTACTCAGGCTCTCTTTGGGTGAACAGGGAAAGAAAGAAGTCTCTGTTAGTCTATGGCCCCTGGTAACAGGACACCACCATACGAACAGCACTTTGAACAAAAAAGATACAGAAAATCTAAGAGCAATGGATGGTGTTTGTTTAGTTGGGGATTAGGTTATTGAGTTGAGAGAGAGAGAGAGAGAGAGAGAGAGGGAGAGAGGGAGAGAGGGAGAGAGGGAATTTCGGTCACACTCGACTACAAAAGGAAGAGGTTGGCTCTTCTTGCGTGGTCAAAACCCTCCCAATCGAAGTCTCTCCCGAAAACCAAGCCCCATTAACCCACTGGCCGACAAGCTGCTCCTCTCTTCACATGCAAAGAGACAAAAACATGATCTCTATCTAACAATTATTTATCCTTAATCATCTAGTGATGGTAGTTTACACATCCAGTACTAGTATTAATGCAACTAAGTTAATTTGTATCTGACCCACAGCACACACCTACGTGTCATTCTGCCCTTAGAGTTGAAGTTTTTTCGTAACAAGATCTTGGATTATACAGAAGAAGAATAGTCTAATTCCTTAGTTCCATCTCAATTTGAAGCAAAATTTAATTCATATCTCAGCAATAGAAGCAAACAAGTGAATATAAACACGAACGAACAAAAATGATTTTGAGTTTATTTTATGAATATAATATCAACATGTCCATATAAAGTATGCTCTCAAAGAGACTTGTACATGAAAAGGAAGAAGAGCATGCGCAAGAGACATTAATAAGCGAGATGACTCTTGCCCCTCTTCTTTAAATGGCCACCCTCTCATGATGCATATCTATGGTGGGGAACTTTGGAATTGTCAAGATGGGAGGCAATTTAAAGAGAGAGCTAATTAACATAGTAAGAAAATTACTATGGCAGATTTTTAGAGAAAGAGATGGGTAGAGAGAGAGAGAGAGATGAAGGTGGGCTGCTAACGATGTCCGCAAAGACCCATTTGTCTTGGGTTCTGCTCTTCTTAAAGAGAGGTTCTGGTGACGAAGAGACTGATGACCCTTGCACAGCCCAAGAATCGTTTGAGCTGTCAGAGCTAAAAACAGCACCAATTACGCCACTAGGGCTGCTAGGCATGGGCTCAAACTTTCTCTTTTGAGACTTGTTATTGGCAATGGTTCGGTTCCGTGATAGCTCCAGAATCAGACCGTAACATCCATTTACTTTTTCCTGTTAACAAACAAATGCAGTTGTTGAGACATTAATGTCATGCGCAATAATAGGAGTACAAAATGTGGCTGTATTAAGGCCTTAAACACAAGACAAAAATAATGAATAATGTCAAGATATACGAACCTTGGTTATTTTGAGAACATCAAGAAGCTGGTTCTGGTAGTCAATGGGATTGAAGGTCTCAACTTGGTCTATAACATGCATCATTGTAGCAGTGGCTAATACAGAAGGAAGATAACTGACAGATCTTGAATCTACAACAACGAAAATTAAAGAAGCATAAGACACTAAACGTAAATCATACGATGAGGAACCAAAAGTAAAACTAAAGAAGGAATCTTTCTTTACACTTTGTTCTTATCGAAGATTCTAAATTAAAGTCAAGATGAGATTTCGAAGACAGCTATGCTTTACTTACCAGAGACAACAGAGAGAAGGAGATGCTCACATCTCCTCAGAAACTCCCAATGAACATGGGTCTTCAACCCAAGCCTCCTGATGATATGATCAAGAAATGACAGTGGAGTCACTGGGTGCATCTTCCATTTCAGTGTTGAAAGTACTAAGAGCTCCATTCTTTGAATGGTTTTGGCCTCAAACACATATTTTGTGTCCTCCACCTAAAACAGAACAGAAAGAAAACCCTTGAGTGACAATCTTAGAATCAAGAAGTGATAACAACAACAACAACAACGAACGTACTTGCAGGTCTAAGAGAAAAGGAACATGAGTCTCTTCAACTTTGGCAGCCAAAGAAAGACAAGTGACAGCCACAAGCTGGATCATCCAAGGCCTACTATCTCTTTGATAACAAGGGCCAGAAAGAAACCTATCAAGATAATTGAAAGCCAAGATTGATGTGAGAGCTGAAAATCCATAATGAGCGATGACCTTAAGCATCCACTCCACGGCTTCTTGACGAGCCCTGGAAAGAAAAGGATCGTCTGCTACATTGTTGACACTAACAGAAGCTTGCTGTTCTTGTTCTTTAGAGAAGAGTGAGAGAAGTTCCTCATCTTCCCAGAACAAATCTTGTTCAAGCAATGAAAGTGGAAAAAGATCGTTCACAAAAGTACTCTCTTGCAAAACCTCTTCTTCTGATTCATCTTCCCATCTCCCCTCTTCACAGTAGAGTGCATCTAGCAGGAATGAAGCGTTTTGTTCTTGTTGTGAGTTTAGTTCATTTTGTTCTAGTTCTTGTTGTTTTGGTATCGCCATCTTCCTCCAAGAAGAAGAGGTTTTGGTACACTATTCAATACACAAATAAGAACCCATTGCCCCTCTCTCCCTCTCTCTTCTTTTTCTCGAGGGTCTTTTTTCTCTGTGGTGGTGCAAGATAGAGAGAGTGGCAGCGAGGGAGTGAAGAGAGGATGGAAGAGAGGAGAGAAAGAAAACGAAAGGGAGGGGTTGATTTTTAACAGGGTGGGTTTCACGCTTGTCTCCTTTTGTTCTCTGTTTTTCTTTTTTCTTAATGTGGCAATATATAATAGTATAACATAAAGGTAGGTGTTTGGGTTTGGTTTGAAAGTCTTTTTATTTTTTTCCCTTTTGTGCTTTCGGTGTGTCTGTTTGGCGAGCAGAAAATGCGCGAAACGGCACACAAATCAAGCCGGAACCTCTTAGACCAACCCATTTAAAGCCACCGTGCTCTTTGCTGCTCTAGAATTGAGAAAGATAGAGGGACACGCAGGGATTTTGGTCTTGGTATTAGAGTTTTCGACCCGCTATGTGAGTGATACAGGGTGCTTGGAAAATTATTTTTTTATATTTCTAGATTGTATTAATTTACATATTCTCAATTTATGATTTGTTTAACAATAATTATGGATATTGTTTTTATAGATTGATATTCACAGTAAAGCAAGGCAATACTCAGCCCTATCGCCATCGATTTTAAAGGGGGGATTTAAGAAGAAAGAAAAAACAAAGGGAAAGGAAGGGAAACAAATCACGATAAGATTTTGGACTCGAAAATCCTCTGTTTTGCTAGGTGGGCTGAGGAAGAGAAGTCCCAAAAGACAAGCCATGCAAGAGAACGAACAAGCCAGAGCACTTTCCATCCACGCGGATTCACACATTCCTTCTCCACTCGACACCAACCCAGGACATGAAGTCAACTGCCTTACCTGTCCGTTAGATTCACTGTCTTTAACTGCGTGTGGTGAACAACACGCAAAAAAAAATAAAGGAAAGAAGCTGACTCTCACTCACATCTTGGTCACCGAATTTAAAAGTAAAAAATAAAAATCTGGACTGAGAAAAAACAGAAAAAGAAAAGTCATTAAATTTGATGGTGTCTGGTCGTCTGCGGTGCGGCCAGTGACAGCCTTAGAACCACCATGATAAGGTGTACCCTCCTCTTTCTTGGGTAATTGGCAATTTGGCATGCACTCAAAAGTTCACCCTCTCTTGGCCTCTTCCTATTTTTCACTTCAGCTTTTTATTTGTTTTGACTTCTTTTTGGCATCAATTATGTAAGATCAACTCTGTTTTTTATTTCTCTGCTGACACAGTAAAGACAGGTAATATTGCAAATGTACTATAAAAGATTTTGTGGGTGTCAATGGAATCAAAATCTCCCCCCTGTTTAATGTAATCATGTAAGTGCTGTTACTAGACTTACTCTTACCTTAGCTTATATTTCAAGCAATAAAAAAAAATGATTTCATTAAAAAAAATTAAATTATACTTGTTAAGTTCAAAAGGATAACTTAGAAAATCATAAAAAATATAATTTGACTAAAAAAAATCATGATAACATCTTTTTTAAAATATTAAAATGACAACATTTCAAATTAATATAGGCTAACTTGTCAAAACCGCTATTCAAATCATGAGATAAAAAGCAAATCAAAGAAATTATAAAACTCAATTCTCAATTAACTTAATGTTAATGAATGAAATTAAAAATAAAATTCGACTAAAAAAATGAGTTGAAACAACCCGGGTTAACCTGTCAAACTTGGATGAAGTCAATCGACTAAACTCATAACCCGAGTCATGAGACTATGATAACTTCATATAATGCAAACCAAAGTAAATTATAAAAGCATGATTTCTAATCAACCTAATATTGAAGAATGAAATTGAAAAATAAATCAAATAAAAAAAGGATAGAAAACCCGGGTCAATTGGCCTAACTCGCGACCCATGTCATAAGACTGTAATAAACCCATGAAAAGCAAATAAAAAAATATTATGAAGTCTAGTTCCCAACAAACTCAATGTTGAATGATTGAATTGAAAAAAAAAAGATAAAATAATAACCAGAGTCAACCTAAGTTAACCTACCAAACTCCAATCAGAAGACCAGATAACTCCATAAAAAAAATTATAAAGAAATTATAAAGTCTAATTCCAAACCAATCTAATGTTGAATAATGAAATTAAAAACAAAAACGTTCAATTTAAAGGACAAAAAAAAAATTCAACCTAGCTAACTCGCAAAACTCGTTTCCTGGATCATGACATCGTAATTGCTCCATAAAAAAAAATCAAAAAACAATTATAAAGTTTAATTCTCGATCAACTCTATGTTAAAAGATGAAATTGATAAAAAAATAATTTAAAAAAAGATAAAGAAATTATTCGAGTCAACACGACTAAACCGTAAGACTTGTATCTATTATGTCTATTATGTCTTAAAAATCATAATAGATATAATTTGACTAAAAAAAATCAAGACAACATTTTTTTTAAAATATTAAAATGACAACATTTCAAATTAATATGGGCTAACTTGTCAAAACTGCTATCCAAATCATAAGATAAAAAGCAAATCAAAGAAATTATAAAACTCAATTTTCAAATAACCTAATGTTAATGAATGAAATTAAAAACAAAATTCAACTAAAAAAATGAGTTGAAACAACCTGGGTTAACCTGTCAAACTTGGATTAAGTCAATCGACTAAACTCATAACTCAAGTCATGGGACCATGATAGCTTCATATAATGCAAACCAAAGCAAATTATAAAAGCATGATTTCCAATCAACCTAATATTGAATGATAAAATTAAAAAATAAATCAACTAAAAAAAGGACAGAAAACCCGAGTCAACTGGCCTAACTCGTGACCCATGTCATAAGACTGTGATAAACCCATGAAAAGCAAATAAAAAAATATTATGAAGTCTAATTCCTAACCAATCTAATATTGAATGATGAAATTGAAAAAAAAACATTCAATTTAAAGAAGGATAAAAAAAAATTCAAAATCAACCTAACTAACCCGCAAAACTCGTTTCCTGGATCATGACATCGTAATAGCTTCATAAAAAACAAATAAAAAAAAATTATGAAGTTTAATTCTCGATTAACTCTATGTTAAAAGATGAAGTTGACAAAATTTTTTTTAAAAAAAAGATAAAGAAATTATTCGAGTCAACACGGCTAAATCGTAAGACTTATAATCTAGGTTATGAGATCAGAATAACTATATAAAAATTAAAATATATTAATGTTTTTTTTTGTAAAGCGCATACCTGTTGAATTTTTTTTGAATGATTTTAGATTTTTGTTATAAGGATATAAAAATATTCAAAGAAAATATAAATTAATATATTTTGTGATGTAAATATATTTCCGTAAAGCAATTACATCGCGGCGCCAATCATACATTCAAAGTTTCCCTCACGATGCATATGCTTCAGCTAACTCCACTAAATCTCCTCGATTAATAAGAAATTATAATTTTAATCTCAACCAAGCAGATGAATCATACCACCATTGTCACGGTCAACATAATTGGTCTCATTCCCATTTTTCCACGCAGTGGGTGACTGTTGAGAGACTATCAACAGTTCGAGCCAGCGGGCATTTTTCCACGCTATATTCTTAAGAATCGAAGAGCATGATCATGTGTTTGAACAATTTCCGCATCTCGATTTACATTTCTTGGGAAGTAAATTCATCTTCTTCTTTTTTAAAATGTACCTAACACATGTAAAATTATTCAACAACGTGGTGGACAAAAGGGATTATTGACCTTACAGAAGTTAACACCGAGGAACTTCCAAGAGGTCTTCTTCTCGTATGTAGACACAAGTTAACTTCCGAGACAGCACCACACATGATAACATTTAGTACTCTTCCCCAGAATAATTTTGGTAGCTTGCATCTTGGATCTATTTCAAGCATCCACTTGCAATGATGCAAAAAAATATGGCTCGAGTCCCACTTCCATGTAGATTCTCTTTTACTAGTGGCATTAATCTTGAAATCAAGGAGTCGAGGAAGGAAATTTCATGGTCGTAATCTCGCCCGTCTTGGCAAGAGTCGATGCACTGTTATTCGTCAGCAAATCGCACTCCACCTTTTCATCATAAGCATCATGCATGAATTAGCTGCAATATCATCCTTGTTGATAGTCAAAATTAACAATCTTTAGCACCGAGTTTAGCTCTCCAATATTTGGTTCTAAGCAACACTTTCCCACTCACCAAATGATATCTCGAGTATTGAGAATCAATCCACCATGGCAGGGCTTCTGGGAGTTCCGGTGTTATCGTTGTTTTTTGAGAGGAAAAAATGGTGATGTCGTGGCAATTTTTAGTAAATTATAGCATTCTCACCTTGTAGACTATAATTTCACAAGTACATTTCAATTAATGGGGACATAAACAAGGTGAATGCCAACTTTAACCACCGAGCCAAGTCCGAATCAGTACTTGGTTCCATGGCTGTCGACATCATAATATAGCCAGGGCATTTATGAAAGATTAGGTCCAATAATAATCCACCATTGCGATTAAATCAGCTTTTAGTGAATAAAAATGAAAACGTTAATTTGATCTGTTGTTGCCATAGCACCATGCTTTCCAAGCACCTCAAGCTTTTTGGTGACTGTGGCTGGTTTCTATCTTTATTGTGTTTCGTTCACAATGGCTGCTTTAAAGATTCAAAAATCAAACCACAAAGCGCTCACTAGTCAGAGAGAGGTAAATTTGTCATCCACTATAACTAAAACCTTTCAAGCTCACCAATGATGTCTCACTTTGCCTGTGACCCCAGAAAACTGTGTACGCGTCCATCACACAACTGCTTAATAAAGTGCCCAGTTGAACCTGGCACCTTTGACTCATCCTCGAATAACTAGTCACATGGCAGCCACTACACTACGCGTGTGTATGGTTAGTTTTTAATGTGTTTTTTATTTGAAAATAAATTAAGAAAATATTTTTTAAAAAAATAATTATTTTTAATATTAATATGTCAAAACATAAAAAAACTATTTTTTTTTTTTTTTTGAAAATCCAATGATATCAGATACATCTGGACTGTGATATTGTATATTCCAGGCCCAGCGCAAAGCCAATGATTTACAAGTGCTCATAATTAATGATGTTGGAAGATCTCGATCGATTAAGTTAATGGGTGATGATTATGATCAAATGCTGGAAGAGGACGTGGGATTAATACTAGAGATTCTAACCGAAAGACAGGCCAATGAACGCATGCATCTCTTGAACCAAGTGCTTCTAGTTAACCTATCCCATCAATGCAAAGGTAAAAATGATGAGCTCTAACGATAAAGATTTAAACTTTAAATCAACAGAGAAAGCACCTACTCATACTGTACTTCAAGAGTGAAAGCAACCACTCACCTAATAATTTGATTAAAGTTTAAACCAGTAATATTCTTAGACACTGGCTTAGAAGTCTGACCCTGTCAATGCTTATCCTGCAACAAATTGCAAGCCCGTCTGTCAAGATTTTGGGTTTTCCTCTTCTTTTTTTTTTTTAAAAAAAATGAAGTCCTTGCTGTAAGCTGTTGGTGATGGGTAATTAATCGCATTCCAAGTATCAAAAGAGATACTCGGGGTGCCTAAAGCTTGGTGACGTTAGGGTTACTGCAATCCGAAATGCATCAGCTGGGATCTTAATTTGAAAGGGCACTAATCCAAGGCTTTCAAATAAAGCTCAGCCCACAAGGGCGATAACTGGTATCCTCTTGTCGTACAGATGACTAAATATCCTTTTTACATGAGACGATCTGAACTGCTAAGCAAACATTACCCAGGTCTTACCTTCGCATTGATGGGTTGGCTCTAGCCTGTTGTTTGTCAAGAGTAAGATCCCTGGAGCGGGTATGTATCTCTGTGTTTGTGTGCACGAGTGTTCATCTGTGTGCGTGTGGGAGGAATAACATACAGATGATGAAAACTAAAGTTGGAGCACGAGCATAGCAGCAGGAAGATCTAAAACAGTCTCTGAATGAAAGCACACTGAACTCTTTACATTACTGAAACACGCTGCGACAGCTGGTCATTAACAGCCCAAGAAAGCATACAACAAGTAATAAAATTATCTTGCAAAGTGAGATATATCCATGGAAAAAACTTGGTCAAGAAATATAAAGAACTCCTCAGGGTGGAGGAAAAACTAGCATCACTAAAACCTAGTGTTCTTTACAAAGCAGTTCATTCTACTTGTAGCTTCTTCACACTGGACATCATGAAGCATCACTTTAGTACGGTGGTGGAGGATAGATTCCAGGAAACGGGCCTGGAGGGAGAGAAAAAAAAGGAGTCAAAATGATTATTTGAACATTATTTCCCGAAAGAATATCAGTCTCTGACTCTCTAAGTACGAAAAACGTTCAGTTACCTGGAGGATAGTAGGGTGAAGCTTGAGGTGGAGGTGGATATGGTTGTGGAGGATATGCTGAAGGAGCCGGATACGGTGCAGGAGGATAAGTTGCAGCTGGTGGTGGGGGATACACTGATGGTGGATAAGCTGAACTAGGAGGGTATGATGGATAAGGAGATGAGCCTGTGTATGCTGTCGATGGTTGTCCATAAGGAGCTCCATGCGCTGGTGGTGGTGCAGAGTAATATGAGACTTGAGGAACAGGGGCTCCATATTGTGGTGCTGAAGGAGCATAGCCTGCTGCTGCTTTCTGCAAGAAATAATACACAGTTATTCAGCTTCCACCAATCAAAATATCTTCATAAAAGATAAGAGCTCTTTCAGTATATGTAATTGTAAGTTGTAACAGCACCATAGAGATAGCTTACATTGGCATTTGCATAGTGTATTATCAATCTTACTTCTCCAGCATACCTGAGATCACGGAAAAAAACAAATGCACACTTTAGAAAAGATGTGCTATGAGACTACTACCAAACAGGCGAAAAACATATGTAACCAGTGAACTCCCACATCATGATTTGGAGCAAAAACATGGCTGTGTGTGCATCTGTTATCAATGACGCAACATATTTGGTTTATTGATATCTAATCCAGGAGTATCAATGCAACTTTTTATGGGATATGAAATTAGCCTAACTAATTTGGTAGAGGAATGGAGGGGTTGTGAAAATTTATTAACACCATGTTTGGATGGAAGGGTGGGGTTGGTGTGTGTTTGGCATTATGGTAGTTTTTGGGATTACAATTTTAAAATGTAGGTTTAAGAAAAGCTACAATTTGTAGCTTTTCTTAAATAAGGTTTCAAGAGAGTTTTTAGTAGGACCCATGCAAAACCGTGGTGTGTGTTGATTAACCAAACACTTTTAAAATTATGATTGGTGGAAAACACAGTTTCAACCGCACCACGCCACACCACCAAGTGGGCCCTAAACACTTCTTTTTTGGTTATGCAAGGGAATGGAATGGAAAGGAAGGGAATGGAGATTAAAAAAAAAAGTAAGAGTGACTATTACAAAAATAGCCTTAATGGGTAAAAAGAAGTTAGTTTTTTAATCTTAGTAAAGATTATGTGTCATTTTGAATAATCTTAACCCCATTAAACACTTCTTATTCTTAGTAAGGGTTATTTGTGTCATTTAATAATCTTAACCCCACTAAACAACCTAATTTGGGGTGTTAAGATTTTTAATTTATTTGAAGGGTTTGAACCCTCCAAACCCCACCTTTCCTTCCATTTAGTAGTGAAACCGGAACAAAGATGGGAGGGTTTTAGCCCCATCTTTTCCTCCTCTACCCCTCAACCCTCCTAAACAAACATAGTATAAGGATGAAATATGCATATGAGCCACTTCATATCTGCCCCAAAAATAATATGGTCACTCTAAAGAGAAGCAGAGAGTTGTATTCTTTCAGCCTCAAAATGGAAAGACAATATCCTCCACAAAGCATTAAGGCAATATCCTAGTCCTGTGTTTCAAACTTGAGTGGTCATTTCTTCCCCATCTTTGCCTCACAAAGTTGAATGCATACAGATGGAGAAACCTCACCAAATTGCAAACAATAGCATTCAGTGGCCAGTGGGAAGAAATCTACCACATAAAAGTTGATAAACTGAAAGTAAATATAGTGGAAAGCACCTAAATTAATTTGCAATTGATTTCCAATATGGTATAACATCACCACAAAATCAAATCATACAACAGTTTGTCAATGCAAAAAAATATCGCATGTATCTGTAGACATGCACTCTAACTGACATCCAATTCAATGTCTAAAATCTTCATTTTCCTTCTTTGATATGAATTCAACGCAATATACCAAATGGCTTGTATCTCATTAGTACTCTTGCAAAACAGGAGACAAAAAGTCTCGAGCTCAGGCCCCAACTTTACCAATCCATCATTAATTCTATGTACAAACCATCAAAATCAGAACACATGTTTTTCAAAAGAAGGTAATCGCCCCATTCTAATCAAATAGAAATCACTATTTCAGAATATTGGCATTCAATGAAAGGGAACTTAACAGATAAAGCTAGACCAATCCTCTTTCGCAGTTAAATCATGCAAATTGCAGTTACAATTACCTTCCAGTTTTAGATTGAAGTGGCCAAGTTGTATCGTCAAAACCCTGCGATAGAACCTTGTGCAATTGAATCCTATACACAGTAACATAAACAAAAAAAAAATCAACGTCAAATTAAAGCCAAAAGCCACAAGGATCAACAGAGAAAAGCATAATTAAGTAAAAGAGGTTAAAGACTAATTACTTTCCGCTGCCGATAAAATCATCAAAAGTTAGGGTATTGCTGTTCCAAACAGCAACACCTATCTCTCTTAACCCTTCAATTAGTGTAAACATAAACTTCTCTTGGAATGTAGGATTTTTGCCTCCATCTAAGAAAAAACAATCATTATAAATACCAGTTCTGCTCAAAATAAACTTCAAATTAAAGCCAGATTGAGATCTATGTGCAGAATAATAGAAGATTAAGTACCAGTGCAGGTTCTCGTGCGAAACTTGCTGCTACCATATTCAACACAAACGTAAGGATCTTGTCTCGAAATCCATTCAGTGTCCTTCAATTTAGTACACCCAACAACTGCATAAAGAAACAAATAACAATCAATTTCAAAACAAAAAAGAAGAACGAAATAAAGCGTTTGCTTAATCACGTGAAATGAAACAAAATTAAGAAGAAAAAAAATATACCGGTGACTTCAAGAAGATGGCCTTGAATACCAGAAACCGACATTTTACAAAGATAGCTATGAGAGAAAAGAAAAGGGAGGAGGCTTGTAATATTTATCCACAATACGGTTGACTTTGAAATAAAACCACGTCCGAGGCTGATTAATCTATCGCTGCTTGGTTTTAAGCATCACGTTTATATATGCGCGTCAGGGCGTGTCTGGTTGTTTTTTCACGGGTCCGAAGAAAGAAAAACTGCAGTGATTTTCTGGGTAATTTCGTTTTTAATGTTTGGAAACTGGTTTACGCGCCTTCGTCAGTAACACGCTCTTTCTCATTCACCACGAGTCTCCTGCCAAATCAAATTCAGCCTTCTCTCCTTCTTTCTTTTAGGTTGATGTCAACGTTTTTTTGCTTAATTTTTTTCGGGGAAAATAAATATAGCATTGAGTTTTTCTCTTGTTATAAAAAATTAAAAGTATTCTTCTTGTCCGAGTAGAGGTAGAAATTGGAAATTGGAAATTGGAAATTAACAAAACATGGTTACCAAATACGACATATTCTTGGCCATAAAATTAGATTATTCCTTGGAATAATTTTAGATCATTTCACCAGCTACAAACAAGTGAGCACAGCGTTTTTTTTAATTATCTGTTCTTTAAATTAAGAGACACAGCCTGTTGACCCAGGACTTGTACAATCTGGAAGGCAACTAGGGGGCCCACCTTCATTATTTTTCAAAAATGTACGAAACGAGGGCCCACCTTCACTGCGTCTTTTATTGACAGTGACCAAGATAATGTCTTACAGCGATGATCCGAGTAGTTGAAATGGTCCAAGTCCACAAATAATCAGGTTAAATGCTATTCTTCACGCGCAGATAAAAGAATGGGCTAGGGCTGTTGTGTTCGCGTCTCGTTGCTGACAATCACAACCACGAACAGAAGCAAGAACCAGGTCGCGAGCCCATGATTTCCATGGGATTGTTTTCGAGGGCAGTGGGCAGAAGAGCCTGGCACAAAACAGCTTATGTTCTTGAAATTCAAAGTAAGAAGCAGAAGCAAATTTGCTTATAACCCTTTCCAAATAATATCAATTTACTAATGTACAGAGCAGTACAACTTTTTCTCAATAAAAGTAATGAAACAATTCCCACTAATTTGATGCCACAAAATAATGCACTGATTATTGTCGCCTCCAGCCTGCCTTTTGACTAACAAAAAATAACAAGCCAGATAAAGACCTTGGCGGAACACATCACCAACAGGTACGCGTATGACCAGCAAACTGATTTATGTACAGATCTTTGTAGGAGGGACACAAGTGCTCCTCCTTGCTCACTCACTTTCGTAGTCTTCATCATCTCCAAAGGTAAAAACAGATGCATCAGCAGCCATTGCTTTGAATTCACTTTGGGAGTTGTTAGCCTCAAGGCTTGAGACAGTTCCACCCACGGCTTCAATTTTAGGCTGAGCAGGGGCATGCGACTGCTGGGAGCCCGTGTTTCCCAGAGAAAACTGTTCAGTTGCTTGGGTTAAACTGGCGACTTTTTCTGTTTTGTTATCAGTTCCAGAACTAGGGGCAGGTGTGGCAGCTGTTTCACCCCCTGCAGAGGATGCTTGAGCCTGCTTTTGTTTGGAAGATACTGATTCCTCTGCCTCACTATCCGAGAACACATCATCTTTATCATTACTTGCTGAGTCTTTATTTTGGTTTGGTGCAGTTGTACCTGCATCAACTGATGCAGGAGCAGTACTTGAACCTTCATCTGATTTCTTCACAGCAGTTTCAATATTTGACCTGGTTGAAACAGTGCCATCATACTCTACTAGCACGACCTCAACCTGAAATCCTGGGGAAGGCAGTTTCCTCTGCACAAAAATCCAGCCATATTATTATGTAGATAGAGAAGGTTGAAAACACTGATATCGACAAAGTTACAGCCATTCTCACTCTCGTTAATAAATAAAAAATAATCTAGCTATCGAGAATTAGTTAGTTATTGCTGCTCCAAGTACAAGCAATTCTTCAGAAAAAAAATTAACAACAAAATGTTCAAGGTCCTTTACCTTATCAAACCCATCAATATCGCTGGTGTTCAAGATTTTTCTGTTCTCCATGAACTGCGTGTTCAACCAACTGAAATTCCAAAGAAGCATAAGTAAAGCACTTCATTTTCTAATCTTAAAATCTAAAAAGAGATTCATTCACAAGGGAGAAGACCAGGGAACGTACAAGTAAAAATCCCCTTGGCGGTCATGAAAATGAACTTTGAAGTCTCCAGCCACCTCCGTCAGACCTGGCTCCCCTGGCAAAGCAAAGACCATAACCCCTTTCTTGGGAGCACTAAACCAGTAATCTTCTGGCTGCAGAAGGAAAGAAGCATTTGTGAAAACTCAAAGGCTTACAAGGATGAAGCAAAGTTCAGAATAATTTTTTTAAAAAAATTGGGATGGACAAAGAGATCCATAAGAAAACTTTTAATGTAGTATTGACACTTTAGTTTTTGTTGCCATGTACCCAAGGAGACCTACCGACAAATCCTTGGTTCTGGGATGCTTTTTTGAGGAGAAGAGAACACCTGTGAATGGGAGAAAGCATTAGAGAAATCCAAACTAAAGGTAACATGGTAGTGTATTATTTTAACAAAAATTTGGGCTGCCTTTATTTTTGTTCAAAAATTTTATTCCCAATCTCAATGTACTATGGATACACCTCTTCTACAAGTGTATACACCCATAAGCTTGCGTGGCAGACACACACACATGTTAGAATTGGGCAAGGATTGAGTCTATAGCTGTCTTTCAATTCATCAAAATATTATTAAGAAATAGATAGAGAAACAAAAGGGAGCTAGTACCCAAGCCTATGCAATGTAGTCCTACAAACTAAACATTACAAAAGACAAAGACAGGTTACAGAGTTCACAAAAAAGAAATCAAATCTGAGAATAAGGTCAGATCAATTAATAAGCTAAATATACACAGATAAAACCATCAAATAGAGCAGACCCAGATAATTTTTTATAATAAAGTATGAAGGGGGAACAACATGAACAAAATGAGCAGACATTGACCTTCTTGCGGTCAAATGGATTGCCAAGCTAAATAAAAAAGGCACAGCATAAATAACAAAACGCACCATTATGATCAGAGATGGTAATTGATGGCCTGATCCAATAAGGGCACCTGTGAAGCCGAAATCCCCTGAGCATGCACCTGCTTAAATGGTGTTGTCAGTAACAACAAAAACATAGATGCTTGCAAAAAACATTGAGCCAGAAGTATACCTACGCCCAGGCTGGTTTTCTCCATTGAAGTATGTTAAGATACGCTCAAAATATTTTACATATCTCTTCAAAAAAGAAAGAAAAAATTTTAGACAAGATATACAGAACCTCAACATATAGAGGAAGTATCCTCAATGTGCATTTTTTAATAAATAAATGCAATAATTAACCCACAATTTGACTGGGCAGAACAAGCCCTTTTGCATCAAAACACCTCTTCTGGTTGTAGTAGTCAATAGACTCCTCCGCGGTAGGGAAAAACTGCATAAAGATGGAAAATGAGTCTACAGATGAAAAAATCTCAGCCAGAAAACAGAAGTGTCACTCTATGTCCCTTCCAATTCCTGTTTATTAAGGAATTTGTCACATATCTGACCTTTAAGTAAAGAAGAAGGCTAGAAATCATCAGCCCTGTCCGTGCCATCCCAGCCTTACAGTGCACAACCACGACATTCTCAATATCCTCCTTCAACCACAAGTAAGCACTTTGACAGAATGATGTTATTAGCTGAATTGGGGGGCAATTGTGGTCATCAAATGGAAAACTAGCCACCTGATGCAAGTGTTCAACATACAAGATATAAGAATCAACCATATGGCTTTCCAGGAACAGCCTCAGCAAGACTGACATTAAACATGAAACAACGAAATAGGTAATGTTGCATTCACCTTTCCTTCAAACAATGATGCATCATACAGCCTTTCACAACAAAGATTGTACACTTTATACTTGTCCTGCACATAGAAAGTGAATCAAAGGTAAAACAGAATATTTCGATACTAGAAATGAAATAAAGATTAAAATTCAACTGCTTCTTGAATGGAGAAGCTAAGTTCAGAACCAAAAGGTGTCTTTTTTTATTTAAATTGAGCTGAGCATGGCCCCAAAAAAACAACTATATTAGCAACATAGAGTAAAAGATATAACTTATAACTACCCATTAGCTAGAGTCATCTTTGAAAGGAGGACAACAAATTAAGATCACATGAAGTGGAACTCAGCATTCTTATCAAGAGGGAAAATATCAATGAATGCAACTGTAGCTGAAACTCAGAAGGCATGTCGCATGCATAGAGTGCTAACCACAAATTTCAAGCATGGAGCCACTTGATCCAAATCACACATGCATGAATTTAGATGATTTGTACAATTCAATGTCAGATTCCAAATTAAGCAGAAAGTGCAGCACATTGCATCAACCAGGACAAGCGCCACTCCCTTCCAAGCAGAAAATATTGACAAAATGTAACAGAACAGTTCTATGGTAAAGTGTGTTGTCACATAAAATATAATCTCCCAACAATGAACAAGCCAATTATCAAATGAATGCATGTTACAATAGTTGACACGGAACAAAGCAGTACAAAGTAAAAAAAAATTAGAGAAAGACATAACATACATATCACTGAATGCATTATTACCTTGTGATGGGTTTCAAAAAACTTGATCACTTCTTCCATGTGGTTTCTATAGAATCCCTGCATCAGATAGCTTGATGCATTAACAGTGAAATTTTTAATTACGACAATATGGCTACTTTACAGTGCAAATTGACTAGCTTACCTCAACATATCCAAAAAAACCAGAACTCATATCACCAGCAGGAAACCCCATGGCAATTATATTCTCTGTGATATATGTCATATCCAAATCAAAACCTCCTTCCTGGAGAGAGATATACACCCAAAATTATCATCAGATGTAAAGTTGGAAATAAAATAAAATCCTAAATGAAGATAAACTATTACAAAATAAGCATGAATTATCCTACTCGTGACTTTACCCTTGTGATCCTATATTCATAAAATCCCAGTAAGCTAGGTGTCAATTAGGAATGCGGCTCAATTTCTAAACATGTATGAGCAACTTCTATCTCAGACACTTCCTCAATAAAAGATATGCTACGCAAATAACAAAGATAGTCAACAGAAAAATAAAGGGTACGAACAATTTATGTAGTTTCAGAACATAATATCTCTTCTCGGATAAATTGTTTAAAAAAGAATCCCCATCAAGAAATCATGGAAGCAATTTTAACCAACACAGAAAGAACAAGAATGAAACCAAAAGGAAAGCAATATATGATCCCGTTACACAAGACTACAACAATTTTACAGCAGCCATCATCCTACCTGATATCTTCGCTTATTTTGAGAGACAGCATGCCGAGCTTTGACCTGCACTGCCTTCACTGCATTCTTAGATGTATCAACTAACCCTTTAGTGATTGTTCCAAATAAGCCAGATTGTCGAGTTGCTGAAGTTCCTTCAGGATTATCATCTGCTGCAGGAGATTTTGGAGACAAGCGCAGTCCAAATCCACTAGTAAAACGTGCAAAGGTTGATTTTCCAGCGTTGCCAGTTGGTGAGTCATCTGGCGAGGAAGTCAATGGCTGGGGGGTTTTTAAACTTTTGGCCCATGACGTTATGCCAGCTGCAGAGAGTTTTGATGGCGCATCACTTGCAGGATTCTCAGGCACGGGATCAGCAGCAGCAGCAGGAGGAGGAGGAGGTTGTGTATCAGGAGCTTTAACAGATGGAGGTGGTGTATCAGCAGATTCAGAATCCATTCTTGTTCTCAAATGTCTTGATAATTATTGAACAGCAATGCTCAAGAAACCAACATAGATAGTCACTATTGCAGGTAAAGAAAAAAAAAACAACATAAGAGCGTCATAAGCAATTACTCCACTTACCAAAACAACCATCATAAATGAATAACATGGAAACAATTCAAATGTAATATAGAACCAAAGCCCAAAGCTCTCATTAAAAAACATGTTTAGCTGCTTCCACTCCCATTTTGAGAAAACTGAGTCATTTGAATCAAACTTAGGCTTGCAGCCCACTAAACCTACTTGATAATCAAAAGCATTAAAAAATTATCGATCCACGCAGTAGTAAACTAGAACCAGATTACGAGGATTTAGATTCAAACGAAAATCACGGAGATTAAACAGTAAAAGAGATGTGAATTTGGATTGAAAATAACGAAAGAGCAAACTGAATGCAACGATTTGAGATCTAAGGCAGTGATTGTTACCTGATTGAGATTCGATTTGTGAAAGATAAATTAGGGTTTGGCAGGGAGGGAGGGGGGGGGGATTTATGGAGATTGAGGTTATCAGTTAATGAAATGAAATTGTTTGTTGGTGATCGCGTTACTTCACGTGATCGGTTTGGTCAGTTGGTTATCAAAAATAGTAAGCGTGGTGGTGATTGCTGATTGTCTTTTGCTGTGATCCAACGGTAGAGACATATGGGGATGCACATTGACCATTTTACAGGGGTGGGGTACAAGAGAAGACCAGGCACATGGAAAACGGTACCGTTCAGAAAATTGTTAATTTAGTAGTTAGCATTAATAAATTAAATACCAGATCATTCACCAGCTAATCGCTATGAATCGGGTTATTTTTTTTTAATATAAAAATATTATTCAGTTATTGTTAAATTTATTTAGTAAAAAGAAAATTAAATCCGTGCGAGAATTAATTTGATGTGATTTGGTAAACTTTATGAATCTAAAAACGATCCAAAATGATATATAAAAATATAGTAAAAACATTTCAAGATGATATTCTTTTTTAATATTAAGATATCAACGTATTAAATTGACTTGGATCAACATGTCAAATCCACGACTCGGATAATAAAACTATGATAATCCCCTAAAAAATAAATTATAAAAACTTAATTCTCAATCAACCAAGTGTTAAATAGTAAAATTAAAAAAAAATCAATTAAGAGTGTGTTTGGCAGTGTGGTTGCGGTTGTTTTCAAATAGCTTTCGTGCCGAAATACATGTCAATGATGTTTTTTTATTTTTTAAAAATCATTTTTGACATCAGCACATCAAAACGATTCAAAAAGTACAAACCACACTCAATTTTAGCAAAAACAAAAAATTCAAAATTTGACGAAACGCAGTTACAAACGCAATGTCAAACAGACCCTAAAAATATCTAAACAAGCGACCCAAGTTAACTTGTCAAATTTACGATCCATGTTATAAAACCAAAAAACCCTATAAGAATCAAATCGAAATAAATTACAAATTTCAATTCTCAATCAGCCTAGTGTTGAATGACGAGATTAAAAAAAAATCAATTAAGTAAAGAACCTAAAAAACAACCTGAGTTAATCTGATAAACTCATAACCCAATTTATAAAACCAGGATAACATCTAAAAAAAACACAATTTAACCTGAGTTAACTTGCCAAATTTGGTTTAACTACGGTTAAATACTAAAACTCGCGATCCTAATTATGAGACCAATATATCTTCAAAGAAAGCAAATTAAAATAAATTACTAAACTTAATTATCAATTGATCCAATGTTGCATATGATGAAGTTGGAAAAATATTTTATTAAAAAAACACAAAAAATGACCAAAGTCAACTCATGTTAACTCGTTAATCACTATTCTCAGGTCATGATGTTAGAATAACCTAACACAAAATAAACAAAATAAATCATGAAGTTTAATTCTTAATCAACCAAATATTAAATGATGGAAGTGAGAAATAAAAGTTATTTAAGAAAAAAAACTCAAGTCATCTAAATCAACCTGTTAAATTTGTGATCCGTGTCATAAAAATTAGATAACTCAATAAAAAACAAATCTAATATTAAATGATGAATTTTTTAAAAAAAATTGATTGAAAAAAATCAAAGAAGAAAAAACAAACAAACAAAGCATTATTAAAATGAAATATGCTTTCTGACGAGGGATGCATCAAAAACCCCTCTTCAATTTAAAAAATATATAAAAAAATAATTTAAGTCAACTCAAATTAACCTATTAAACACTATTTTTGGGTCATGATGTTGGAATAACCTAATAGAAAGCAAACAAAACAAATCATAAAGTTTATTTTTCAATCAACCCAATATTAAATGATGAAATTAAAAAACAAAAGTTAATTAAAAAAAAATTAAGTGAATTGAATTAACTTGTCAAACCCATCATCCGTGTTATGAAAGTGAGATAAACCAATAAAAAATAAATCTAAAAGATGAAATAAAAAAAAATATTAATTAAAAAAACAAAAGGAAAAAAAAACAAAATTAGTAAAAACCCTTCATTTTTTTAATTTTTCCTGTTAATCGATAATGTTAAAGATTCTTATTATAACCCAAAAATAGAATGGGAAAATCCCTGTTCACTTTAAGAAAATAGTTTCATAGAAATTTTTTCATAAAAAAAAAATAATTAACCTGTATACATTTTAACTAACATATTTATTAAATATAAAATTTTTAAGATAGAGATCAAGGATTTGGTTTGATTTTTTTTAAAAAAAGAAAATAAATGCACATAAAATCAGATGAATAAAACACATATCCTTACTTTTTATAGTAGGGATTTTTAAAAAATATTTTTTTAATGTTTTAGATTTTTTTTAGAAAAAAGAAAAATAGAAAATACTTATTCAAAAAAATAATTTTCATTTTTTTATTGATAAAATCCTTTCTTGTAGTTCATAATTTAAAGAAAAAATGGCAACAAATTCTTGGTTTTCTTATTTAGCTACAAATCAGTCTTGCTTACCAATGTTTTCTTATTTGGCTACAAATACAGCTATCATATTTATTTATTTATTTATGATTAGTTGTGTTTTTGGATATGGTTGCCATTAACTCAGTGACAGGTAACCCCTCTTTAAAAAGAATAGAAAGAAAGAAAAATCAGCTGCTGCTGTAGCCAGTAACCCAATACCACTCTCTAAAAGGGAAAAAAGCATAGTTACATCCGTGGAGTAGCCAGCTTTTTCGTTGATATTTTATATTTTATTATTTTTTCAAGCCAGTTTTTGCTTTTTCTGTATGGATGGAAGATACCAGTCGTGCACCTCAGGCTCAGGGTTTCATCAGATAATTGAACAGTGAGCAGTGATTCTAAGCAATGAGCCCCACAAACACCATTATAAACGAAAACAAGAATTGAAGGGAATCAATAGTTGATGATGATTATTTACAAATGGAGGCGATCCAATCGGAAGTTTATAGCATCTTCCTCAGAAGACAATTTAAGGAATTTACAAATAATGAAAAACTAGATGACAAGTTTCGCTGAACTAAACATGGTCAACCTTAGCCCACATATTGCTCTAGCAGACCCTCAACGACCTAGGATTATCTCAAGCAGGGCTGAACCTCCTACCAGCTCGCCTCCTACCACCAAGCTGGTGAGACTGAGTAATTCTAGCAGGAGCTCGAGTCAACACCTTAACACCAAATGGATTGCTCTTGCTCTGTAACATATCAGCAGCATACAAGGTTAAAATTTCAGAAGCTGCCTTCACAAACTCATTAAAATTGTCTTTAAGGGAATAGGTGACTATACTTACCATTCGGCAGGTTCCAGCTTCAAGGTCACAGACAGGATACTCGTGAGGGCAGCAGCTGTTATGGTCGTCACAGCAGGTTGCAGACTCCAGAGGGCAGCACCCCCATCCAAAGCAATAGTCACCGTACTGATATATGCAGCAGCATGTGCTTCCAGCAGGGCATGAGTAGTAATCATCGCACTCTGAGGAAGGCTTTTCTGGAGGTGGAGGGTTCACTGGAGATGGAGGGGAGGGACCGGGATTAGGGGGATTTGCAGACTTCTTGGTGGGATATGAAGCTTCCATTGCTATTCCACACTTTCCAGTTTCAGTGCTGGCAACATCACGCTCCATCCTGATGTACCCATTCTCTCCCCAAGCAGGACCCCATGAGTTCCTCACAATCCAGTAATCTACACCATGCTCTGTACCATACCCAACAGTAACCACACCATGGTCTAGCTGTGTTCCGCATGACCCAGTAAAAACACCCTGAACAAAGAAGAAAAGAAACATAAGACTATGTAATCAATTAACGTGCACAAGACAACTTAAAATTCAGTTTGTGGGAAATTGTCCCATTCAGAATTCAAATGTTTCTTGCTTCCAAACTAGTGAACTATAAATGATGCATTCTGGTAACAAGGCTATGAAGGTTAATGAGTCAGGCTTTAGCCTATTATGCATTACAAACAAATTATAATTCGTACAATTTCGATAGTTAAGCCTTGATGCCAAAGCATAAAAATGGTTAGTAAGATGGGGTGCGGTGCTTACCGATTGGTAGAGTTGGAAATCCCTTCCACCAGCTTCAATGGCAACACTAACAGGTTGGTTTGCCACAGCCTTCTTTAATGACTTCTCGTCATTTTGTGGAACGTCTTCATAACCATCAATTGTAACAACTCGAGCGTTTTTCTGCAAAAACAAAATGATCAAGTGCATTGAGGATAAGCAACATCCCAATCAGACTAAAGATAAAATATTAATTTTCTAAAATATGAAACTTGAGGAGGGAAAACGATTCAAGATACCCTATTTGGATCACACATGCTGTCAATAGCCTTGTAGGGGTAGTCTTCTTCGGTATCAATACCACCATTCTCAATAATAAAATCAAAGGCATAGTCCATGAGACCTCCATTGCATCCCAGGTTATATGTCTTATCGCAATCCACCAACTCCTGTTCTGACAGAGATGTCAAGTGACCAGTTACAATTTGGTTTATCCCTTCCACCGCTCCAACAGTGGAGAATGCCCAGCAACTCCCTTTAATAAAAAAAAACAAAATAAAACTTTACATTAGAAATTAGCCTGAGCCAAACAGAACGCTTTCATAAAATTTTGTAGTTGCCAAAATTAGACACCAAACTGTTCAATCTGTGTGTGGGACATCAAATACTTCTACCTAAACCAAATTCAATTACCATAAAAAATGAATCAAATAGTCCGGTTTCTAGCAGATCTTATCTATAAAACCTAAAGATTTCATCCAGAAAATTAAAAAAAAAAATCAAATTATACTTAATCAAATCCGGATAAAAAGCAAGAGTTGCTCCCACCAAATGTCTAGTCTAAGAAAAAACAAACAGACGTATAACAAATTAACAATAGCAAATGACAGCGATAGTTTCATGGTCAAGCAGAGAAGACCCAAACTAAGAACATCCTTGGAGAAAAATATGCCCGTGGTCCCGCGCCGGTTATCAAATCTAAATCCCCAAAATAACACACACACACACACACACACACACACACAAAAAGAAGGAAAATCTGGGATGAAATTATCTTTCATGAGCCTCAGACCCAGCAAGTTTGCTGTCCAACGACATCCTGTTGATAAAAACAAAAAGAAAAAGGAAAAAAGAAACAAAAACATACCACACTGGCCTTGATCTTTAACAGGGGCGACAGCCCCCTTTTCTCTCCAATCAACAGTCTCCGGCAAATCATCACCTTCCTTAAACAAATACCTCTCACTTTTTGGCCCACCTAACAACCTTCTCTTCCCATCCATCCTCGTACCCAAGTAAACCGACCGGTACTCTTCGTTACTCAAATCCGCAAACTTGTTCAACCCCAGTTTATAACTCGGGTTCCCAACAGAATTATGTTCATCGATAAATTTAAGGTTATCCTTAAAAATCTCAAATCGTCTTTCTTTCTCACCCAACGCATTGTATGCTCTACCATGTTTAACCAACCACATCTCGTAGATTCTTCTTGTCTCTGCCTCTGTTCTTTCTGGGACTTGGCCATGTTTTATGTTGTAATCAATTATGGACATGTCTATGGCTAAACAAACAGAAAGCAAGGACAACATAGCCATGAAGGCTAAAGATCGATGAAGAGAGGCCATTGTTTTGGGAGGTTCTTTGTGTTTGTGTTTTGTGGAAAGTCTCTAGGTATGTGTAGATAAATATATAGGGAAGGGAAGGGAATTGAAGAGGGCCGGAAAAAGGTGTTTGTACAGGAGAATGGAGATGGAAGGTGTGTTGAAATTGGCTGATGTGGGTCCTGCTTATATTTGAAGAAGTGTGTGGGTGTCTACGGCTTTTTTATTTTACTGTAATCAGGATTCTCGTTAGACAGTAATAGATTTTTTTCCGTGTTAACCGCGAGAGAGATTAATTTTTATTTAATATAAAAAAAAAACATTTAAATAATAATAAATTAAGTGAATTCAGGTTAATTTCACTAACCAACAATCTAGAATAACCAGAACAAAATAGTAGAAATTCAAATTCTAATAATCTAATATTAAAAAATAAAATAAAAATAAAAATTAAATCGAATTAATTTTTAAAATTAAAAATTCTAGTCATAAGATCGAGATAACCATATAAAATACCAAAACAAATCTTAAATAAATCTCTTAACCATTAAAAAATTAAAAAGAAACAAATAATAATCAAAACAATGAGGACCAAACCTTAGGTAAAAAATAATGAAAGATAGATGGATTTAAAAAATAAAATAAAAAAGGATAAAAAAAGTAATTAAAAGAATAAGAACCAAGATTTAATTAAAAAACAAATGAAATAAAATGTTAAGGAATAAAATTAAAAGAAAAAAATTAAGAAAATGATTAAAAAAGAGCAATTAAAAAAATAACGACTAAATCTAGAAAAATAATAAATGAAATAAAATATTAAGATACAAAATTGAAAGAGAAAAAAAAAAAACAACAATCAAGAGAATGAATATCATATTTGATATATAAACAAAACAAAATCAAAATCAAATGAATGAAATAAAAAAAATCCAAAAAAAATCCAAAACAAAAAAAGATCAAATATTATTCTTCCACCATAGATTTGATTGATTTTTTTTATCATTATTTTTTTTCAAAATAATGTCATTTTTACTTCTTACAAGATAAAAAAAAATTGATTGACAACTGTAATCCTAATCATTTGACCCAATCTGTGACCCGAAACATGACAAAGGTCAACTCCTGGGCCAAGTTTTAAAAGCATAATAAAAAAATAAACATCAAATATGATATGAAAACTCAATGGAATTAAGCAATGGTGGATGAAATTGCAAAAAAAAAAATCAATCAAGAAGAGAATTCCAAATAAAAAGGAATTCCAATCATAAAAATGAGGATCAAGTTCAACAAAAAAAAAGAATTAAAATCAAATGATTATGGATGAAATCAAAAAATAAAATCCAATTAGAAAAAATATTAAAAGCAAAATAATAGGAATAAAAAAAATGATGATCAAACTTGATGAAAAAAACATAAAAAATCAAATATCAATTGATAAAATTGAAAAACAAGTAAATTAAATTCAATACAATTAAAAGATTAAGGATCACCTTGCAATTTTGCAAGATCAACACATATTTTGAGGTGGAGGAGATAGAAAAGAAGGGGGAGGAGAAAAATTATCGCTGGAGCTCTGTCGTTCCCTTGCAATTGACACATGTCAACCCACCGTGTAAAGAGTGGCTCGCTGCTTCAAATGTCATCCTTAAAGGCGACCAACGACTACTAGAGGCACCGCACGCGCCGCCCGAAAAGCATGGGTGCCTCCTACCTGCTGATGCGTTCTCTGTATATGCTGACCATTGTTATTTATAAAAAAACCATAGCATCCTTGACTCCACAAGATAATTGTAAAAAAACAACTAAGGTTACAAAACCAAAAATGCCCCTTTACCTTGGGCAAAAAAAAGTTGACCCCAGGGGCATGGGATAATAAGACTGTACAAGAAATATGACATTTCAAAAAAATCCCTCAGACATTAGTTGTGTTTTTCTTTTATAGGACATAGAAGTAATTATACTATGCAATAAAGATATCAAAATACAAAATTACCCCTAAGTGTTTGTTCAACTATTTAGTTTTTTTAAGGGAGGCATTAGTCATTTTACTGTGGATTGCACTATGCACAATCCACAGTAAAACACTTATGCCTTTTAGTTTTATTTGTAATTTTATAATTTACACCCTTATAACTATTTACACCTTACAATTTGATCCTCATACTTTTTTATAGTCTCAGTTAGGTTTGTTTAAGAGTGTGGTTGTGGTTGCTTTTCAAAATGTTTTTCATGTCGAAATGCATCAAAATGATATTTTTTTCATTTTTTAAAAATTATTTTTTAGATCAGCACATCAAAATGATCCAAAACATAAAAAAATTAATTTTTAATAAAACAAATTGAATTTTTTGAAAAAATAGGTGCCTTTGCGTTTCCAAACGCTCTCTTAGTTTTTAAGATTTTCAAAATCTCTTTCAACACCTACAAGTTAAATGTGGAAGCTCAGTTGGAAAGTTTTTGTTCGAGGTATAATGATGTTTCTTTGCTTTCATGTGTGTTTTAACCATGCATATTAAAATATTTTTGAGATAAAATTGTATTTATAATTTTTTTACTCGTTAATATGTAAGTATTTTTTTTTATTTGAGTTTTTCGTTGAAAAACAGTAATACTCTTAATAACAATGTTATTATATAAACAAAAACAATCATATAAAGACATTATATTATACTTTAAAACACGTGGAAAAAACATTGTGCAGGTATTGTGTACATAAATTCATTGCACTGTTAACCACACTATAGACATATAATATTTGTACTGTTGACCACACTATAAACATAGAGTATTTGTACTGTGGACGACACTGTAGCACCAGGAGGCATTGTCTTTTCTGTTTTTTATTCCAAAAGTTGTTTGGTCACACTTGGGAGCCGGATCCAACATTATTGGGTTTAGATGGGCAGCTGGACCCAATAGCTTTCGGAAGAAATCACAGAGAAGACAATGCCCCCATGGTGTTATAATGTCGTCCACGATGCAAACACTCTATGTCTATAATGTAGTTCATAGTACAATAAGTCTATATACACAGTACTTGCATAGTATTTTTGGTTGGGCAATCGGACCAAAGTTTTCTTCTAAAAGTTGTTGGGTCTGGCTTTCAAAGCTGACTTTCACGAATAAACCCCGATGACAGTTACCAGCTTTGCTTAACCTAATCGGCTAGAAGGTTCTTTTACCGATAGCCGACAAGAGATATCAGGGTTAATAGTTAGTTAATTCTCTTATCTCTGTCCGGTAATAGAATTTATTTACCGATAAAGCAACCTAAAATCTCGTTTTTACTTTAAGAGAAGGTTGTACTATTTAATTTAATAGAAGGGGGAGGTGGATCTCATTTCAAAATTGAATGAACTAGGAAGTGATCTTTACTAGAAGGAATGAGAGCGAAATCAAGTTCTTTTCTTTTTTTATTTAATATTAATATTATTTCTAAAAAATATATTAATTTGTTAAAACTAATTATTTGTTGTCTCCATCAGTCAAACAAAATGGATCATTTCTGTGAGATCAAAAAATTTCATTATACCCCTAGCTAGACCCAACGCCATTGGGTCTGGCTGGGCAACCGGACTCAAGTTTTCTTCCAATGGGTCTGGCTCGGCTACCAGACTCAATGCTATTGGGTTTGGAATTGCCATTAGACCCAGAACACTTAAAATATTCTCTATACTCTTCATATTTTTTTGACATTTGAAAAAAAAAAATTATTGACCCGCTGCGGAGTGCAGGCCAATATGTTAGCTATACAAATATATACGGTTATCATTTTTCATTAAAAAAATAAATTATTACTTGTTATAAGACCTATATTTTACTATTTATTAGTTGATGCATTAATTTATATAATTTTGTTTTGTAGCTTAAATCTAAAAGCAAATTAATTTTAGAGGGTAAGGAGGTTCAACTTAATTGATAAAAGTGATTTAAAGGAAAAACAAACTAATTAGATGTTTTTATTATGTCTAAACAAATTAATGAATATCATATCATCCAAATAATTATTTTTTTTAAATAACAAGCAAGTTTTCATTTTTTTTTATAATATAGAGTATTCAAATAGAGGAAAACGATGGGTTAATGTTAGTTTTCATTGATTGTTTCGTAATCAAAATCCACACATAACAAACCCGAATTTAATAGGTTTAAAAAATACTCTAGAAGTCTGAAAACCCATGGTCTCATTCAACATACTTGAGCAAAACCATTCATGGACTCAACTTTGAGAAGAGCTCAAAGTTATGAGTTTAGCCTAAAGAAAAAACTCAACTCTCATGGGCTCAGTTTAGGAGAAGATTCCAACTCTCATAGGCTTACCCTAGGGGATGAACCCATTGTTGTAGGCTCAACCTAGTAGAAGAGTTTAGCCCTTATAGACTCGGCCTATGGGAAGAGCCCACCACCGTAGGCTCAACCTAGAGGAAGAGTTCAACCCTCATGTGTTCAGTTATATTTTGGATCTTATTCTCCCTACATATCCAGGTGTATAAAAAATCTCTCAAAAGCATACTATATTTTCATCGCATTAATGTTTGTGTAAGGAATATTTATCTTTTATTAATGCTATCAGGACTAAAAAAAAAACATTTCAACCCTTACTCAACATAAAAGAACAAGACTTATATACTATAAATACTCCATAAATCCTTCAAGTGTCAGGTTCACAATCTCTTTATTCTCTGTATTTTTAATATATATATTTTCATAGTCTATTTTTCTAAAATATCATTGCATTTTCTCTCTCTAAAAAGATATTTACTTAAACATCTGAGAGTCCTCAAATCTACCAAACGGAACCTTTTACAGGTACCGGCCACTTTGGCTTATTAGGCACCAACCACCTATGCTAGGAAGAATGGATCAAATTGCTAAAACCACGAGATTAACCGGTTATCCAACACATTAGTCTTGCTTCTAAGCTACTTGGAATTCTTAGGACCTCATTATTAGCGTTATCTGTAGGAACTTGAACAAAAAGTTAGTTCATTACTATTTATTAAAAGCCCTTTTTCATGGTTGAAGAAGCCTTGATACAATGGTAGCTATGTCAGTGGCTATGTTTACGGCTACGCTAATGACATGTCAGCGGCTAAGCCAGTAGTTTCGCCCACAACTGTGCTTTACATGGTTACGCCAGCGGCTACACCCACAATGACACCTATAACTATGTCGACGATTATGCCTATGACTACACTCACAACTATGCTTATGGTTATGCCCCAAGGCTACACCTATCATTTTTATGTGGCTTACACACGCTAAAAGGTGTCATCGGGGCTTGAGGGGCTCTAATGATACACAAAAGATGAGTTCTATATACCAGGTGAGCTTCATTTATTGGACGAGTTTCACCTATCAGGCGAGCTCCGCACTATTTAAGTGATGGATATGAAATCTTTCTAATGCAATAATAACACTCTCCAATGGATGAATTTGATCTCTCTGGTGCAACAACACTATTATTTAAGGGATGGGAATGAAGTCTCCCTAATGCAATAACATCACTCTTCAAATGATGTACTTGGTCTCCCTAGTGCAATAACATCACTCTCCAAGGGATGGGTATCAGGTCTCCCTAGTGCAATGGCATCACTCTCCAAGGGATGGGTATAAGGTCTCCCTAGTGCAATAACACCACTCTCCAATGGATGAACTTTGTTTCCCTAATGCAATAACACCACCCTCTAAGGAATGGGTATGAGGTTTTTCTAGTGCAATATCATTACTCTTCAAGGTATAGATATAAGGTATTCTTAGTGAAATAACATCACTTTTCAATGAATGGACTTTATCTTTCTAGCGCAATAACATCACCCTCTTATTGGGTTCCTCTAATAGGTTCATTCATTAAGTTTTTCATAGCCACTTAGAAAAAATTTAAGTGATAGGTGAGTTCCATATACCAGGCGAACTCCACCTACAAGATAAGTTTCACCTATTGAACGAGCACAACTCTCCTTATAAGGGATTAACATGGTCTTCTTAGTGCAATAACATCACTCTCAAAGATAAGTTTCACCTATTGAACTAGCACAACTCTCCTTATAAAGGATTAACATGGTCTTTCTAGTGCAATAACATCACTCTCAAAGGAAAGGATTTGTATAGGGTCTTCCTAGTGCAACATCACCGCTATTTAAGGGATAGGTATAAGGTTTCTTAAGTGAAATAACATCACTATCTAAAGGATCAATATGAGATCTCCCTCATGCAATAGCATCACTCTCTAATGGATGAACTTGATCTTTCTAGTGCAATAAAACCACCCTTTCATTGGGTTCCTCCGATGTGTTCCTCCAATGGGTTCATCCCATGAGTTTCCCTCAACCATTAGGTAAGTTCTACCTCTTGGGAAAGTTCCACCTACTAGTGCAATAACACCAATCTCTAGGGGATAGACTTGGTCTCTCTAATACAATAACATCACCCCATATTAAGTTCCTCTATGGTTCCCCTCACCTTCATTGGGTTTTCCTGGCCACTTAGAAATTTTCTAAGTGCAAGCTTCCTTCTCTCATTGGGCTCCCCTTAACCACTTATAAATTTGCTGAGTATGAGCTCTACCCTTTCATTTGGTTCTCCCTAGCCATTTAGAAAGTTTCTAAGTACAAGCTCCATCCTCTTATTGGGTTCCCCCTATCTACTAATAAATTTTCTAAGTACAGGCTCCACCCTTCATGGGTTCACCTCAATCTTTTAAAAAAATTTATATGTATAAACTCACCCTCTTTATGTTCCTCTAACCACCTAGAAATTTTTTAAGTACAGGCTCTTTCTTCATAAATTTCTCCTCTTGTTAAAAAAAAACTTTCTAATTATGAACTATGAAGTCCTTTATATCTTACCCCACTCTCCTATAAGTTTTCTAAATATAGGTTCCTCCATGGTTCCCCTCTGCATGCTTAAAAATTTCTTCAAACATGGTGCATGCCCTTACACAAGGGCTCACCGGTATATTACATAGGGTCTCCACCCTGCTTCTCGTACAGAGAAAATTTGACAAACATGTCATGATAACTGAGTATTTTTACAAGTTTTTGTGTATGAATATTGCAAAGACTTGAGGAGCTACTGACTAACCTAAATTTAACAAGCCTAAAAATCCATGGTCTTATGAAACATACCAAGACCCAACCGTCCATGAGCTTAGTCTTAAAAGGAGAGCTTAGCCCTCATGGGCTCAGCTTAGGGGAAAAGCTCAACATCATAAGCCCAACCTATAGAAAGAACTCAACTCTTATAGGCTCAGTTATATTTTAGATCGTATCCCCCATACACCTCTAGGTGTATAAAAAATCTCTTATATACCTACTATATTATCATTGCATTAATGTTTATATAATATATATTTGTCATTCATTAATATTATCATGATAAAATAATACTTTGACCCCTTCTTTTACTAGAATGTGTTTTTGTTATCAAGTATGATTAGGTGAATATGATCATATATAGGTTTTAGAAATAAGAAAAAAAAAACAAGAAGAATAAAATTTATTAAAGGGATTGCTGCTAAATTCAATGCCTCTTACTCAGGGAAAATCAAAATAGCTAGAATATAGAAGATGACAATCATGTTTATCGGGTATTTAAAAATGTATTTAAGGTGTTTGAAATTATATTTGAGTGTATTTTAAAAATGTATTTGGTTTAAAAAATGTTAAATTAATATATTTTTAGTGATTTATAATAATGTTGACATGATGATATTAAATATTAAAAATAATATATTTTTAAGTGAAATACTTTAGTTTCATGTTTATCAGGAATGAATTTACACAATGAAAAAAAAAAAAAGCAGAGCACGATTAAAACATAAAACACAATCATTTGATTTGATTTGATAAATAATTGGGGCAGAAATTAATTACAACTACGCGGATTAAATGAATTTAATATATGTTTTTCTTATGGTATGAATTTAAAACCCTTTAAAGACTGGTCAATATAGAGATGATTCGAGGTGAATTCCCTGTTTTTCTTATGGAAAGGCAGACGGTGAATGAGAAGTTTTTGAATTACCTCAAATTATTTTTGAAATCAGGATATTAAAACAATAAAAAATATATAAAAAATTAATTTTTAATAATAAAATAATTTTTTTAGAAACATGGTTTCACTATTATTTCAAAATGCTCTTCTAGATTCCATGAGAAAAGCTCGTTGGAGTTCAAACGTCAATAGAGTAGTTATTATCCATCAATTTAATGGTCGTCAAATATTGCAACAATTAAATAAATTGTCATTTTAAATATTTTTATCTGTCATGAATTAAAATTCATGGGAACAAAAGGTATTTTTCTTTTGAATGCGAGATTTGATTGGATATGATTTATTGAAGTTATTAGTTTGGGAGTATGGTTTCCGTTGTTTTTTACTCAGAAAATGTATCAAAATAATATTTTTTTTATTTTTTTAAAAATTATTTTTAATATCAGTACATCAAAATGATTTGAAAACACCAAAAAAATATTAATTTGAAACAAAAAAATAAATAAATAAAATTTTAATTTTTCAAAAGGGCTTTTAAAACATAAAAACAAACAATGTTGCTTTTGAAACAAAGAAAAAAATAAAAAAATTTCTAATTTTTTAAAAGCGCTTTTGAAATATAAAAACATACAGTGTTTCTGGTTAAATATTTTTTATAAAACAAATTATATATATATATATATATAAATGCTTTAAATGCTTTTCTATAATTTAAAAATTTTAAATTAAAATTAAAATTTTTATGCATACATGTAATTAAATAAATCTAGAATTATTTGGTGAATAAATAAATAAATAAATTATTATTATTAATATTTGAAAATAAAACTTTGAAAATCAAAACACAGGTATAAATCAAGATATTTAATCTTAAAATATATGATATTTACTTGGTTGTATTTGCTAAATTTTTTTATTAAAATAATTTTTTTATTTAAACAAACGATAATAGAAATAGAGTTACAAATTAAATTAATTAAATTGAATAAAATAAAAGGAAAAACAAATATCATGGAAGACTGCAAGTATTAGAAATATTATCTAAAAATAAATATTTTTTATTTTAAAAAATAAAATTCATCCTTACAAAAAATTAAAAAAATCATCCTTTTTATATTAGAAATATTATCTAGCAAAATTTTGTTTAAGTAAAAAAAAATAGAAAGCTTGTTTATTGATAAAGAATGAATTTTTTTTTCATGGAATACATGTTTAATAATTAAGAAAAACAAAATTATTTACTTCAAAACACCTTTTTCATACTTTTTATGGTATGAAGTATTGTATTATTTGGTTCATCTGTAATTTTATGATTTTCTTTTACTATTTTAATTGCAAATCGAACAAGGTCTTTGTTTTAGAAAAATTTCCAAAATAATATGTTTTCTTACTCTTCTTGTAAACAAAAACTATTTAAAAAATTAAAGATAGAAGTACAGGCGGTATTTTATATTTTTGTAGCAATTATTTTTTAAAATATTTTTTACTTGAAAATATATTAAAATAATTTTTTTTTATTTTTTTAAATTTATTTTTGATATTTATATATCACAACGATTTAAAAATACAAAAAATATTTTAAAATTAAAAAATATTTTTTTCTTTAAAAATACAACATAACCACAAAAACAAATAATACATAAGAGTAATCACGAGTGGCCATGAAGTCTTAAAATGTTTGAGAATGTGATAATAATTGTTTTTTAAAATAAATTTTACTCAGAAATACATCAAAATAATATATATTTTTTATTTCAATTCATATACATACATACATACATATATATATATATATATATATATATATACATATATATATATATATATATATAAAATTTTAAATAAAAAATATAATCTCAACCACATTTACTAACACTATTTTTATAAAGGGTCGTCTGCCTTGCCCGTCAACGGTACTGCTGATGTTAGCGCACGCCATGCTAGTTTGTCGCTTGAATTTTACTAGCTTGGTGAATGATTGCATTTGAATCGAAATACAAGGAGCCTATTCGGTGCTTCTGGACAGTTCTTGCTTTTAATGAAAAACAAACAAAGGAGTTTCACATGAAATTTATAAATTTTTTTATAAAAAAATTTAATGTTTTGGAATCTTACTAATTATCAATCCGGGGCCAAGAATTGGAAGTATTTTCTCCTATTTAATTTTACAAAATAATATTCAAAAGAATTTATTAAAATTTTTAAAATATATTATTAATGATATAAAAAAAATATATCTTTTAATCTCAATTAATATATAAGCAGTTTATGACCCTCGCTACGCGGTGTGGGAAGTAAAAAA
>Ga0325404_1000663_pt1 | contig 35048 bp, 13 predicted proteins | sample PopdelMetagenome_18_FD_205664 | JGI IMG/M metagenome (GOLD analysis project Ga0325404, IMG submission 205664) | Populus deltoides microbial communities from Bellville, Georgia, United States - Xylem-Control-R1 | ecosystem: Host-associated > Plants > Phyllosphere > Stem > Wood/Secondary xylem...
AAAATTTTGATTGAGTCCTTAAACACTCAAATAAGGCATTTTTACTAATTAGGCCCTTTGTCAATCAAAATTAGGTTTCTAATTTTGCTAATTTTTGGACACTTTGGTCTACTAGCCTTTTCTTGGCATTTTGGTTTTTCGCTAACAAACTTGGGCTGTCTTTTTTGGTTTTTCGCTAACAAACTTGGGCGGTCTTTTTTAAGCTTTCTTCATGTGATTTTTTCTATTTTTTATATGGGGGGTTTTTTAAAAGAGAAAACAAATGAGTAGCAACATCTAGTATTTTCATGTTAAGTTTTTTTGCAAGCTTTTATGGTGAGTTGATGGAAGAAATGAAAGGAAATAGAGGAAGATAGGGTTAGGTTGTTCTTTAATTGCTAGAGGCAAAGCAGATATGCTATTTTTAAGAGGGTGAGAGAAGAGGGGGATGGTGGCTGTTAATGACGGTGGCAGCTAGGAGGCAGTGTTGTGTAAAGACGGAGCAAATAGAGTGTTAGAAGAGATAGTAGCAATGTTTTAATGTAAGAAAAAATAAAATAATATTTATTTATTTTTTGAATTTTGTTCAAAATAAAATAATATTTAAATAAATATTAATAATAATTTTCTAAAAATAATATATTTATTTATTACATTAAAAACAAAATAAATTAAACTCTTTGGTTTAAATATATGTTATAATATACGATTCAAATACTAGATAATACATAAGTATTATTGTTGTTATAGTTTGTTGTTCTGTCTTCTTCAATATCTACTAAAAACAATTATCTAGTCCAACTCTATTTATTGTTTAACATATCAAATACTTCCTTAACAAACCTATCCTGACAAAAAATATATATATAAGTTTTCTCTCCACCTCTCTTTTTTTCATGTTAACTAACCTAATCTAGAAAAAAAAAACTGATTTTTTATAAAGAAATAAATTTTTCTTAAATAATGTTTTCCTTGTTATTAGTGTCACACCATCAATCATATATCATGTCACCCATTAAATTGAGGACATACATGACACTTCAATATTAAAATATCACCTAAGAATTTTTTTTATGTTATTCCTGTCACATTTTAATTTCACTTCATTATTAAAATTTGAAAAGTATGTATTCATTTATAAAAAATAATCATTGACATATTTAATTATAAAAATCTTCAAAATATACATATTTATTATGTTATTATCTTGAAAAAAGTATACTAATAAATCATCATCATTATTATTATTTTGAACCAATTCACACCATTAATCAAGGCTAAGGATAACTATGTTTGGTAATATGATGCATAATATTTTTTTAAAATGTTTTTTTAATTAAAAATACATTAAAATGATGTATTTTTATATTTTTGATATCAATATGTTAAAATAATTTAAAAAATGTATCTAAAAAAATATTAATTTAATATTTTCTTCAAATAAATAAATATTTTAAAAAATAGGTAAAAAAAGAAAATGAAATGAAATATTAACTAAAAACCTAAAGGGTATGGGGTAAACACTATTGAGCTGACATTGTTCATATATTTACAAAACATTGTGGACTTACCGTGTATTTTTCAATAATTTATTTTCGTCCTTAAAGTTTTATTTTGGGTGATTTAAACCTAACTAAAGACTAATTACTTTTGATTTCTTAGGAAATTGTGGAATTGAAAGGAGAGAGATCTAAATAAAAAAGGAGCCAAACATGAGTGATTTTCCATAAAGGTTTTAAGAAATATTCTTAGGTCATCAAATTTAAAAAAAAACGTAAATTAGACAGTTTAAGTCCATTTAGATTTTAAAAAATAGTTTTGGTATAAAATTTTATTTGTATTATTTTTCTGTTCCTGGTTAGAAAGAGAAGAGAGAAAAGGATCATCAAATTCTTATGATGAGAGAAGATCATCATTCAAGCAATTTCTAATCATCAAAATAAATTTTTCTAGAGTTCACGAGTTCCATGAAATGAAATAGGTTTGATGGTGGTTGTTTAGAACTTTAATATTGCCTAAAAAAAATTTAAGCCAAGGAAAACAAATCTAACCCAATTTGATTTTGCTTTTTTAAAACTTTTTTTTGGCTATTTGAGTTGATGGAATTGTTTATGGGTGTTCCAAGGATGTTGATAATGTGTTTTTGGGTTGAAAATTGAAATGACTTAAAAATTGAATTTTTTGGACAAAAAAAGAACCATCTTGATTTTATAGCCACCACAATATGGTCAAAATTTAAGCTCACAAATGACATGTTATATACATATTTTTTTTTCAAAAAAATAAGGTTGTCCGCCCCTTTCAAATATAAAAAACTAAACCAAGCCCAGACACACGGGCTTGGGCTTTAAGGCCCACCATGTGCCTCGAATTTTCCTTACAATGGCCCAAGCATGTTGGGTTGTTTTTGCCCACTTTTTTTTGTTAAGGTTAAATATTAATTTAAGAAAAAAATTATTTTAACTTAGTTGTATCTATGATTTGGAGCACAAGTTTAACAAGTTAAGCCATGATATCTAGACTATTTTTTTCTAACATTGCTTTTTTAAATGATATCTTTTTTTAATTTTTTTTCTTAAATAATTTTTAAATTTTTATTTCAATTAATATCACGCTTCTGTAATTTGTTTTCTTATTTAATATTTTCTGGAGAAAGATTTGTTTTTTTCAATGATGTCATGTGTATTTAATTTTTGAAAAGATTATTATGATTTATCTATAATTTCTTTTAATATTTTATATAGATGAACCTTATTTTTAAAAATAAAAAATATTTAATTTCAGATAATATTTCTAATATTTGCAGCCTTGTATAATATTTTTTCTTTTATTTTATTCAATCAATTTAATATATATCTATTTCAATTATCGTTTGATTGAATAAAAATTTTATTTTAACAAAAAAATTTAATAAGCACAAATGGGTAAATATCTCGTTCTTCAATACTAAATATCTTGATTTATATATATTTCTTAAATTTTTTAATTTTACTTTTAGTTATTATTAATAACTTTTTTCTTGTTTATTAATATATATAATTCTGAATTTATTTTATCTCTCTTTCTACACACATTTTATTTATATAACTTTTTTGATGTATAAAAACATTAAAAAAATTCAATATATATTTTTTTTTTTTGAAAAGAAATATCTAACTTGTAATATAGCGCGAGAAATACTAGTAGTCACGTAACGAAGGAGGGAGTCTCGAAATAAGGTTGACCTCTCTCCCTAGTCTCCACAGAATCTTTAGTCAAAACTAAAAAGCTCGTGCTCCTTACGTGCTCTCCCTCCTTTTATCATCTCTCTCCCTCTCAACCACCGATCCCAAAATTGAAATCTCACAGGGATCTTTTTTTTTTCCTCTTAATTTTACTGAGAGAAGCCAATCTTCCTGCTCTTGTTATAGATTAGGGTTTTGATGTTTGCTAGGTTAACCAATAATGGTTATGTGTTGTGATTGTGTGATGCCATTCTAGTTGATTGTTATTATTATTATTATTGTATAAATTAAATTTGATTAGCTAGGGTTTTGTATTCGGGGATTTTGACATGACAGAAACTTCGAAAGCTCGCGTCACCATTACTCTTGGCCGCAGTGGTCAGGTATTTTTTTTTCCTTCCAACCCTCCCTTTTCTTTAATCTAAAAATTAGGTTTTTTTTTTTTTTAGTTATGGATTGTTCTAATGGAAGACTTTATTGTTGCTTGGAGAGAAAATGAATTTTAATTGTTTGTTTAATAAGGGAGAAAAGTGTTGAAAGAGAGATTATATTAAAAGAAAAATTAGCAGTAATAATGTTTTCATGATAAGGAGATACCTTTGGGTATTGTATAATCGCTTTGATTCATAGGTGTGAGTAACCTTACAGGTGGTAAAGAGAGCTGCAACGATATCGGATGATTATTCCAATTCTCAGCAAGGTGCTGGGAGTAAGCGGTCTGTTATGGATAGATTAGGACACCAACTTAGCAACAAACGGTGTGTTTGCTTTTGTTTTTGTGTGGTAGTTATGTGACTTTGATGTTTGTGGAACAGTATTCTGCTTCGCAATTCTTAGGTGGAGAATGTTATTGTTTATATTTGCTTTTGTGCAGGCAAAGAGGGGACAGTAGTTTGACAAGTTTAGGTTCTACTGGTGTGAAAGGTAATATTCATACTCTACTGCATTGAAAGTTTTTAGACATTTTCTGATAATTGACCTTCGTGTATGTATTTGATTAACTAAGATGGTCGCATTGATAAAGATGACCTACGATACAAACTCATGCAAAAGAATGTATTTAGAAGAGCTCAAAGTGATGATGACCAGAAAACCATGGACCTCCGTGAAAAGCTTTCTAGGACAGTTCAGCCTTCAGGCCATCCACTCAGTACCAATCTTGATGCACGGCAGCGTATGCCTGAGCCAACGGACACTAGTGTCTTAGGGAGAATTCCTCCAACAAGAAGTGCAGATGATTTACATCACATGTACTCCTCTAGAAATTCCTTTTCTTCTTGGACTTTGGATCATATACGACGAAGATCTCCGGATAGAGTTATAAGTTCTTCTAGGGGTTTATCGCCACCCAGAAACGTGGATAATCTACAGCGAAGGCCTTTGAACAGGACATATGATGATTTTAGAACAGTTTCATATATGAATAAAGATGTTCTTGATACTCCAAGGTCTGTGAGCAACTCCTCAACTTTTATGACAAAATCTGCCATGCCTCCACCGTCAACTGTACCTGCTACGTCTGTGGCACCACGTATGAGCCAACTTCCTCCATCAAGTGGCCTTGTGCATAAGAGTTCATATGCGGTACTAGTTTGTTGACTTCTGGCACTTGCATTGCCTACTCACAACACATAAGACATGCAACTTCTTATTTTGATTAATTTCTTGCTTATTGTGTATCATGACTTGATGTGCTTTATATGAGTAGTGGTTGCTTACAATGTTAGCTTACAGAAAATGGAAGATGTCTGTTATGTTTACACCAAGTATTCAGCTAGTTTACCTGTGACAGTTTTAACCTTTTAATAACTGCTATGACTAATCCTTGAAAATTTCATGTGCTTGGTAAATTTTCTGTATTTGATGTGGCCTGGCATTTTAATTGTTAGGCTTGCAAATAATGAATGTGAGAGAGGGAGCTGTACATATATGTAGATATTGAAATTTCTTGCAGCATATCTACCTGACAGAAGAAAGAAAGAAATTATAAAATGGCAAACACAAATATAGTAGGAAATGGAAAGATTAAGGAAAACTTCTGGGGGAATCAGTGAACTAGGCCAGCTATATTACTGGCTACAATTATTTGGTTCCTTATGATTGGGCACATGAGTCTTTTGATGAACCAGGAATTCTATATCACTAACTCGAATGGCCTGTTTAGATCTGAAGACAGTTTGATTTGAAATTGTAGAGAACGAGTGGACTAAGCCAATATAGGAAATGGAAAGATGAAGGGAAACTTCTGGTGGAATCAGTGAACTAGGCCAGCTATATAACTGGCTAAAATTATATGCCTCCTTATGATTGGGCACATGATTCTTTTGCTGAACTAGGAATTCTTTATCGCTAATTTGAATGGCTTGTTTAGAGTCTGAAGACAGGTTGATTTGAAATTGTAGAGAACGAGTGGACTAAGCCAATAGCAAGGCTCCACTTCTGCAGAAAATCTAGTTCTGAGTCAGATTTTCGGATGTACTTCTGTCTTGTTACTGATTCCAATTTTCTGTCCTCTCTTTTTAACTCATGCTCCTTCTATCCCCCAAAGAATCCATTTTTCCTATTTTGGTTTGTCCTGAAATATATGTCTAGTTAGGGGATTGTTGCTTTATTTTTCCTTAATTATTCAAAATATTTACTTTTTGCATAAACTCTGAAAAAAGTGTGCAAAAATATAGATCTGCTCTACATATATTGAGTTCTTTTAAAATTGTGTAAAGTTAATTAGGACAATCTTTGTAGGGACAAAGGGAGTAGTAGTTTCCTTTGGGTTCATGTAAACCGAGTGCAAGTCATTTGTTGCCTGATAGCTTACAGAGCTAACTTCCTCTTTAAGGATAACCCAGATTTCCCAAATAAACACCTACTAACTTATCTATTTCCGGCTTCTTCGTAGGCTGAAGAACAACAAACTGTTGAAGGCCTACTACATTCATTGGGATTAGGGAAATATGCCATTCTTTTCAAGGCTGAGGAGGTACACCAAATATTCCTCTTGTTTTAATAAATTTTTTCATAGACTATAGATGCTATCTTCTTATTTGTTTTATAATTGCACATTATTTTATGTGAAACATGAAGGTTATGTGATTTGTGCAATGTGACCACTATGGGGCTTCATGCCATGGAGCAACGACAAAAAAAGAAGAGTGGAACTACATTGCAATTTTATTATTTCTTTGTCAGGATTATAATCTACACGTCATATTTTTTAATTTCACACTTGCATGACATGTCTATGCCTGGTACTGCTATTACATTTCTGGGTGACATGATTATACACATGTTTGCGTTCACATATGGTCAGATCTATGTTTTGAGAAAACCAGACATTATTGGTTTTGTACAATTGTCCATCAGGGTTTTTTTTCTTCCACACCCCCCCCCCCCACCACCTGTTGTATGCCAAGGAGAATAATATCATGTACTGGAACTACTATTTTTTCAAGCCACCTAATTTAAGATTCGTGTAATGTATCAAACAGATAGATATGCCTGCATTGAAGCAGATGGGGGAAAGTGACCTCAAAGAGCTGGGCATACCTATGGTACTTTTCCTTCTTTTCCTTTACTTGTCTACTATCTTGGGTGTTATTTTGTAATGGCATATGATGTCCAAGTCTGTTTCGTGCTCATGTTTTCTGCATCTCAAGTATTTCACTGTCTTGTGATATTTAAAATGTTGATACAAAAATTGTTGAAGCATGCATGATTAATCTTTTAGTTATTTGAAATGAATTACTTTATTGTACAAAACTTAACTGGCATCTATGTACCCCGCCACTCAAGAAGTCTCAAGTTTTAGCATCTCCTTTTTAAAAATATAAAAAGAAACCTTTTCATGATATCTTAGCTGTCATTATACTTTAAAGACTCATCATCATCATCATCATCATTACTAGTGATGGTTTTTCAATTTGATGCAACTTTTTCATGTTAGTTATTAAGAACTGTAGGGGCTGCCTCTTCTTGTGAGATGAGTTTTTGCAATAAAAAAAATTATTAGGGGGAGAGGACATGATGGGTGTTTCTTCTTCTGAATAAATATTGCACTGAAGTGAACAATACATATGTTAAAAAAACATGGAAAATACTTGGCAAAAATAACAGTTGTAGATTCACAGTATTAAGAAATGTATAGACTGCCTCTGTACGAGAGATGAGTTTTTGCACTCTAAAATTTGTTAATGACATTGTGCTTGGTGGATTTTTCTTCTTCTGAATAAATATTGCACCGAGTTAAAAATATTTATGTTAAAAAAGACATGGAAAATACTGGGCAAAAATGAGGGTTGTGGATTCACGGTACCTTGAAGTACTAAGTTGTGTTTCACCAAATGAATGATCATTATTCCATTTATTTCGGAAAATATCTGATTTGCATGATGTGTTCTTTTTGCTTATTGAAACAAAAGCTGTGGTGGCACTTCTCTGGGATACCCCACACACCTTGTAATTATTCTTAAATTTGCATTTCGGTAATCTAATACATTAATGTTGGTTTCCTTTGAACATTTTTCTGAAATGCAGGGGCCAAGAAAGAAGATTCTTCTTGCACTCCTGCCTCGTTCCAAATGGCATCCTTGACGGTTGTACTTTGAGATTCTAGTTATGCTTGGATTATGTAGGTTGTAATCTAAAATGAGAAGCTCGTATTGAATAATCTTTTTGTGAAGTATTATTTTGTGCGTTTGTCCTCATTTTAGGTTAGGAACGGCCCACGAATCTATTGTCAAATAATTGCTTCCAAGATATAACTCTATTAGTTAGCATTTTGTTTCCTGGCAGAAGAAAATTTTGAGATGCAGGATTTTTTTCCATTAATATGTTTCTTCATTTTCATGTTGTGTGTTTTGAGCTTGAATTCGAATCATGCAGGATTATTCCTGGTTGATGATTTGACTGGGGATTGGGGCAGGGCCGGTATGAGCATCGAGGTTGCCCTCTAGTGTGTTCATATTCTCAATTGAAACATGAAAATGTTTGGTTATAACATGAGAGAATCAGCCAAGAGATAAAATCCGTTTTTGTTTTTATCTGAATGTAATGTCGGGTGTCTGTTTAGACCTTAAACCACTCTTTCTCAAATGAGGTCCATTTAGGGTGTGTTTGTGAGGGCTTTAGGAGAGGAAGAGGATGGCTGGATAAGTGGGTAGCGTTCTCTTTTGTTTATAACTGACCCTGTTAAGCTGAGGGATCAAAAAAAATTTAAATATATATATATATATATATATATATTTTTTTTTTTTTTTGAAGTTTTAGGGAATTTTTTGGCATTATTATTAAATTAAAAAATATAGTTGTTTTTATTAAGTCTTAATATTACCCTTTTGCCTTCAATTATCTATCTCTCCACAGTTTTAATTTAGTGCTCTTTTGATTTAAGATTTTCATCTATCTAACTTTCAAAGAGTGATGGTTGTTTTTGTTGTAAAGGTTGTATCCGACAGTCTAGTGTTGCTAGGAGAGGAAAATTTGGTGTCAATTTGGGAAATTACAGAACAAAAAACCACAGATTCCACACTCGATTCTGCCAAAACAAATATTTTGAAACAGTGTAGGCCTATAGATGAATAGGAAAAAGAAGCAAAAAGCAGTAAGAAATGCTAGTACTTGTTAAGAGCTCGCCAATTGTTTGATGAAATACTAGCTGGTTTTCCAATGAACTTCTTGTCCCCGCATGTACTTTTATAAACCCTAATAACTTCGCGTTGAGGACAGGGTTTATTCAAAAAGGCAAGCGTAGCAAGCATGGAAATCATACTGTGTAAGCTTTGCTTTCTTTCTCCTATCTTTGAATATATTGTTCCCTTGAACTTTGTTGATTAACATCTCAAGCTTTTTTGACTTTTCATGTCTGGTATAGTTGGTAAGGAGGATGCTTTTTATGTTATCGTTTCAGGTTTAATTAAAATCCAAGATAAAAAAAATATTAATTATATATATAAAAAAGATATAGATGATCTTTGAAAGATTCTATATATTAAACAAAAATCTAGTCTTAATACTTTTACCATTAAAAAAGAAAAAAACTTGTCCATGCATCTCATTTTATTTAATACAACAGTTTTTTTCCACATTATTATGGGTTAATTTCTTTGACCCTTGTTTTTCTCTTCTTTTTCGAACAACAGGGATTTGCTTTCGGTTGCCGTTGGATTTGATGATATTTGCATTATGTTGCCTTTTTCTCTTCTTTGCGGGCGTTACTATTAGACTCGTTCATATGCAAGGGAAAGAGGCAACAAAATAATTGAGCAGAGCAGGGAACTATAATATATATCCGATATAAAACTCCTTCCCCCTTGGTCTCTTGCGCCTAAAAAATGCCATATATCTAATCCTGATTATATCCCTTGTACGATTTTTCCCAAACACAAGGCAAAATTAGGTAGGATTGACCCTTAGGCTAAGCTACCATTGAATTGTCCCATCTGCTAATTTTATGATTGTAATTTTTTTGGCTTCTAAATGATGTTAGGTTGGAATGTTTCCGCGCACTACAGTTTTGGTGATGGATTAAATATGCTGCTGCTTAAAAGAAAAGCCAAGATTTCTTTCTACGGTTCAAGATCAAATAATTCAATTCAATTCTATACGTAAACTAATTTAATAATAACTAAGTCACGCTACACTGCGGGTTGGATCAAAAAATATTTTGAATGTAAGGAGAATGTCCAGGTCGAAGGGAATTATTTGGTATTGTGATTAAACCCGACTCAACAAGTCAATCTTTAAACCTAACAACCTGCTTGCCTAGCCCTGAATTAAATCATGTGGGAGTTGCCTTTACGTGACCTGGTCGACTTGGCAGGTACAAAGATAACCTATAAGACCGATAAAAAACATGATTTGACTTTAATTTTTTTTAAATGACACCTTTTTTAATATTGAGACAACAACATATTGAATCAACATAAACTTCATAACTTAACTCGTGGATCGGGTCATTGACTCTACTGGGTTTTATATTTTTGTATTTTTAAATTATTATTTTACTTAATTAAACGATAACAAAAATAAACACTAGCAAAATATATGTTTGAAAGACTTAACTAGTATAAGTGGGAGAAGAAAACTTACCAATTTTTATAGGGATGTTACCTTCTCTATATATTATGAATATGTTTACATGAGAGTTCTTCTTATACTTTTATTAATGTTTTTATAAGAAAAAGGAGAGTTTAATTTTTTCTTGTTAAGGGAAGCGGTCTAGTAATAAAGAGTAAGGATAAAAGTAAGCGATATGGTATTTGAATGTATTTTAAAGGGAAATGTCCTTTAAGTATTTATAGAAACTGAAGAAGTATCCTTTGTTATTTTTAAAGATAAGTTGTCAGAAAGACCTGAAAAACAATTCTAATTTTTTTAAAGATATATAGTCATGAAGACCTAAAGAAGGATAAATAATTGGTTGTAGTGACCTGGAAAAGGATCTCTAATCCTTTTATAGATAAATTGGGGCACATACGAAGATTCAATGGAGATATAAAGATCTCACTATGGAGATTTTTCATGGACACGTTTGGATACTTGAAGATCTCATCATGATGATTTTTCATGGAGATATGTTTGGAGATATGAAGATTTTTGTTGGAAACATTGGAGAAATGGATAAAAATTACTACTTTTGATTAAAAACTTTAAAAGATTGAAATACAATTAGTGGAGATAATCTTAAGATTATCTAAACTCATGCTGCTCATCAAATGTGCAGACTTTCTTCATTTCTTTCTCTTGTTTTGTTTTTATAGAACTACTGAAGGTATCCACTAACAATTAATTTGCTTATCTCCTCTTTCAAGGTGTGACATTCATCAATGTCATACTCATGATCAGGTGAAAAAGACAAAACTTATTAGGGTTCCTCGTGTTCACACAACTTTTCATGGGGGAGGATGTTGCACAAATTCTTTTGCTTTAATAGTAGCTAGCATCTTAGTACATATGATGGTCAAACAGGTAGTTAAAAGCCCAAGAAATATCAGGCAATCATAAATATGTCCTTTGGTATTCTTTTTAAATTCTCTAGTGTGAGACCGATGGCGTTGGGGAAACTATAAGGGTGTCTTTTATGGCTATGTTAGCCTTTTCCACCCTAATATAGTATTTCATTGTATGTTTTATACTAAAAAGAGTTCTATCATGGGAGCAAAAAACCTTTTCTATAAAGAGTAGTTGTTGACTCCATTAATCAGGGCTTTTGTAGCAATAGATTCAAGAAGTCTTACTGTAAACCCCTGGGTAAATCTATATGGATTGCGAAGTAAATAGTATGTTAAGCAAGTAATGGAATATTTACACTAAGAGAATGATAATAGATTATGAGAATTTGAAATAAAATGTTTATGTATAAAGTTAAAAATAAAACTATAAAAAAATGGATGAAAAAAAACACATAAAAATGTGAATAAAAACTCAAAGAAAGAAATATATTAGAAAATAAATGTTGTGGGATAAAGTTTCATGAATTTTGATATCACCTGGGTTAAATTAGATATAAACATGCATTGGGATCTGAAAAATATTACCTAAAAAACATAAAAAGATATATAAAAAAAAGACACAATGGGAATTAACAAAATTTCTCCCTATATATTTTATGTGTGTGTGTGGCTGGCTTGTAAAGGAGAAAGGAGAATGAAAATTCTTCATTTCTTTTGGCTTGATTTTAGGAAAACTTGAGGGAAACCAGGGAATTGAAAGGAAACTTGTTAGAGTTTACGAGTTTAAACACCAAACCACTTGAATAAAAAAAGATTAGTGAGGGGAAAGTAAGATTTTAGTGAAAGAAGCAAAGTAAAGTGGAGAAAGAAGGAGAAAGCTTGAGGAATTTTGGTTTGGTTAGCATTTAGAGTTTGTATAGTTGTTTGGTAAGTAGTTCTACACTTGATTTATCAAGTTTGATGGAAGTTTATATCAATTTTGAATAAGTTTGTAATATTATAGATTAGGGCTCTTAATTTAGAAATTTGGGGTCATGTTAAATTAGTTGTTAGAAATATTAATACATGTAAAAAAGGATTGTGATGAAGGTAAAAGTTGATGTTATAAAAAAGAAAAAATGGAGAGAAATTGAGGGGAGTGGTCGACCAAGAGAAGAAAAAAATGGGTAAATTATTATTTTTATGAATATGTGTAGAAATTATAAGAAATTAGTGTAAAGTGTTATATTAGAAATAATTTAAAAGGAATTAGATAATGTAATCAACTTTGCGTAGCATATTAGAATCTTGTGAGTTATAGTTTTGGAACAAATTGTTAGTGAAGATGTATAATTAGTGTACTTTGCTTAAATGATATATGCAATAAAAGACTTTTAACTTAAATTATGATAGAATTAAAGAAAAGAATTAGAAAAGAAAAGAAAAAGGGGGATTGGGGGGGGGGGGAGCTTGAGCTTATGGCCAAATTATATATGGATTGAAGAGTGAAATTAATAATGGTATAATATTGATTTAGATTTAGATTTAATTGAAAGTTAATATAGTAAGAAAAGAATAAATTGATTAATTGTATGAGAAATGAACTCAATGTACTAATGAATTAAGTGGTGAAAAGTAAGAATACGATTGTAAAGGTGGATTGTGTAGTAGTATATAATGTAAAAATAGATGATGATATATTATGAGATAAAAGAGATATTGATAAAGGTATTTTTTTAGATTCAAGAGAGGCACCCAAAATAGCATTTTCCGTAGCTGGAGGAGTGTGTATAGCTAAAGGTGCAGGTATTTGTTTATGCACCTTAATCTTTTAATTATTGTAGTTTATTTCTTCCAATTTATTATACTTGATAAATTATTTATTATGAAAAGTACATGAAATTGGAAAGAAAGGATGTAAAGGTGACAAATAGTTGTGCTTGGAAAATGAATATGTTAAGAAAATCAAGGATATGTTGTTTTCATTATTGAATGAAAATCAATGTTTTATTGTTTTTCATTATTGAATGAAAACTAATGCAATGTTGTTTTCAATTTTAGATGAAGACAAATGTTATGTTATTTTAATTGTTGAATGAAAGCCAATGTTTGTTGCTTCTATTATTGAGTGGAATCCAATGATATGTTACTTTCATTATTGAATGAAAGCCAATGTTTGTAGTTTTTATTATTTAGTGAAAGCCAATGATTTATTGTCTTCATTTTTGAATGAAAGGCAATGATATCTTGATTTCATTGTCAAGTGGAAACCAATGAGACAAGATGTTTGTTAATATTGAATATAAAAGATAGGGTGGCAATAAGGTTATGTTTGTAAAGAAATGAAATTCATGGATCAAAAAGGAAAATTTGTTACATATAAGTAAAGGAATAATCATTGGTGTTAAGAGTGTTTAAATTATTATAAATGTCAGTGTGAACTTATAAATTTAATTATTATTTATATGAACCTCGTGATTATATGGTCACACAACCTAAAATCAAGATTAAGATCTGATCCTAGAAAGCCAAAAAAGGTATGATAAACCTCGTGATTATCTGGGCTTGTTTGGGAGTGTGGTTGCGGTTGCCTTTCAAAGTACTTTTCATTTTGAAATGCATCAAAATGATGTTTTTTCATTTTAAAAAAATTATTTTTGAGATCAGCGCATCAAAACGATCTAAAACATTAAAAAATTTAATTTTTAGCAAAACAAAAATTGAATTTTTTGGAAACGTGGGTTGGTCCGCGTTTCCAAACGCTCTCTAAGAGTATAACACAATGAAAACTTGCCTCAAGGCACCAGCACTATTGAAATGAAATTGAATAACATCATGAAGCTAGTTAATTTTTGACACGTAAGATTCAATTCGTTCAAAAACTAAAAAATATAAGAATCTCTCTCTCACACATTAAACTGAAAAGTTCAGAAGTATTATTAATCAAAGGTGTTGAAAGCTAGGCTTAACATGTATTTAAATAGTTCTGAGAAAACTCTAATGGATATATCCTTATGGGATGAATTGACCTAGTTACAAAAACTGACCTAAAACCTTTACTAGCAAGACCAAACCATGATCCAAACAAGCTTTGAATCTTAGTTGAAATCCAAAATATTAATTAAGCTCAAACATAGAAATAATAATGAAAGCAACAAGTCTGGACAATAGTGCCACATATAATAGGAAGAAAAACAAGATAAAATATCTTAATTCCTTAACTTAAATAACCCTTGGCTGAAATCCACCTTCCTAGATATTCTAGGATTGCTTAGCCAACTTTTAAAGTCCTTTAGATGCTAGGAAATCTGATCTAAATAAAAATTTAATTGTTGAAGTCTTATTTCATTGTAGGACTAGGATTTCCCTTCAGAACATGTAAAACAATCTTAGAAATTATTTTTCCTTGTAGCTATACATCACTTTCCTTTCTTCACTAAGAGAATTAAATTTTTAGCATTAAATAATCCTTCCAAGTTTAGGATTCAAATCTAATAGCCCCTTTAGTTTCCTTGCATGACTAGGAAATTTTCTCCTTTGTTTCTAAATATTCTCCTAAATAATATGAATATTAATGAACAAATTTTCCTTTCAATTTTAGAAAAATGTTTTGTAGATCCTTAAAAGAAAATGATCTTTACATCTTCATTATCTCAAGCCAACTTTAGACCTCATGTGACCCAAACTCGTACTCATTAATATAACTCAAATCAGACTTGATACAAGCTCCCAACAAACCTACTTTACTGTCCAAATCAGACCCATACATGGGTTGACCTGATTTGGCTGAATGAACCATAAAAAAGATTGGACCAAACCCATCATCATGCATAAACCAATCCTGGCTAAAACTATCCCATGCCAAAAACCTATCATGGTCGAATGGAACACAAACTAAATTCCAAGAAAAAGCAAAATATTGGTCAAATGGCCTCCCCATCAAGCTTAAGCACAAAACTAAAGACCTATCATGATAAATCCATGGTTGAACTGTATCATTCCCTCTCTCTTCAAAAAGATTCATGATTGGATCATTAATAGGAATAATGGATGTTTTATAGGCCTATTGGTTAAGCCTTCTAAACTCCCTTCTTGCTAACACTTGCCTCCAATAACACAATATGGACATAGTGGCTAATAAGGATTTCAAATAAACATGTCTTACTAACCACTTATGCATATACTTTTGAATAATAACCACGATTACCTTCTTTTATTTTTCATAATTGCAACGTTGTTATCCTTTTCCATCGACGTTTGAAGGTCATAGAATAATATTTTATACCTATCGACTTTTCATTCTAAAACCCCTACACCATGCTTTAGTTTTTTTCCACTCTTACTCTAGAATCCTTCTTCGTTCCCTATCCCTTGTTGAATATATGACACATTTTCTTATACCAAAAGACTCAATTCAACACAACCAATCAAGGTTTGGCTTTCACATTGCAAATCAATTATGAATATAGACTCAATAATCAATAAATATACTAAAAATAAGCAAAACAACACTATTATTATTATTTCGGGAGTAGCAATGCAAATTCATACGAATTGTTGACGAAACAAAGATGTGAAGTAAAACAGAAGTGAAAAATAATAAAGATACTTATTTGACTACTAAATAACCCCAATATAACATAAACAAATCGATTTGGTTGAAACAAATAGTATACAAACACGTTTTGGAACTTGACGCAAATCTGACTTGTTACGCATTTTTAAAGCATCAAAATTGAAACCAAGATCTAACAATATAAAAATGACCTGAAATTCAATATGTAATATCCTGATACCTAAAAAACTATAGATATTATTTTATAGGTCTTTCTCTTATGCCTAGGTATCGAAACTCATGTATGATCAATTTAAGGTAGAATTAAACCCCGAATTGAAACCTTAAGAAAACAGTGTCAAAATATGCTAAAATTTAATATATAGTGAGATTTCACCCCCCCCAGTAAGCAGTATATGAAATTTCAATTAATTTTGAGGTGTTCTGCTTAGGATGCTCTATAAGTTGAATTTTTACAGCAGAATTGCAACAAGTTTTGAATAATATCTTTTCTTTCCCTTTTTTTTTTTTACTTTTATGCTACCAATATATTTAGAGATAGTAACAAAATGGAATATTAATTTTTTTTTAATTAGTATGCTACAGACACAAAGAAAAAGAAGAAGATTGATGCAAACACTAAAAAACTTAACGAACACTAGGAAAATGAAATTTTTTGAAAGATATGACCTATTCTCAGAGCCTTGCTCTAATACCAGCTGATACAAACCTTATGATCACGTGGTCATGCAACTCACAATCAAGATTGAGATCTGATCCAGGAAAGCCGAAAGAGGTATAATAGAAGTGTGACATAATGAAAACCTACTTCAAGACACAAGCACTATTGAAATGAAGTCAAATGACATCATCAAGCCAATTAATCTTTGATAATTTAGATTAAATTTATTCAAGAACCAAATAATGCAAGAATCTCTCTCACATGTGAAACTAAAAAGTTCTGAAGTATTATAAATTAAAGGTGCTGAAAGTTAGACTTAACATGTGTTTAAATAGTTCTGAGAATTTAACCCTAATAGATATATTCTTGTGGGCTGAATTGATCCATTTACAAAAACTAACCCAAAATCTTTACTAGTAAAACCAAACCCTGATCCAAACAAGCCTTGGATCTTAGCTAAATCCAAAATATTAATTAAACTTAAACATAGAAATAATAATGAAAACAACAAGTTTGGACAATAGCTTGTTGATGCTGCATATAATAGGAAGAAAAACAAGATAAAATATCTTAATTCCCTAACTTAAATAACCATTGGCCGAGATCCACCTTCCTAGATATTCTAGGATTGCTTAGCCAACCTTTAGAATACTAGATCAAAAACCTTCATTTAGATGTTAGGAAATCTGATCTGAATAGGAATTTAATTGTTGAAGTCTTCTTTCCTTGTAGAACTAAGATTTCCCTTCAGAACATGTAAAACAATCTTAGAAATTAATTTCTCTTATAGCCACTCATCACTTTTCTTCCTTGACCAGGAGAATTAATTTTTTAGCATTAAATAATCATTCCAAGCCTAGGATTCAGATCTGACAACCCCCTTAGTTTCCTTGCATGACTATGAAACTTCCTTGTAAGAAAAAGATCTCAACATCTTAATTAGCCCAAGCCAACTTTGGATCTCATGTGGTCCAACCTCATACTCATTAATATAACCTAAATCAGACTTGATACAAGCTCCCAACAAGCCTATTTTGCTGCCCAAATCAAACCCATACATAGGCTAACATGATTTGGCTGAATGAACCATCAAAGAAATTGGATCAAACCTATCATCATGCACAAACCAAGATTGGCTAAAACTATCTTATGTCAAAAATCAATCATGATCAAATGAAACACGAGCTCAATTTCAAGGTAAAACACAATCTTGATCGAATAATCTCTCCATCAAATCCAAGCATAAAACATAACTATAGGTAAGAAAGGAGTTGCATGCTCTACATAGAACGATGCAAATTGCATAGGAAATATGATGGTGTTTGCATTGTGACTATTTCTAGAAGTGTGGTGTCAACTCTATGTATTTTCAGAGAATTTATTAGGAAAGCAATGGAAATTTTGTGTGTGGAGGAGGTACGTGGCAACGTGTTTTGAATTTTCAAAACTAAAAAATATATTGAGGTATTTGTGCCCTGAGTATAGTTTGTACAAGGAGGGAAAAAATAAAAAAAAGGAGGGGAGGCCGCTAGAATTCATTCTTTTTAAATAATAATAAAAAAAGAAAGTCATGCACCATCAGCTAATGAACTAGGGTTCGTGCCAGTATTTAAAATGAGGATCGAGCATATAACAGATGTCTTGATCACCATCATAATTAGTGCATATAACAGATATGGAGCAGTTTCCTTTCCTGCAAGAGCGGTTCATATGCTCTCAAATTAAGATTTTATCTTTTTAAATCTGTAGCCATCTCTCAGCTAGCAATCAAATAACGCCATGCATGTAATTGTTATCTTTCTTTACAGAAAGAAGATGCTGTCAAGCTACCTATATATATATATATATATACTGGAATTCGCTAAATAATTATGTCCATACAGTACAATCAATTTGGCTCCATATATATATATATATATATTCTCCTTTTGAGAGATAGGATTAGCCTAACATATAATTAAAAATTTGTTATGGTCAAGTTTGTACTACTCTCTTTTTCCTTGTTGGCTTGCTGCTGCTGCTGCATCTCTGAGAGGTGATTTGTTAGTTTTTTGTTCATTAATTTTCCCTTTAATAATTGATCGCTGTGATCTGGAATGCATAGACGTTGAAGTGAGAGAAGTTTACTCTTTTTTCTTTCTTTTGGAAAAGCCTACTCTATCTGACCTTATTACTTAACTATATGTATTGCTTTTATATTTGACTAGTGATCATACATTATATTTAGTACTATCTATGATTTCGTGTGTTTTCTATCTTAGTGGCTTCCCTGCAGCCTTTTTTACCTCCCCATATATACTTACATACACGTTGTAGGTAAAAACCCTAAAAACCGAGTCTTCTGTACATCAGCAGGTGTGTGTGTTGTTGTCATTCATGTGGCAGAAACCTTACTCTTTTTAGTTTTTTTTTTTTTTTTATCCGGATATATTTATATCCTTTTAAAAGATAAGACTAGTTTTATTCGGGGTTTGTGACTGTCCCTCCCAATAAATGTGTTTTCTGAAAATCAAACTTGTGTTCTTATCTTTATAGAAATATAGCAGTGTTTTAACCGCTAGACTAACACTTCATTGATTAATTTTTTATTCTTCATAATTTTAGATTTAGTATTATATATATATATATATATATTGTGATGTGATGGCTGCTTATTTTCCTTGTTCGTGGGTTATTTCTAATTATTTTGAACAGAAAGTATGTGGTTATTTCTATTTAATTAGATAGAATAGATTGATACTAATCAACTGTTTTGAATATTTCATCGATTGAGTTGCAGTGCGACTCATTTTTCTATTATTTTATAATAATTTAAACTTATCAGATTTGAAAATTCTAAAATATTATCTTTATCGTTCAAACAATTAATTAAATGACCAATTAATAAAATAACATTTATATTGAATAATATTTATACTCCATTTATGTGTCTCTAGTCAATCTTGTTAATAATGAAAAATTGTAGCGTGACATCTTCTCCCTATTATTTTATATATAAAGATTTAAACTCATTTGTACAAGTGAGAGCAATCCATTCCCACGAAGCAATTTCAAACTTCAAAATATTTCTTTATCGTCCGAATAATTAAAAGAGCAATAAAATAAGATATTGAATTATGCTCCTTTTATGCGTCTCTAGTCAATCTTGGTATTCTTGAGGTTTCTTTATACGCTATTTTTGTCAAGTCAATCGTCCTAGAATTAGTACTCTCTTTTATTTTATTTTAATTTTTTTTTATTTTTGGAAAAGCCCACTCTATCTGACCTTAACACTTAATTATATTGCTTTTATATTTGATTAGTGGCATAGTACTATGATTTCGTTTATGTTTATCAATAAAAACCTAAAAGTCATCATTAAAACATTGAAGCACACAACACGTAAAATATTGGGAATTGAAATAGTATTTTGACTTTTTATCCTTAGCAGAGGTTGCTACGTGAGATAATACTTTTTTTTTTCTACTTGACTTTATCAAATTCATTAAGGATAAATGAATATGTATATATTTTTTTAATATAGTAAAATAATTTAATTATTCTTAAGAATATATTTAAAATTAGGGTATAGTGGTGTGTCAGTATTTTTATATTTTGTTAGCACAATTAAATGACTGCATTACACTTCAAAAAAAAAAAAAACAATAAACATCCAAGTGCTTCTTCGTAATTTTCTCTTGGCTTTTTAGTAACAAGTAATGTGAACAGGGGCAAGTTAATTTTTTTTTAATAAAAATAAGAATAATTTAAAAAAATAATTGGCGTGTGATGTTCGTGCTCTTTTGGCGACGCATAGACATTTACTGTTGCTCAAACGCCACCTTTTACGACAGTGTTGAAAATGTCACGCCGTCCTCTTCATAGTCACGATGGAGCAACGGTTTGGCTATAACGAACATTGTTTTCCTCCCTCTTTTCTCTCTGCTCGCATTGAATTTTGCGTCGTCTCTTTCAAAAATTAAATGTGTCCTCCAATTTGTATTTGTATCAATTTCGATTCTTTTTCTTTAAATTGCTATTTGTTTTACTTTTAATGCTCTTTTCTATTAATTTTTTTCAATTTCATCCCTAAGAATTTTATTTAATTTAACTTTTGTATCTAATTTGATCCTCATTCTTTTGATTGCTATTTTTTTTATTTTTTTTCAATTTCATCCCTTATTGTTTTCTTTCATTTAGTGTTCGTACCCGATTTGATCCTCATTATTTTGATTGTTATTTATTTTATTTTATTAATTTTTTTATGATTATGGATTTTGTCGAGTCACTAGTTTTGAAGAGTAACCCAATTTAACTTATGTCTTTTTTTGTTTTTTTTTAAATTTCATCTTTCGATATTAGGGCTCCGTTTGTTTGCAAGAAAGTTGTTTTCTTTTGGAAAGTGGGAAAGTGAATTCTTGAAAAGTGAATTATTTTCCGATGTTTGATAGTGTTATGGAAAATGAACTGGAAAACACTTTCCAGTGTTTGGTTATGTTATTGAAAATGAACTGAAAAATAATTTATTGATGGATTAATTTTTTTTTCAAGTTTATCTAATATATATAAATATTTAATATAAAATTTTATCACTTACAATAAAAGAATGAAATCTAAAAAGTATAATGATGAATTTTTTTATTATATCCTATATTTATATATAGCTTATTTTATAAAATATAACTATATATGTCATATCATATTATAGAGAAATAACATTGTGAAATATTTCTTAAGTAAAACCTATTAATATATTTTTTTCAATTTTAAAAGCTTAAAATAAGTTTTTTTTTTCATATGAAGAAAGCCAAATTAGTTTATGGTAAGAGTTAGATATTTGTGTTTTTTTTTGGTATGAAGATTTTTTTAAAAGATAAATAAATACAAAAATATTTTGATGGGTTTTTTGGATAAAGATTTTTTTTTATGGGTACAGGCAATTATCCCTTTAATATATATCAAATAAGCATCAAGAAATAAATATAAATATCTAACATCAAACATAGTCATGCATAAATATTAAGTTTTGATATCATATACATACATATTAGTTCAAATTAACAAACATAAACATGCTAAACCAAATTAAACAAGTAAATATACTTGTCAAATAACAAACATATACTTTCTTATCATAGTCAAATCATCTTAGCAAGCAGGCTTATAGTAGTGTTGGTTCACAAAATTCTGAACCCAAATTTTCCTCAAATTAGCATTTTTTTTTCATAAATGCTTTTGCTAACATTTCATTTTGGACCAAGTGATCAAATGCATCTCCAAGAGTGATCTCATCAAAGCCTTCAATTTTCATCACTTATATAAACAGCGCATTAACATCAAGTTGATTTTTGCTGGGGCTTTGAATTGCAAATGTTACATCTCCAATCTATTTAGACAACTTTTCAACACCATCATCTTCATACATGCATTTCTCTTTCTGTGTTGCCTCTTTTGTGTACTAGAGGAAGATGTCTCTTTTCCCTTAGAAGTTTCTTCATATTCCCCTTTATTTTCAATTGAAATTGATTGCTCTTCAGTGTTCTCTTCTAAGTTGACATCAGCATGTGATTTGGCATAATTTTCGATTGCCATGTCTTTTCCAACAACAATTGTCATTGCCTCACACATATCAAGTTTTTTGTTAAGATACTTGTCATGATTGGGATGTGCCTGTTCATAAAGTTTAGAATATGCAATTTTTTAGTTCCTTGTATAACATTTTAGAAACAAAAGTAAATATAAAAAATACAAAGAGTATAACATTTATCATAACTTTACTTCTTCATCATATATATCTTTCGAAACTGTAATCATTTTCAAACAATCATCCCAGCCAAAGCCAATTTTATTTTTAAGTTTGGTTATTATTCCCCATTCTTTTTTCACAGTCTTGAGATGATTGTCCACATGCTTAGGCTCGCATTGCACGTTGAACTTTTGACTAATTTCTGTATATATACCAAAAAGATTAAAAAGATTTTCCATCAATTGATCTAAAACGACTCTTCAAAATACCAAACCCTCGCTTAATAGCGGTTCTCAATGAAGAGTGTCGAAAATTAAATAGCTCCTTTTCATTTTCTGGTGAACGTTCTGTAAACTTATTCAAGTGATATCGAACTCCACAAAAAGGAGAAATGATTCCTTTTCGAATACCGTAACTAGCATCACCAAGATAATATTTCTCTACAAATTAAAAAAAAAACCTACTACTATCTTTATCTAATAAGACATTTTATATGTTTATTGCATATAATACATACTTTATTATATATCTTCTGGAATTTTTAGACCACTAGGTCTTGATAATGCATCACCTAAAATCCGTGAATCATGTGCACTTCCTTTCCAGCCAGCTAAAACATATATAAACTTCAAATCAAAAGTTATAGCTACTAAAACATTTTGTGTTGTTTCTTCTTTTCGACCTCGAAACTTTCCTTGAATTTCAACAAGAACATTTGTAGTAACATGGGTATCATCAATTGCTTCCACACAATCTATATAAACATGAAAAAATAATCTATAACCTTTTCTTCTAGATGTAATTAATTAATGTATAAAAACATTGGTATTGTTCTCATACCTTAAAATAAGGATAGAATCTTTGATTATTCATTATCTCTGCTGGAACTGCATCCTTTGGATCTTTAATAAAGTGTTTGTATAACTTAAGAATTACTTTTAAAACAATTCTAAAGTAACGATGGATAATCTCAACAGATCTATAGTATATACCACTAATAAAATGAAATCTTTGGTTTTGGCCTACAATATGTAAGAACACAATTACTTGCTCCCTAATAGACACATTTTAAGTTGATCGTAATAGGTCACGACTTGTTAGAACATCACACAATCTATATAAGACAACAGGTTTCATACGAATTTGTTCAACGCAATGTCTATCACCTCGATTCAAAATGTTGTCAATATAGAATTCTCGTTGAGCAATTGTATTTATACGTGGTTCTCTTGGTATATAAATTCTATTTCTTTCTTGTTTAATAATAGCTACCCATATAGCTATCACAGTTACAGTTGTTCTTATACATGCTGCATGAATTATCTTACTATCCATAACATGAAAATGAAGTTTTCTGATAACAAAACTTAAAAATTTGGGGAAATAAATATTAAAAAAAAGCATATAAAATACTTACACAATCAATACAATAAATTATGCTCAAAGAAGCTGACAACGTATAATAGTTATGGAAATGATATCTGATTCCTAAACAAACAAGGTCTTAAAATATATTATTTAAGACCATAAAATTCAATTTCTCGATGATAAAACCCTTTTGAAAATTATACAATTCATAAGTTCGCAACGATCAATAGACATTGCGCAATGAAATCCATATAATTACTGGCATGGTCCTATAAATTTATCCATATATAACAAATATAATCAAACATTAATCATGAATTAATCAAAGCAACATAAAACAAGCACATTTATAAATATAGCAAAATAAAGCAATAACTGTGGCAAAAATTACGCTTTTTCTATGGTGGAGGTGTTATCCATGTTTTTATGTTTTCTGTTTATTCCCCTTAAACTTCCTCTCGGTCTCGGTCGGTTTCCCCTCTAATTCTCTAATTCCCTTGTTCTCTCTATTCTCTCTCACCATTCCCTGTTCGTTCTCTAAAGTCCTTAACTTCCTCTCTCGGTTGTTCTCTCTTGGTTCTCTTTCTCTAATTCCCTGTTCTCTCTCGGTTCTCTCTTGCCATTTCCCTGTTCTTTCTCTAATTCCTTAACTTCCTCTCTCTGTGCACAAAGAAGCAGGACAAAGATCAAAGATTCAAGGGGCAAGGGGCAAGGGGCAAGAGGGCTAGACCTTAAAGACCTGCTGCTCCTTCCAAGTTCTCCTCCTTCTGTCCCCTAGCTTCATGTACTGATAACGTTGGGACTTGGAAAAAAAAAAGAGTAAGGGTTGTTCCTCAATAGATTTATTAATTCCCCCCTCCTTTTACTTTGCCTCTCTCTCTTTGTGCTTCCACCCGGGCATAATCCATTGGTTATGTTATGGAAACAGGAGTCTTTTTTTTAGAGGGGAGTGGATATAGTGGCTGGATCCGGGGATGGGGAAACAGGGTAGGGACTGGATGGGGAAGTTTGGAGAGTCTCGGTTATTCTCTCTTGGTTCTCTTTCTCTAATTCCATGTTCTCTCTCGGTTCTCTCTTTCCATTTCCCTGTTCTTTCTCTAATTCCTTAACTTCCTCTCTCTGTACACAAAAAAGCAAGACAAAGATCAAAGATTCAAGGGGCAAGGGGCAAGAGGGCTAGACCTTAAAGACATGCTCCTCCTTCCAAGTTCTCCTCCCTCTCTCCCCTGGCTACATATACTAATAACATTGGGACTTGAAAAAAAAAGAGTAAGGGTTGTTCCTCAACAGATTTATTGATTCCCCCCCCTCCTTTTACTTTGCCTTTCTCTCTTTGTGCTTCCACCCGGGCATAATCCATTGGTTATGTTATGGAAACAGGAGTCTTTTTTTTAGAGGGGAGTGGATATGGTGGCTGGATCCGGGGATGGGGAAACAGGGTAGGGACTGGATGGGGAAGTTTGGGGATTTTGTTATCTGTGAATTTTTTTGGTTTGTTTGGTTACAAACGTGAGCTGCCGAATCTTATGGAAAAAATATGCTTTTTATGGCTTGCTTGATGAATTTGGTTTGTTTTTTCTGTGAACTAGCTGAACGTGACGAGGTAAGATGAAGAAGAAAACTGTGTTATGGAAAAAATTTGACAGGTAGAAGATTTATCATGGTTTGTTTGAACAGCATGGAAAAAAACACAGAGAAACAATAGTTTTTTTCGGAACAGACACAACAAATTAAACAAGATCAAAGGAGTTTTTCCATAATTCTTACAGATGTAAACGAAGAAGATAAAAACGTAAAGGAGATAATATAGAGAAATTTGAGGGAAAAAATACTTGAAATAAGAGGAATATCCAATTGTTCCAAAGATATGCTTCAATTATTCCTACTTCAACTGTTTTTGGAAAGAGACTGAGAGAAGGGGAAGATGTGTTTTATGTAAAGATAGAAAAATGTTTTCCTTTCCTTGTCAAAAGGAAAACACTTTCCTGTGATGAAAGCAACTTTTTTCTTTTGATCGGAATTAACTTTCCCTTAACTAGCTTTCCGGATGGTTACCAAACATGAAAAAATGAGGAAAATGGATTCCAAGAATTTGTTTTCCTGGAAACAAACAAGGCATAGGTTATTAGACCTTGAGCTTCGTGAGTGCTTTCCTTTGTGTAAAGTTATCATAATCTCATATCTCTAGTGACAGGTTAGTCGAGTTAATCTGAGTTGACTCGAGTTTTTTTTTGCTTTATTTTTTGTAGGGTTATCTCGATCTCCTATTCCAGGTCGCAGGTTAGTCGAGTTAACCCAGGTTGACTCTAGTTTTGTTTTAGATGTTGTTTTCAGCTTTATCTTTCATTATTTAGTTTGCCTAAGAGTTGACCTCCATTGTTTTATTTTATTTTTTATACGGGGTTATCTCGGTCTCATGATGAAGACATGAATTTAACATGTTGACTCGAGTCAGCTTTTTCTTCTTTTTAATTTTTTTTTTCAATTTGTCCTTCAACATTTAATTTATTGGAAATTGAGCTATTTTTTTCCATTTTTCTTTTTATAAGATTATACTTTTCTTATTCAATTTTTGCTTTGATATAAAATAACATCATTGAGATCTTTTCAAAATATTTAGGGGTTTTTTTATAAAATTAACAAACATTTTTTTTATTGATCACTGGTTTTTTAATTATCGTTTGGTTTTTAAATTATTTTATTAAATTAATCGAGATTATTAAACTTATTCAGATCATTAACCCGGATTCTAAATTTTTCTTTTCTAAAAAAAATTATTATTATTATTACCTGTACATCTTTTTATTATAATCTAAATTCATTAGTAGGTGTGAATGCAATCTCTTTGTACAAGAAGATTTTAAAATATTTTCTTTATCATCCAAATTATCAAGAGTATACAGTATTGTTTGAAATAACATCTCGAATTAATGAACCAGATATAGAATTGTGCTCGATTTCTGTGTCTCTTGTCAATCTTGGTATTCCTGTGGGGTTTCTTGACACCCTGTGGCAATCTTTTGGAATTGTGCACAAGACAAGTGAAGATAGATTGGATGGAAACAGTGACGGTAGGGGCCACCCTTTGATCATCCATTGATAAATGAAAAGAGAAGATGAGCTAAGATGAATCAACCAGCCAGCCAGCCAACCAGCCAGCCAACCAACCCACCCACTTAGCCACCACGAGCCAGCCTTCCTGCTCGTGGCCTCATTTTATTCCACAATTTAGGATATCGAAATGCTCGGTGACAGGATGCCTACTTGGAATTCTTCTCCTAAGGCAGGAAAGCAACCTGAATAGACAAGAAAAAGGAAGTGGGAATTGTGAACATGGAAGATCGATTGGTGCAAGAAGTCTTACCAATGGAAGATCTGGGGAGAGACAATGGGAGAACAACACAATCTAATAGTTTCAAACATGTCCCAGGAAGGGGGCCCAGCTAGAACAACTGTCCAACACAAAAGCTTTGCTTAAGTAGAAAATAACATTAATTAATGACTTGATTCACCTGAAAACATATGCTTTTGGGGTATATAATATAAGGTTTGCTTGCTCTAAGAAGATATGCCAAGATCTCATCGAAGACTAATATTAGTATATATGCTCACGTCATTACCCACTTCCTATATTCCTTTGTTTAGCAACTACTCTCCTTAATTACTATTCTAATACCATTCCCAAAACATGGTCAAGATTAACATATTAAAAGCGTTGTTTTTTTTTTTTTCTTTTTTAATTCGTGTGGGTGGGACTGGGAGGATAATTACAAAGAAGCTTCATCTGGTGCTGAGTAATAAATTACATTTCTACAGATCCCCACCTTTTTAAAAGCATTATATTGAGACCTGTAGCTAGACTGTAGACTGTAGTGGATGGGACTAGGCACCCACAGCTATTATATTATATTTAGAGTTGTGTTGATGAGCTTCGGTAGAGGACAATACATAAATCCACTTACTCATTATAATAGTTTACAACAATAGTAGTAGAAGTAATAAAAAAAACCTTAATTTAATTCTATATATATATATATATATTCATTTTCAATTCAGTCTTAAACTTATAGTTTTTATCAATTTGAATTCAGATGTTTTAAAAACAATTCTCCATCATATCTTTCTATTACTGTTTATCAATATTTTCATTAAATTTATTCAAATTAATGCCATTTTAGCGAGCCAGTAGATCAAAAACATAAAATATATGCATTAAACTAAATTCCAATTTCTTTCTTTGACTTTTGTTAATATGTTATATAATTAATAACCTGTAATTGATCCTTTCTTTGGAATATATGCTTTAACGTCCAAGTGGCACTGCAATTGTATGATATTATATGTTTAAAATTGCTCCCAGGCCATGGAATTCCTCGTTAAAAAAAAGCACACTGAATCCTCTTTGATGGAGAAAGCTTGAGGTGTATCTACTATAAAATGCAAAAATATACGTAATTCAAAAAATAAATATTGCATGAGCTAGACGGCTTCTGATCTAATCTGACTTTTCTTTTCGTGTCTTTTTTAATTGCATGTTTATGGTATTCATGATTATTATAAAATTGTTCCTGTTTGAGATGCAATGCATTGTTGGAAACCATAGAGTTTACTATATAAGGAAGAGAAGCCAAAGTATTAAATATCGATCGGTGCAGATATTAGCTCTGCCATTTTTTTTTCTTTCTAAATTCAAGGGAGAAAGATGGAAAAGGAAGGATCTAACATGTTTTCTTCCATACTGGATGGAGATCAAAATGGCCATTCTGCCCAATCCTGTACAGTCGAGAAGAAGCTCAGATTATTTGGATTCGAGCTGAATCCATGCAAGAATAACGAGAGTTGCGTGAAAGGGTGTGTGGAAGGAGATCATGAGAGTGTGAATTCGTCAAATACCGTATTGTCATCTGAAAGGGAAAAACCTGTCAAGGAGAAAAGCTCTAGTTCGGGTCATCATGGGCCAGCAGATGATAAGAAGTTTGAGTGCCAGTATTGTTTCAAGGAGTTTGCAAATTCACAGGCATTGGGGGGTCATCAAAATGCCCATAAGAAAGAAAGACTGAAGAAGAAGAGATTGCAGCTTCAAGCCAGGAAGGCAAGCCTCAGCTGTTACCTTCAGCCTTACCAGAATAACCCGAGTTACAATTATCAATATGGCTCCAGTACTACTCCATGGTTCTTCGATCCCTCCTGCTCTACTACTCCTGATCAGTTCACGCTCTATGAGGAGTCTCAGATTAGTTTCAATCCATGCGAGGATTCCCACCTTAATGATTCTCAGATATCAAATTGGCATGCTGTTCCGGCTCAGGTGATCCCTTTCCAACAAGATACTCGTTACAAGTTCACTTTCACGCATGCCGATCAGAGATCCAGAGATTACAAGCCTTCTCCTTTGCTTGCTTCCAAGAAAACCTGTAAATCTGCGGATCTTCAGTTAGACCTCAGCTTGCAATCAAATATTCAAAGCTCCTCGAGGACAGGGATATAAAATGTTCCTGTACAGGTAAATAGCCCTTTGCCTTCTCCAGTAATATGAACTAATTCTTTGTACTCTCAATTAATTGGGAAAAAAAAAAAGAAGAAAAACCCATCATAGGCTAACAGGCTTGTAGCTTAAGAGATAGCCGAGTCATATTAAGAGGATTGGATTGAGAAATCATACATCTACAGCTCAGTTTCACCATATGATCGAGAAAGCCCACGATCACATGATGTATTTGTACATGTACTAGCAAATACTGAAGGAAAGCTCATAGATTAATTGTATGATGAAACATTTTCAGGTTGGCTAGCAAAAGTGTCTTAGAATTTGGCCTCCATCTTAAGTTTGGCCGGCGCCATGAGCTAGCCCAGATTTTCATGTCTTTTGAAAGTTCAGAACTACTCAGTTTACTACCCACACACACAGATGCGGTTGAAGATGAGAGCCAAATCTCATAATTCCAGACTTCTTTCATCAGGGGCAAGGCAATAACATGAACAGATTACGTGTAATTTGCAGATGCACGGATTTAGGTTTACCCCACATATATTTCCCATCCAGTTTACTGCTTCTCTTCTTTCATTCCACGTTTCGAAGATTATTATTATTATTATTATTATTATTTATATTATTGGAATAGGATAAATTGCAATAATTAAGCTATCCTAAAACTAATTGTAGCAATCAACTTACATATAATATTTAATTATTGAAGTCCACTATGATTTATTGTAGTATTAAACGACTTTATATGCGATCCAGCATTGGTTTGAATGATTCATCGTATCCAACTCAATTGCTCAAACTTAAGAGGGCCGTTGGTTTGTATAAGAGAGTGCCTACTTGTTTGAACTCTCAAGGCACACGACATGCACATTAAAAACTATCAAGTATGGACTTTATGCTAATCTTTATATATATATTGTGAATTTTGCACATGTAAGCTCACCCAGATGTACAGACAAGCTTATTTTCACATCATATCAAGAGTAGCTTTGATTACTTACTGTATTTTCTTGTGCTCTTACAAGCATCCTTACTGGGCTGGATGCCACTTAGATGTAGAACTCGTAATTAATATGTATACAAATACGTACGGTAATCAACTCCACCATCTTTATTGTGGGGATCCAGGTCTTCCTTTCACTCAAAAATAGTTATTCAAGAGGACTGCAATATGAAAAGATAGAAGATTCTGGTCATAAAATAACACCTATGGAGAAAAACCATAACAGGCCTTGCATCGAGAAAAACCATCTTTCTTCATTAAGATAAACCATAACACCTAAACTTTATTGAGCATAATTTAACTACGGTTGTTACCGATTATCTCCTAGAATTATATATTCAATCCGTTCTTATATATAAAACATAAAATCCACAGCTAGCCGACATTTAGTAAAAAATCTACCATGTAAAATTAAATGAGTTGGTGGTCTATACATTTGCATTGGACACGCTTTTACAGATCATTATAGATTATAATAATGATTTTATTTATTTAATTTCATCTTCATGTGTTTTTTTCAATTGCATCCTTCTCTTTTCATATTATTAAAGTTCATTTAGTGCTTCTTAAGTGATTTCAAGTGCGTAGAACTGAAAGGAAACTTACATGTAAAGTAAGAATGTTTTGTTTTTTATTCTTGGATTAATTACTTTAATGCCATTTTAATTACCAGAACCAAAATGATATTCAACAGTACAAACATTTTTATAAATCTTGTTAAGTTAATGTAGAGAGTTCAAGATGCGTGAAGAGAAAGAGAATTATTCTTTCAACAAATGAAAACTTATACCTTCATATGGGTTATGTTCCTATTTATATAAGTACAAGAAGCGGTTACTTCATTTAGTAACCCTTCTAAATACCTGGACCTGGTTCATCCCATATCAAGGTTGTTAAAATCATGATTTTACGAGTTAATATATGCTTAACGTGCGAAATCATTCTAAAAACTCGAAAATGAGTGAAATCGTGTAAAATCGCGATTTCACCACCGATTGAACGATTTTATCATAGAACATAAAATGTCATTACTGTTGGCATTGCTCCGGGTGTCTAGCGACTACTGGACTATTGCTATTACTGAACAAAAACAAAATCATGTTCTGTCATTCTTTACTTCTTTCACTTTCATTCCCACTATCCCATACACATAGAACAAAACTGAAATCCTTAAATTTCTAAATCCTTAGTCTCTTTCTCTCAGCCTTCCAACAATCAACCACCACCAGGCACCAACAACCCTCTTTTTTTTTCCATCATCGACGGCGTCTAAAAAACCAGCCACCGTGAGATCCAGGCTCTAGACTACAACAACGGCGTCTCTTAAGCCTCAACCAAGTAAGTTATTATGTCCATCTTTTTTCACCTCCTACAAAACGCATCATGATCTAGAGTGCACACTGTTAATTATTTCTTACTCTGTTTTTCACCTCTTGCGGAGCACTAGGGAAAATACATGGCTACTGTAGTTAAAAGATTTGCAAGGCCCTTTTCAGTGGCGCCTAGTGAAAAACACAACTAATGTTACATAAATCAACATTTATTTGCATCTCTATTGTCCACCTTTTTTATATGTTGATCTCGTGCATGCTCTGTCTTGTGTTTGAATAGATATCATATGTGTATAGATTTTAGATAGCTTAGGACTTAAGAGCTTATTCTGTTGTAGCTTAACATTACTCCGTGTCCATTCTTCACTAGTTCCCAGCTTCTAGCTCCATGTTTCTTTGGAGTGTTAGATCCTTCTACATGGATTCAATCTAGACATAATTCTAGATGTTTTTTCTAAAGGATCTAACCTACAAACCATTGGTTCACCTTTTTAGTAACCCTGATGTGGACCAGCCTAGAAACACCAGCAAGGACCCATTACATGTTCCAAATGGTCCAATGACTCGGTCCAAGACAAAGGCATTGAAAGAGGCATTGAATGCATTGGTTTTGAATGTTTCAACCAAGTCAGAATTGAAAGGTCCATTAGAGTATCAAGAGGAGACCCTAGTACATCTTATCCATGTGCAAGAGGGGTCCAACATAACCTTATTTGGGCCATGAGGTGAGGACAGCAAAGGAAACAAAAGAATCCTTCTACAACTTGGAAACAACATGGGTGGCAACCTTTTCCTTTTGTTTCTAGGATTAAGGGGATGTATGGAAGGCTATAAATAAGCCTTGAATCAGTTCTATAATAATTTACTTCCTTCTCTTCTTCTCATGACAGAACATGGATTTAATATTATGGGCTTTGTTTTATTTTGTTAGCTACAGCCCAAGGCTTGTTTGGGCTTAATTAATACTTTGTTTTTAGTTAGGATCCAAGACTTGTTTGGATTAAGTTATTGGTTTTTCAGTTTAGGGTTTTGGGTCAGTTTTAAGTGGACCTCATTTAAGTCCACATAAGGGGTCCATTAGGGTTAACTTTTCAAGAACTATTTAAACTCATGTAAGCTAAAATTTCGACAGCTTTGATGATAATTACTTCTGAATTTTTCAGTTTTAACGTGTGAGAGTGATTCTTGCATTCTTCAGTTCTTGAACGAACTGAATCTGACTTATCGAAGATCAACTGGCTTCGTGGCGTCATTCTACTCAATCCAATAGTGTTGGTGCCTTGCGGCAAGTTTTCATTGTGTCACACTCCTATCAGACCTATTTCGGCTTTCCGGGATCAGATCTCAATCTTGATTGTGGGTTGTGTGACCACGTGATCACGAGGTTCACATTAGTTCGTATCAGAGCTAGGCTCTGAAACAAGGTCATATCCTTTTGTTATTTTTGTTTTTTTTTGTGTTCCTTTAAGTTTTTCAGTGTTTGCGTCCATCTTCTTGTTCTTCATGTCGACGTCATCTAAGCAAAAAAAAAAGGTTATATTTCATCTTGTTACTGTCTTTAATCATATCAGTACATTAAAAAGAAAGAGAGATAGGGATTAGTTGAAATATTAAGGATCATTCAATTTTTGCCACAGAAACACAACTCTTGTTGAACCATAAGCAAACCACCTTAGAATCAATTAAAACTTCATATTCAGTCTATTGGGAGTGAGATCGCATTATATGTCAAATTTGGGTTTATTCTGATATTGTTTGCTTGAGGTTTTAATTCGAGGTCAATTCTGCCGCAAAAACACTACTATTTGTGAACCATAAGCAAACCACCTCAGAATCAATTGAAACTTCATATTCAGTCTATTGGGGGTGAGATCGCACCATATATTAAATTTGGGCTTATTTTGATATCTGATTCTGGAGGTTTTAATTGGGAGTTCAATTATGCCGCAAACTGATCATACAAGGGGTTTGGTTACCTAGACATAAAAGAACGACCTATGAATTGATTTTTGTTGTTTTTTTAGTATTATAATACTAAATATTGAATTTTAGGTTATTTTGAGATCGTTTGGTCTGGGTTTCAATTCTGTTACGTAAAAATTGCGTAACAGGTTAGATTTGCGTCAAGTTTCAAAACGTGATCCTTATTGTTTAGTTTTGTCCAAATATTTTTGTTTCTATTATATTTGGGTTATTTAGGAGTCAAGTAACTTTTTTTGCTAATATTCGCTTCTGTTTTATTTCGTGTCTTCGTTTCGTCCACAATTCGTACGAATTTGCATTGATACTCGCAAAATCGTAATCATAGTTTTATTTTGCTTTGTTTTCAGTATATTTATTGATTCTTGAGTCTAAAAATTATTAGAGTGCACTGCGAAGGCTACTAACTTTGATTTGTTGATTTCAGTTCTTAAAGAACCAAAAGAAAGCAAGTTGTGAGGTAAAAGGTATTGTGAGCTTATTAGAGTGAAAAGCCTTGATTTTTTTTGTGTGATACATGAGAGGTGTGAGGATATATTTTGTGCTACTAACCAAATTTTACAGATTCAAAGAATGTCTGAAAACAACGAATCAGCTACACAAAACGCTGACGTAGCTTTCCAATTGTGAGCCATAGGCCAGCAACTTGAGCTATTGTCTAGAACGTACAAGGATCTGAAAGATGAGGTGAATTCAATAAAGCAACAGAATAGTGGGGCTGATCGCCGAGCAAATATGGTCCGTAGGGCCGTACGGAATATCAGATCTGATTTTGAAGAGTTTGTTGACGAAAACGCAGATGCACGTGAAGATGACTATGATTTTGCATCTGCTGGCCAAGGAATTAGGTCTGGACCGAACAGGGCCAGGAGGAATGTGAATTTCCGTGGCATGGGCACTTATGAAGATATGGATGGGGACTTGGACACCATTAAACTAAAAATTCCTAACTTTCAAGGTAAAAACAATCCCGAGGCTTATTTGGAGTGGGAGAAAAAGGTAGATTGGATTTTTGATTGCCATAGCTATTCTGAACAAAAGAAGGTAAAATTGGTGATAATTGAGTTTATGAAGTATGCATTGATATGGTGGGATCAAATTGTAATTAGTAGGAGGAGGAATGGGGAGCGACCCGTTCAGACTTGGGGGGAGATGAAAGTCTTAATGAGGAGACGATTTGTGCCAAACCATTATTACAGAGACTTATATCTGAAGCTCCAAGGTCTGAATCAAGGTTATAAGACAGTAGATGAATATCACAAAGAGATGGAGATAACAATGATTCGGGCCAATGTTGTTGAGGATAGAGAAGTCATGGCTAGGTTTCTTAATGGGTTGAATCGGGACATTGCCAATGTGGTTGAGCTACAGCACTATGTGGAGCTAGAGGACATGGTTCACATGGCTACGAAGGTGGAGAGACAACTTCAGAAGGGACATGCTCGACCAGCGTTTAATTCAGGCTCTTCATCATCTTGGAAGCCGAATCTAAAGAGAGAGGGTACTGTCCGGCCAAGATCCTTTGTTCCTTCTAGAACTGAACTACCAAAGGCTAAAGTTGATGTTCCTACTGATACCAAAGGTAAATCTGAAACTCAACCTCAACATGCCCGTGATGTTAAATGTTTCAGGTGTCAAGGACATGGACATTATGCTTCAGAGTGTCCAAACAAGAGAATCATGATGATTAGAGATAATGGTGATATGGAATCTGAAAGTGACACATCTGATTGTGAAGGCATGCCACCATTGGAGGATAGTGATGGGGATGAGTTAGCATTACCGGTT
>Ga0325404_1000665_pt1 | contig 35007 bp, 25 predicted proteins | sample PopdelMetagenome_18_FD_205664 | JGI IMG/M metagenome (GOLD analysis project Ga0325404, IMG submission 205664) | Populus deltoides microbial communities from Bellville, Georgia, United States - Xylem-Control-R1 | ecosystem: Host-associated > Plants > Phyllosphere > Stem > Wood/Secondary xylem...
GATTTTCAAGATTTGCTGACATTTAAATTTCGTGATATGATTTTATTTGAACCAAAGAGAGCCCTTCTCCAAAAATAATAATTTCTTAAATTAAGATCCCTAATGATTAGATTTTAACGACGAAACGATTTCCTACCCTATAATTATTCATGAGAATCTCTGTCTTAACAATGTAAATCCTGAAGAATCTCTAAGAATGTAGCTCAATTAACTCTCTTGCACCTATATAAGTACTCAACTCTGCAGCTTACATATTCTGCACTCTAAAAAAACAAACGAAAAAAAACATTTAGCAGGAAAAAAGGGATTGTTTCATGTTTCAGTGAGGTTATAAAACCGCATCTCCAAGCATGTTAGTGAGAGAGGAGAAAACAAAAATTATAACCCTCGAAAGATTGTTGTTCATGGCATTTCAGACAAATACGATCACATCTCTCTCTCCCTTACAACGTAAGAAGATAAGATGCACTCTCTTTTTTTTCCTTAACTAACCGATCATGTTCATATGTTTTCGTAACCTAGGCGCCATTAACGTTTTGCTGTTCATGTTCAACTTGGTCTCCACTTCTCCTTATTGCATACACATCCTAATTATGCACATATTGGCGCTTCCCCTTTGCTCTAATTATGATCTGAAAAGTTGTATATATCATGGCTTCAACAGCAGGTGGAGCAGGGAAAGCTGGACGAAAATCCAGAAGAGAGCGGTGAAGAAATGAAGTGACAAGGCCAACGAGCAGCCAGACGAGAGGGTGTCTGCCGGTCATTTTCTTGTCACAAATCTTTCGTTAACATGGGGTTTGGGAACGTCAAAAAAGCCCCAGAACTTATATTATTTAGTGAATTTCATCTGTTTTCCATGGTTGGTGATACAAAAGAAGGAACTACAAATGATGGAGCCATTCAATCGCGCGGATGCTGGAACCTAGCCCAGAAGCAAGAAGACTAAAATGGCAGTGGCACATAATTTGATTTTGAGCATATTTAACTAAATCAATGGGATATTGTTGGGTGATTGTTATTTTCTTTTTTATATAATCACTCTTATCCTTTATCTCTAAGTATATTTTTTAATATTTTTAAAAATTTATCGAACCTGTATACTAGTAACACAGGACAATGAACTGGTATTTTTACCATGTCATGCATGTGAACGAAAAGTCTTTTTTTTTTTTTTTAATATTGGGAAAAACAAGTTTTGATAAAAAAACCGGGAATTTCTCAGCGGGTTAGTCGACCAAAATCCGGCGACTAGTTGGGTCAAAGTTGTTGTATATGGCTGGGCTAAGCCATTTTGCTTGGTGTTTGGTTCAGGGCCTCTACACTCTCAACGCGCCTTCACCTCTTTACTCATCTAATAAATTGTAACCTTTTGTTCTTGGTTCTTGAATTATTGTTCATAATCAAATGTTACTATAAAAATATAGAATTGAATTAATTTCTAAATAAATTATCCAATGCACTAAATTCTTAAACAAAATTTAAGAGAATATGTATAAAATTTATATTGTTAATTATTTTTTATATTAGATTTATAATAAAATTTAAATATATAAAACTAACTAAATATGAAAATAAAAAAAATATTTTTAATCTAAAAAGGGCTTACATATAGAAGAAAAAAAAATTGTTCATGTTTTCCCTTCATTTAGAAAACAGTGAAAAACCTATTTTAAAAAACCATGTACAAATTTAGAAAACAGAGAGAATGGAAAAAACATTGCATTTAAACAGAAAATTTCATTTTTTTTCTTAGTTAATTTTTTTTTTTAAAATTAGAATATTACTCTGTTTAGAAACAGCCAAACCAGTGGCTGTCCAAATTCTTTAGCTGTTGGCATGAGATCAAATCCCTCTCACATGCGACCCAAGACGCCACCATTAATTCTATTAGAGGTCCAGTTTACACCCAAGAAGATGAGAGGACAGATAAAAGGGAAGCATCAGCATTACAATTTTACATCAGATTTACAAGCTTTCTCACAAGTCACAATCAATGCAGCTAGGATTAGAGAATACAGAGGGCTGAAACTAACACTCAGAAAGCTATATTTGTGTGATAGAATCGTGGAGATCATCAATTAGCCACAAAAATTTACGTCAAGGTGCACTATAGCAAAGCTTACAAGAAAGATAATCCACTGCGCTTCCAAATAGAAGGTTTCCTCCTGCTTGGATGTGTTGGTGTGAAATTGAGCAGCCCAAACATCTCCTTCAAAGCCTGCTCTTGCTCGTCAAAGCCAACTAGCTTTGCAACAAGAGTGGCACTTTCTGTGATGTGGTCCATATCTGCTGGCTTGGTCCATAAGCGATGGACCAGCTGCAACCTTCTATTGGTTCCATTCAATCGAATACCCCACTTCAGGAAAAGATTCTCTCTTTCTTCTCTAGTGAGCCTCTTCTGCATTTGCCTTGCCAGCATCTGCCTCTCTTGAATCAAAGCCTTCTTGCTGCTCACAGAGGAAATATTTTATCTTGGAATGCTTGCAGAATATACATATATAAATATGACTTGATGTGGAAATGAAGGTAATATACCTTGAGGTGGATGTGAGAACTTGTCCTTGAACAATAGTACCGCTGCCCCTGGATAACGTGTCCTTTAGAAGGGAAATCCGTCTGATCTCTACTTCCATGTAAAATGAATCTGCAGGATCACCTTTAAAGAGCAGGAAGAAGTAGGTCCTGTGAACTAGTGAGACATCGCAGGCATGCCAAAGTTCGATGATCTTGCTTTGCTTCCTTTTAAATTCTAATGGCCATTTAGAAGCACTTTCTGCATCCTCTTGAATAGGATCCAGGGCAACATCTTTTACTTTCTTTTCTGACACGTCATATTGAATTGGATCCAAGCCAACATCTCTCACCTTCTTTGCAGACACATTATCTCGCATTGCATCCAAGTCATCATCTTCCACATCCTCCATGGTCTCTGCTGTTGTTTCTTGTGCCTATCAACCATTGCAAACCATAAAAAACATGAATGAGAAAAATGACTGGTCTAATTGAACCAGAACTCTCCGCAGCTTCCAAGAAATGAATAAAAAATGGAAGAAGACAATGGAGTCGGGGAAGAAGCTGGTCTCCTACATCCTAAGACATTGCAGACTTTTTATATTCCTGCTAGATTCGGCAAGGACATATTCAGTTATTGATCCATTAGCAAAACATTCAATTATTCCACCATTATCTTGCAAAGGCTTCGTCCTTGGCAGATAAATAAGATGGTAAGAAGCTCATTCGTTTAATATTTAATTTAGCATCCCATAGCCTGAATATGAGCTAGTAAAAGGAATGACGATGAAAGAAAATAAACACTCACCAAATCATCAGCCATGTACATCAATCCCGCATCTGAGTTACCAACACTGGCAGTCCTCCAATCAGGTGAAGTTCCAACACTTCCCTCTTTGAGCTCATTAACAGCAAAACTGCTCATAGAATTCTCTGAGACATTTCTTGATAACCTTTTGATGTCAAGATCATACTTCAAAGCAGGAAGTTTCTTTTGAAAACCCTCAGGTCTCCCAGGGAAATCTTTCTCAAACCCATTTGATGGTGTGCTCTCATTATCTTCTACCTTCTCGAAATGGGAACTTGGTGAGTTATTCATAAGCCTTGCTCTACAGCTTCTACTCCTGATAAAAAATCTCCTTGATTCAGACAGGCTTTCTTTCAGCAGCCATGGAGAGGGCTTTTCAGGAGATGGTATAATAAAAGTGGAATGCAAATCATTCAACTCTTTCTGTTCCTTCAATGGGGGAGACTTTAATTCTTGATTTGCTCTTTCTTCATTGCCGATCTTTGTTAAACCTAAGGTATCGGTTTTTATATCTGGAGAAGGCCCATTAGATTCTTCAAATCTGTATGGCCTAGACTCAGACATCTTCGAATTTGAATATTGGTTTATGCTTGGCTCTTCCACTTCAACGCATTGAACTTCCTTCCAATGACCATCAAAGTTTTGACTAGCTCGTTCTTCGGCATCCTTTTTCTCATGTAGACCATTCCCTACAAAGTCAGTGTTTGTATCTGTGTCCTCCGGAGATAAACTTTCTGGAAGAAAATTTTCTTCAAACTCTGGGAATTGGATGAAGGTTGCTTCAGAACTTCGGCTACTTCGCTCATCCGAACATTGAGATGCATCAAAAGATCTGGCACCAAGGTCTAGGGAGGGAGGATCTTCCGAAATGAGTGAATACGATACTGAATTGTCAGATCTGAATGAATTCCTCACTCGCAATTTAGGGTAGTGATGATCTTGATCTGGCTGTATGAGGACGTAGAGGAATCAGATTTGCATAATAAAGGCACATTGAGATAGAGTTGGAAGCTTGATCTAGAAATTTTCTTTTTTATTTCTACAGTACCAGATAAAATGCTAAGAGTAAAAAAAAGAGTGCATAGCCATACCGTTGAAGCTCTGTCACCTTCAGACGATTGCAGTAGATTCTCGACCTGAGACTGAGCAAGATCAAGTTGCCGAGTCAGCTCTGCGACCTCTTTCATTAGCTGCAAGAAAAGGGGTGTTAAAATTCAAAATTTTGCGAGTACATACATCAACAAATTTCTCTATGAAAATGCATCTAATGATGCTTAGCATATGCTTGGGATAAGAACTGATGCTTGAATTTCAAAAAGCCAAAGATTACCAATATTTGTTACAAGTTACATGAGAAAATTTGTTGGAAAACAAGAAAGACTGATTGGAAAGTGGGGCGATTACAGGCATACTCCCGTGTAAAGCTCAATGGAGTAGCAAACTACTTTCTGCTCTAGTTAAACTCTCCACAAATGTTGAAAAGAATTAAGAATATAAGATGATGTCATGCAACAGAGATCATAAATCGGAACCTGAATTTCTGAGGTTTAAATCCACATTGCATTCTATGAGTTTATGATGCATAAATAATATATCTGGATGGAGGTTTCAAATTATAGGTCTCTCATTCATGTAATTTGCAGAAGATGATGGACATATTGAGAGCCTAAATGTGAGGCGACTGAGGTTTTGATACTTCAAGAACTTCCCTTCATCAGTCTAAAAAAGGCTCACTGCGTATATGTTTGTTAGTCATCGTTCATTCATTATGACCCGGCTCAATGAGGCACGGCACTTCGTCTATACAATAGTCTTGATATGCACTTCCATTTCTAATGAAAGTTGGAGTACTGCCTTGATATTAATATGTAGGAGCAGGACTCTAATTGTGATGTTAAAGGTGTTCAAATGTGATACTTAGAGACTGTACCTACCTTTTCAATCTGAAGGTCTTTTTCTCTCAGGACTGCCGTGGAATCTGGTGCTACAGAATCTGGTTGAGTATTTTTTAACTCACTCTCCAATCTAGCCAATTCTCTTTGCAGTTGCTTTACCAGTGTTTTATCAGAGACAACTACATTGACCTGTGCATTGGTTGTCACTTCTTTAGCACAACTTGCAAACAGAAGTGTGTTTCTAGATTGTTCAACATGGATTCGAGCAGGGCTCATGGTACAGATGATGGCAGTCCTAGCATTTCCTCCTAAAGAGGACTGCAATATTCGCGTCAGCTTTGAATCTCTAAAAGGAATATGCCCATTTCTTCCTTTGCTGCATCAATCATAAAGTTGGATGAATTAGAAAAAGCATTGGCGATTCAGTTTATTTTAGGTCAAGACTCATGCACAACCTAATGAACTAAAGGAAGAAGGGAATAGGAAGTCATAAAAAGAATAGAAGATTACACACACTGATTCTATGAAAAAATTAAAAGAGGTGCTTCTGGAAAGACCATGACAACCGGTATGTCTATAATATTCCACAATAGCAATATATTTACTGCACAAAACACACATATTGACTGTTCTATGGAATGCCAAGTTGCAGGAGTATATTATTTGCAACTTCATGTACTAGTAGGGAAACGATATGGTTGCAATTTTATTTTGTAAACTTATGTTATACAGCATCAAGGAACCTTCTGCAGCGCATAAAACATTACTAGTGGAAGAACATAGCACTGTTTTGTAATGAATTCATAAAGTATAGCCCCAAGATCTGACGTCTAGAAAAATAATATAGACCAAATTGGCTTAACTCAGACGCTTGCGGTACTATTCCATCACAACAGTAACTAAAAGAAGATGCTGTCAACAATAATTCTGAGTATCACTGAAATTCAAAAATTGAAATAAGGTACACGTCCTAACCTTAGCTTACGGATAACAGTTCCCAATGTCAGTAGACTACGGTTTATGTGGCAACCTTCTTTCAACCTCATGCCAGCTGATAATGACTGAGAAGCGCGCTCACTTCCTGCTAGATCAACGAAGTTCTGCGCAGAAAAGAATGATATTTACACATTGTTGAGCCAGTATTACCAGATATACCAGAGACCCAGAAACTTTTCACAACGCATACCACAGTGGAAGCAAGAGTGCTGGACTTGTAATGGCCTACAAACTCACGTGCGGAACTTTCAATTGTCTGGCATATGCACATAAACAGTAAACCTTTTAATAAATGATTGTCAAGTAGTGATAACTTGAAATTTCACATTGAAATGAATATCCAGTTTTACCAGCCTCAGAATCTGATGAGATCTAGAGCTTGCTTCATTAAGGGAGGTCTCCCCTATTTGTCTCTGAGCTGCAAAATCACCAGGATGCTTGAGTATGCAGTTACAAGTTTTGCAGTTAAAAGAAACGTTAAACTCAGGAGCATGACTTCCAACGAGCTTTTTTTAGCTCCACAGGCATCCATGCCCCCCTCTCCTCAAGAGGTCTTGGATTCAAGCCTCACCCTTGGAAACCAAGAGAAAAAAATAACCTCAAGAGCATGACTTACCTTCACAGACAGATAGAAGTTCTTTAAAATGATTCCAGTCCCTTATAGTTTCCTCCGTGAGCCTCTCCACAACAGTGCCTCTCTGTTAATAAAGTTAAATGTTACTGATATGAAGGAAAAAAAACATACAGCTGTTCTTCACCTAAAATGAAAATCACCTCTGGATCATCTAGAAGTCGGAGAGGAGTTGTATCTGTACTTAGGAGGTCTCTGACGGATTCGTTGTAAATCTCCATGGCAGAGAACTTCAAAGTAAACTCTCTTTCCTTATGCTATAAAGGGGGGAAAACAATAAAATATTTTCATTGATCAGGGAACATCTAAGGAATACAATAAATGCGGGATTTAGAGTAATGAAAGCAAACTGTATCAAGTGTTTTCATTACCTTATCTACGTAGTCATATATATCTGCTACAGTGTACTCAGTGATTCCACTCATAGTGTAGGTTTTTCCACTACTTGTTTGTCCATATGCAAATACACTTGCTGAAGAAATTCATCATTGTAAGCCAAAAAAAAAAGTTAAGAAACACAAATATGAAGTTCAAGTTGAATTTAATGAAAAAAGAAATAATGAACAAGTGAAAAAAAGGAGGTTGTGCTCACAGTTTATGCCACTGACAACCGAAAGAGCGACTTCCTTCGCTCCTTCTCCATAGACTTGCCTTGTCGAGCAACCAGGCCCAAATACTCTATCTAGAGCCAACAAATTAAAGAAACAAGATGGATGGGATGAGTATTTGAAAACATTCCGTGATGCAAAAAGTAGACGTCCATAAATACGCTCCTAAAGACAACAGCAGTGAACACGCAAAACAAATGCATTAATATAAACCAGCAACGTTACACCATTGTTGTAGAAGCGAAAGAGAAAAGGTGAAGGCCAAAACTCAGGAAAGAGTCAGCATTAAGATCTGTATGAATTAAGAAATAGGAACACATAAAAAGAGACAAAACCATATTGCAATTTCCAAAATCACGAGAAGGTTCAAGCAAAACGTTTCTTATACAGCTGAATAGAGTGATTTATACATTGATAGATGACAGCAGATGTGATGAAGATATATCCAACCATGACAGCCTTATTAATCATCTGTGATATCAACAGAAGTGCAGAAGTGCAGATGCAATTTACCAAGAAAATCAAATCAAATCAAACTAAAAATGCGATAATCAATTTCTCACCAAATTTGTATGCTGTTGGGTACATGGACCGCTCCGACACTGAAAGGCTATTCCTATATATGACAGTGTCATCATTGATGCATTCCCAATCTGACACATCATTCTTTGCGATTTCCTTCTCATTCAAAGGCCGCAGCCGAACTGAAACCAAAATTTTCTCCTCACCACCACCACCACCACCACTCAGCCCCTGCATTGGCCCATCCGCGTCAGCCACCCCAATCTCTCCCATTCTCTCTATACAAAACTGAAAATCATACCATATGTAAAGAAGTCAATCTATCACCAATTGTCATATTCATATAGACCACAAATAATCATTCTGTCTCTCTTCTCTCCAGCTCTCACACAACCATTCCCTTCCTTATTCGGTTAATGACATATGCTTTGAATTTGCTTGATAAAACAATTTTGTATGGCTCCCAGATAACATAAGGGCCACCACCAAAACTCAACAGCCACAATCATCTTAAATCTGACAAACTAATCATGGGTCATTGCTAAAATCACCGACATTTCGGGTCAGTTCCTTGCCTGAAGCAAAGAAATCCCATTTCTTTAATCTCCTATGTTTCTCATTTAACAAAGAAAGCATGGTCAAATAAACACATAAGCCAATTCATCATCTATTACATTATTCATTTTGAGTCAGACAAATATTTTCTTATCTAATTAAAATACAAACATATTTGGAGTTTTCTTCTCCGGTCCCCTATTACAGTCTGTCAAAAGCCTCCTCTCATGTTCTATCACACAACATTCTCATTAAAAAACAAAACAAAAAATACCCTTTTAAAATAAAAACAAAATGCATTGGAACAGAGAACTTAGGATTTAACCTTGGAAATTGAGAAAGATAAATTGACTTACAGCTTTCTTTCAAGGAATGTTTTTGAGCTTTCTGAGGATCTTCAATGACTCCATAAATTGTCACTGAACCCTCAGATTGATCCCTGCAACATCAAAAACTCCAAACTTATCAACCAAAACCCACCAAAGATAAAATCTTTGAAAAAGAACTCAAGAATTTAACTCCAAAAAACCAAACTCCTTGCATCAAACAATCTTTTCATTGCTGCATTGGCTTGAAACAATTCAAAACACAACGAAAAAGATCTCAAAATGTTAAACATTCTGTCACCTTGTGAATTTTGAAGGAAATGTAGAGAGAGAGAGAGAGAGAGAGATCACGAGGACATAAAGATTGTGTCTTTGCTTTATTTTCTCTTTAAGGGCTATATTTGTGGCCTTAAATGCCAGATCTTTGAAGGCAAATGAATGGATTTTTTGAGTGGTGGTTATGGAGTCTAACTGGGGTGGTTAGTTGCTTTCATAAGTCGCTCTGTTGGATTTTATTATTAGCCTTCGATTTAAAACTACCGCGCTAAAAAAAAAGAAAAAAACACACCAAACTTCCAATTAATTTTGATCTGTTAACATGACTAATTCAGACATCTTAGGATGTTTTACCTAATTTGCTTAGTTATTAAGCCTTAATTAGGTGATTAGTTATTGCCTATCACTCCATCTGACAACTCTTCTACTTTTCATATATATATATATATATATCTTTCTCTTACAGGTCTGAAATGAAATGGTTTGAATACGTATATTGTTTGATAAGCTTTTACGAGACAAGAAGCTTCTTATTGGCCGGATCTTTCTCACACTTTTTCTTAATTTGAATTCAAATCCCAGATGAGAGGATGAAAACCGCTTAACATACCGTATACCATCCAACAGAGAAACGAAGATAAATCTGTCGCTATATATATCCGATATTCTAACTAATTTCATCTTCTTCTTTTTTTCTTATCTCGAGACCATCACCTTAATATGTTATGTTTTTGTTGAGATAAAAGAGTGTGTAAAAGCTATCCGTTCTCCTTGTTTTCCAAAATTAGGTCAATATTGAAATAGATTATCTACTATATATATATATATATATATATATAAAGAACTTAATTCCACCGTCCTAATGATAAAAAAATAGTACGTCAACGATAAAGCATTGCTTTTGAAAATAGTTAAGACAGATGCTTTTCAGATTGTGTAGTTATGTTGACATGGATAGGCATTTCATGCTTTTAGGTTGTTAGTTCGTTAGTATCAAAGATCAAGTCATTATTTTAAGAATAATTGAGGTAATATCAGGATATAATCATGAGAATGAATCAGTTTTGTGATATAATCTTGTTCGTTTTTTAGATGTTTGGATGTCAATACATCAATGATTAATTTTGAGTTAAAATAGATCATGTTTCTTTTCTAATGAAAAGCATTTCAACAAATATGTTTTCATTTGAAACAGGCATGGATCCAAGAGATCAGGGGATGGACCATTCCATTAAGAACTGTATTGAAAGAGTATTAATTTTTCAATTTCCCTTGTTATGAGGTTTGGTTACAAAGAACTCGACCCACAAACATGCTTGCAGTCCTCTAGCTGTATCAGTCAGCATTGAATCTCTTGCGTTCCACAGTGAGACAAAGAAAAAGCTGCAAAAGGAGGAAAGTGGGGACTATTTTGACTAAAAGAAATGAGAGAGCGTAACACCCCATGTGTTGAGAGAGAAGAAAATTGCTTCATATTCGTCCTGTGCTTGCATGTGTCTGGAAAAATGTCCACGAAACAACTTTTGATAAAGAAAAGCAAAATTATAAAAACCAATCTGTGACTGTGGGGCTACTCATATATATATATTATTGGCTTTGCTATTCTTTTTTTTCCCCCAAAAAATCTCACCCAATTTTTTTTTTTTGATAATAGATTGTTATAATTGACTCCATTATTTATGGGTGTTGTCAAAATTATTTTTTAAAATATTTTTTTGCTTGAAAACATATCAAAATAATATATAATTTTTATTTTTTTAAGTTTATTTTTAACGTTAGCTCATCAAAACAAAACAATCCAAAATATATAAAAAAAATAAAAATTAAACTATAAAATTTTTTAACATTTTCAAAAATATAATTATACCATAATATCAAATAAGATGTTAGTTCATCATTATTATAGAACTCAACAATTATTTTAATATTATACTTAAATTTTGCCATTTGAAAAAAGAATCCGCTATAACAATTCAGTATTCTCCGTCTACCAAAATAACTAGAAATGTTTGAGGAAAAAAAAAAAAAAGGTAGGCATACAACGTAAAAATACAAACTGAACTTCATTTGAAAATGCATGAATTCCATGTGAAGTCTTACATTTTTCCTTTCTTTTTTGGATTTATTGCGAGAGAGGGTGTTGAAATTCAGCCTCTCAATTTTCATTATTATTTTTAATTAATAAGTGCTACTAATTACATAAATAGGGGAAATTTATATATAGAATCTCTTGTGTTTTTTTTTTTAAATATAATTTATTATTGCCATTTTGCAAATTGGTGCTATATATCTCCATGCATGATGTTCTTCCCGGCGATTATTATTTTTTTTTTATTATAGACCAGCTTGTCTATAATAAGAAAATAAAATAGGTCATGCTCATAAATCATGTGATTATAATTAACTCTTCGTCTCATATGTATGAGCATAAATTAATATCAGTAGAATACTATATAAGGTGTATTTCAAAATCATTTTCTCCCTCGAGCAAGGAACAAGAGGAAGAATATTTAATGTTGCTTTGAATTTTGACTTTACAGACAATCATCATAAAGATCTGTATACTATATGTAGAGTGAGTTCCACATAATTCTATCAATTAATAATAATATTTTTTTATTAATCTAGAGAAAGGTGCCTGGTCTCTAGCTCTCACACCATGTGAAAAGGGTCAAGAAAGGGAGCTTTTAGACGAATTTCTAAAGGAAAAGGAAGGTATAAATCCATGCATACGAGAGAACAGACGGATTAAGCATGGCCTGGAGCACATGAGAGAGACTTTTCCATGATGACTTGTGGCAGCAACTAGCAACCAAACTATCCATCTCGCCATAAATTCCCCTATTCCTTAAAAATTCAAGCACTTAATTCAATATATTTTTCAAGATGATGATTGATATGGTCCTATGCTAGGTGTGTGATCGATCATGCCTCATAATTGAAAATCCAACTAACTTGAACTTTGTGGTAGATATATTTCTGTGTCTAATTTACAGTGTTCATCTGATCAAGGTCCATTATTAATAAAAAAGATTGAAATGAGTGATCAACAAATAATTTGACGTGACTGACCGACCGAGTATGTAGATAGAAATTAGGGTTATTAGATTTTAATATTATAGTTTTAGACTATAGAGAAATAGTATAGATATGATATTTTTTTAAAAAATTTATAATTTGAGAGAAAATAACACACCAACTATTTTACATATTGGTTTAACCAAAAGAATCCACGACTAAGTGAAAAAAATAATTAAATTAACTAAAAAAATTAAAACTGCAAATATTTTTTAATTGAAATACATATTTGACACGTTCGGTTTTCTCCATGCAATTTATTTTGTCTATTTGATTCATAAATGCATCCACGCTACGTCATAATTGGATCCCTCTCTGAATCATGCACAAATTAAGCAGGTCTCAGTATTTTTGAATCTTTGCTATGTGAATGGCATCGCCATCTTACTTGCCCGTCGAGGTGAGTCCAACTCAAGGGGAAGACTGGAAACAAAACAGGTGATTCTTGAGAACATTAGGGCACATACCATATGGGCTGTTTGGCCTCTCTGCTTGGCATGCCTCTGTAGCAGTCTTTAGCTTTCTAGGACCCGCGCATGAATCTATGCCTTGGGACAATTCGATGCATATGTAGCTTCGTTTTCTTTTCTTTTTCTTTTTCATAGTAGATAGCTATTTGTCATAGATTGTCAAAGTTAGATGAATGTTTACTGTGTTAGGTTTATGATGATGCTTATTAAGTATTAGCCTTAGCTCTATTTTGTATTGCGATTCAATGAGGTTGTTTTGATATTAATATCAAAAATAATTTTTAAAAAACATATTAAAATATTATTTTAATATATTTTTAAATAAAATTATATTTTGAAATACCATGTTTGATTATTTTTATGGTGCACCGCACAAATAAAAAAGCCTTCATGAAGAGTTATCATGATCAGTAGGGTATACGAGCCCAGAAACAGACATGAAACATGATGCAGATTCGTGGGCAATCAATTTGTTTAATGGAGCCATCTTTAACTGGCAACCACCTGGGAAGTGGAACAGGTAGCCATAGATTTGCACATGCAAAGAAAGTGCCAGGTAAGCAGGCCAGTTTATGTCTGAAAATAACCAAACAAGTACATTAAAAAAAAAAAAAAGGTTAGGTAACATGACAAGTATTGCTATGCGCAATTTACATTATCAATTGTCCTTAAATATTCTTTCTAAAATATTATATATGAAAGATTAAAAAAAAAATTCAAATTCAAATTCAAAGCCTGCATGTACATCAATTATGGTTACACATTATCACCATGTAATCTTCTAATTCTTCTCTACATAAGCATGGTGAATAAAATGCTAGCCAACTCGTTTCCATTTTAAAGGAAGAAGGCCTAGGTTCCATCGGATGATATCCCTTTCACTGCCCACGAAGGGAGGTCCCAAATCAACATGGATTTACGTAGAAATTAAGATACCTATAACTCAGGGCTGGAAATTAGGTTCTTTCTTTCTTTTTTTCAGCCCCATTAGCAGTTGTTTTAAGTGCATTCTACCTTATGAATAAGACATGTATTTTGCAGGTTTTTGGGCTCGGTGTAGCTTATACACTTAGTAGGCGCATAATTAAGTAACGAAACCTGTACCGGGAGAGACTTTTCTGTGTTAACCTACTCCTGTGCCGAATATTTGTTGCTGAGATGTGATCCCCTCCTTACGTCCACTTACCTTCCATTGTGTCTATTCCCTCTAGTTCGAGCATGGACACCAACATATATTATAGTTTGCAATTTGTGGATATGTCCTCGAGCTTCGCCCATTTTGTTCCTGCCTAGTGCATGCCATGGTTGTAAAATTTCTTAGCCCACCAATGAATGCAATCTAGTTTGTATCCTCATCCAAAAAGGAAAAAAAAAAAATCTGTGCTCTTGAAGATTTTATGGCGCGGACTCTCTTGTTGTCATGTAGTTATAAGTAGGCTGCCGCACGAAAGAAACAAGTGATGCAATGAAGGAGAGTTCTACAGAGAAGGGAAATATATATATATATATATATATATATATATATATATATATATATATATATATATATAAAGAATAAATTTTGATTATAGGAGGGAAGAAGAAAATTTGAGGTTTTGGGTATCTCATCTGGGGCCTTAAATGAATCATCGACGCTTTTTGGTGACAGTCTCTATGTTGGATGTCTGCAAAGGTGATATTGAACGTACGGAATTGGATTGTTTCAACCTCAGGAAGAGGGAATGGCATGCATGTCCTCATCCAACACCGGCATTATGCTCAGACTATCTATGGATCGTGATGAAGTCCTGAACACTTCACGAATTAATTGGGCTTTCCATGATTGCAATCTTGGACTGGTTTTGTGACTGGACTGACACTGGTGACTTCCACAAAATCAGGCTGAAAAAGATGTGGAAAAAGTACCAGAATTCAAACAGAGCATGATTGCATTTTTCAAAATTGTTCGTATTGACCTTGGTTCCCACAACGTAGCTAGTCCCTTGCTGGATGGCGAGTGTATTGATGTTCATCCTTTTATCGAGGGTCTTGCCGTTTGTTTGTTCGATCTCAATTCCAAGATAGAATGGTCCATAGAAGACTTAAAATGTATTGTCCATGGATTGGATGAGGCTATGCGTGGATTGCCTCTTGATGATGACTTCACCATTTCATACACGTCTCTTTTGGATGAGAAAAGCAACACATTTCGCCTGATTTTCACCTTCGCGCGACGTTGAGCACTTCGTGAAAACTCAAACTTCAGGTATTTTTCTCGCCTGTGCACATTCAAGTTGGAGTACGACAACTTAGGTACCTGTGACAGTCACTCAAACACCGCAGCCTTCTCCTTCTGCGCTGAAAATGTGAGGTACAGAATCTTCAACCTTGGTCGTCAACCAGTGGGTTAGTCCCACTGTTTATTTGGCTTGGAATGATTAGATTCGGATGTGGGGGTCAATTTTTAAGAGGCAGAATTTGGGAACGTGAACTACAAGATCTCGCTTCTATATATGCTAGGGTGGAAATCGAGTTGCTTATATTGCATGGTACTTTGGCTGAAAATCTCAGTACTGTCAATGATGTATTATGTTTGTCAAGAGGGTATTTATCTATGGTAGAAAAACTTGTATTATGTTATGCCATTTCAGTTTAATGATTTTCTCCTAACCATTCTGTCATAAGGGTATGTGTTAATCTATAATTCTGTTCTCGTGAGTAAGATCTTGAAGAGCAATTAGCAAAGATAGTGATCATGTTGTTTTCGTTCTTCTTTGTTGATTAAGTATTAACGGAGCCAGCTCTTTCTCAAGAACCATCTTTGGCGTTATGTTGAATTCTGCATCCTATTTTGTTTGCTTGAATTCAATTTGCAAGTCAGGGAAGCATCAAAATTTCTCTCAGTAGGATTCGAACATGGATGAAGTTCTGACCATCTGTCAGAGAAAAAAAAACGAATGGATCTTGTAGGATTCCCAAGAATTTCTTCGATTTCTTCCAGAAGCAGATGATTATTCGAAATATCTTGATGGCTTTATCAGCAGGACTGCTCTGACCCTTTCTTCTTCTTCTTTTGGTGTTATGCAAGCTAATTGTTATGTTTAAATTGGTTTTATTTCCAAGCTCTCTATTCCTAGCCAATATGAGATCCTGTTATTCACTATTTTGAGTTTCTGTTACATGTTATTCAAAACATTTTAAGTACCACAAGAGCTTTGTAATCTGATCTGGTTATTTGAAAACAAATCTGTTCCCTGTCCAAGCTTGGAGATGTGAACTTGCAGTGAAAGCGTCAGCATTGGAAGGTAGCTTAGTTTGCTCTGGCTACAGTTCTTTGTCAATGGACTTTCCAGTGTACTAACTGATCATGTGCTGTCTCTTATTCCATTTTTTATTTAGTTTAGCTGGATCCATGCTCTTAAAACTACTTGTTCTGGTATTACTTAAAGCAGCGTTCAATAATGGGCTCAGATCCTTGTGTTTCTTTGGATATGATTAATTCTATCTGCAGAACTTTGTTAGGATTGTGATTTTGAGAAAGCTTTACTGGTGTGTGACATTCCCAATTTATGGATTGTGGTGGTAAGGCCAAGTTGGCTGGCTCTGTCTATGAAGCAAATAGTTGGGCTTAAACGAAGAGCCTTCCTCCAATTATGTTGCTTCTGAATTGGAATTAGTGGGGTAAGATTGAGAGATTTTAATCCATGAGGGTAAAAGTAGAACATTAGTAAATCTACAAAGGGCAGAAATATAGCTCACCCAACCAAAAAATCTCCAAGATATTTTGCTAGTTCACTATATCAACCATTCAGTAACACTGAAATCGTCTGCTATAAGGAGCTAGCCTCCATTTGAATGAGGAAATCATGCCAAATGTTTGTGGAGTATAGCTACTAGCCTCCAATGTCACCGCCCTTTCCAGTTGCGTGATGGATTTTTTGCACCGAATGTTAAAATGACAAGGTAATTTGGTGAGAGGAAACATCAAAGAAATTTCAAGTTTTTGGAAGCTAGTAGTTTCGGTCCCGACAAGGTTTGAAGGGCTAAAGCATTGTTCCATCCTCAAGTCATCGCTTCATGGAGAAAGAAGCTCCTCAAGAGCACATTTGGCTCTTGATTACCATACCATTTGCCACTCTCTTTTTACCTATCTCTTGCTCACCTTGCGTAAAGAACATCATGTAAGCCAAAGTTAATATTCCAGCTTCCAAAAATGAGAGTCCTGAACGAGGGATCGCCTTGTTTAAAGCCTTATTCAAATTTTCACCCTTTAAACAGCAGAGTAAAAGCCATAGTCACCTCACAAAAATGGATGGTATATTGGTTATCACTGATCAGAAAAAAAAAAAGGCATCATACGGTATTGTAATTGGTCCCCATATTCATTGAGGTATCAATTTCAATCCCTGCTGCTCCGAAGCCAATAAGATACCCTATGATTTGAAACGAACTGACCCAGTATACATAAAGAGCTTGGCCATTGCTTTCAATAATCACTTCTGTTGGAGGATAGTAATCCCAAAATATCTAGCATGTAACTGGCATGAATTTTGTTGTAGGAAATCCAAGTTGAGTTCTGAATGACAATTAGCCAGCAAATAGCATACCAGTTGAATAATTTTGTTTAAAGGAAATAAAATACTAATAACCGACATGAGATATTGGTATAATCGAATTCCAAGTTGAGGGATTTAGTCCGTTTGGTACTGCGGCCAACGAGAGCACATAAATCATATTTGCATAAGCAATGACAGTGAATGGCGTTGGCTCAAATTCGCTAGCATACATGTTAAGTTGAGCAACCTCCAAGGTGTTTCCATTTTGTTTAATTGAGTAACTAATATGGATTACAGTTTACGCCATATTTAGTTGTCATGGTGGCTAGATGATCACAGCATGGTGCTGGTCTGAATGTTGATTGGGGAGAATCTGCCAGGAAAGTTCCTCCCCCATCAAGGACAGAACAATCCAGCGTAATTCTGAATTCAAAGTAAATAGATATCTCCACAATGTTGCTTTATAAAAGGAGCTTTGCTGGTTATGTGTTCATGCATACAAAGAGAGTAACGAAGCTTGAGTGAGCAAGTTAAGAGCAATAAAAAACAAAGGCAGAGATGACAATTGAGATTGAGGAAGCAAGCAGCCATGAGGCACTTCCCCTCCTCTCACTGAATCATGTATCATTGTTGTGCAGATCAGTGTGGGCTTCAGCAAGGTTTTATGAGCATGTTTTGGGCTTTGTTCACATCAAACGCCCCTCTTCTTTCAATTTCAACGGAGCTTGGTTAGTTTATTTACTCACTTTACATTTTTAGGCATTAAATATACCTTCACAACTTCGTTTAAAAAGAACTGACTGGCTTGTCTGACTCAATGCAGGTTGTACAATTATGGCATTGGCATACATTTGATTGAGAACCCATCAATTGATGAGTTTGACACCATCGTCGAACCGCGTCCGATTAATCCCAAGGATAATCATATGTCCTTCCAAGTAAGATTCGTGAATTCAAAACTTAAGAACACAAATTGTGCAATCATAATGGTGGTGGTACTAATGATGGTGTTTTGTTTTCAATAGTGTACTGATGTTGGCCTTGTTAAGAGGAAGCTGCAAGAAATGGGAATGAGGTATGTGACAGCAGTGGTGGAAGAAGATGGGATCAAGGTGGATCAGGTGTTCTTTCATGACCCAGATGGGTACATGGTTGAAATCTGCAACTGTGACAACATCCCAATCCTTCCTCTGTCATCCTGCCCATTCAAGCCAAGAACGGGAAGTTTCAAGAAAGCAACACCAAGTAACTGTGGATTCATGGAGAATGTGATGATGGAGAGCTTGAGCATGGATATGATGAACATCTCATTTTGAGTTGCAAAAGGAGTGATCACTGATCACAAGTTCAACTGGTTTTTGTCTGTTCAAAAATATTATTCTTCTGTTGCAAATGTATTTTATTGTAGGTCCTGAATGTTAAAGGGTCTAGTGTCTTGGGTGATGATGAGAGTATTTTGGTTATTTGGTACTTAATGTGTAATAATTAAAACTGTGAGATTGAACAAGATGTAATCTGTCTGTGAAAAAACCGAGCCAAGATGTGGCTTTTGCGTTTGGAAGTGCATATATATGTTGTAATCAAAAGTTTTTTCAATGAAAATTCCTGCAATCTGTTCTGTATTGGATTCTGTTTGTAGAGCTAGACAGAGCTCCTATATTAAATTAATATTTTTTTAGATGTTTTTTAATGATTTTAAAATGTTAATATTGAAAATATATATATAAAAAATCCATTAAAGTTTGCACGTAACTCCAGATCACCCCAGTCCAATGTTCACCGTCAAAGCCTAGGAAATCCATTGAAGTTCTTCCCTGACTTCATCACATCCCTAAACTTTTAATTTTTAGGCTACTGAAAATCTAGAAACACCTAACGAACGACGGAATCTACAGAACCTATTAGGTACAAGATTTTGATAGGAGATGTCGTTGCCTTATGAACGGCTAGGTTTCAAAGAAAAACAAAAACTACTTAAAGAGATGGACCCCATGTTGGATATCAAACTGGTGGGCAAGAATAAACACAGAGGCACTATCATCCTCAAAAAAATACCCCACTGCCTGTGAAGTTTGTGGCCACAGAGACTGAAACAAAGTTCGACAAAACATAAACTAGGAAAAAAGAGAAAACCCTCAATTTCTTTAGGTGTGCACTTATTAAAACCACATGTATCATCTCTTGTTAGAACTCCTCAGGCCCCTCTTAATCCCCAGTTTATGTCCCTCTCTTTCTATAACAACCAGCAACTAAAACATTAACGTTTGATAGACAACATAAAAATCAAATATTCCATCATTTTGCACGTAGATTTAGTGAAGCTGTGTCTTGTTGCGATGTTTGATATCTTTATTAAAGGAAACTGTACTTGAATCCTTTTTCTTGTTGCTTGATTTTGGAGAAATGAGAGTGAGAGAAAATTATGCGTACCCTTTGCGACGCCTGTGAGAGTGCTGCTGCTATTGTCTTCTGTGCTGCTGATGAGGCTGCACTTTGCCTTGCCTGCGATGAGAAGGTATACATGCTTGACTTGCTTTTTAACTCTTCTTTATTGTGACTGCAATGGTTTTAATCTTGATATTGAAACATGAAAGTCATTTATCTTTCTAGACTCGTTGTAGGTTTTGGGGGTGTTCTATTTGTTGGGTCAATTGATTATTTTTTGTCTTGCTTTTGGTATTGAGAGCTTCAATTTCACTTAAGACCATTAAAAGAAGTGTGAAAAGATAGGATTTCAAGAAGTGTGATTTATGCCTTGTGATTGTAAGTGCCTACAGATAGGAATTTTTTGATCCTGACACTGTTGTTACTAAGTTAGCTAAGAAAGTGTATAAAGCTTCCCCTAGAGTTGAAATTTGAACTTGACAGTGTTACTTCCCCAACTCATATAGAGGCTTTTGGAATTTGACATTGGTCAAGATTGTTGGTGAACATCTACTATTGAAGCTTTAATCTGTTAATTGGATTGGCAGGTTCATATGTGCAACAAACTTGCTAGCAGGCATGTGCGAGTGGGTCTGGCAAATCCCAGTGACGTTCCACGCTGTGACATATGTGAAAATGCACCTGGTAAGCAGGTTCTTTTTCATTTATTCTCCTCTTCTTGTAGGCTGAATCACTCACTAATTTGGTATTTTGGAGAGGTTTTGAACTTTGTGCTTATGTTCTCTGCTTCCAAACATGCATACATGCAGCTTTCTTTTATTGTGAGACAGATGGAAGTTCCCTTTGCTTGCAATGTGATATGACTGTTCATGTTGGAGGTAAAAGGACACATGGGAGATATCTTTTGTTGAGACAAAGAGTTGAGGTTTGTTATTGGTACCTGTGGAAAATTCCAACAATTCTCTTCCTGCTATGTGAAATTCCTCTAAAATTTGAACTTTTTTGGTTGCTCAATAGTTTCCAGGGGATAAACCTCAGCCTGATGACCTACATTCGCAACCTATGCATCCAGGGGAGACAAGGAAAGGACAGAATCAGCCACTAAAGGCAACAGCAGAAGAGAAGCGACAGAATCGCCAGGTTTCTCCAGCTCCAATGTCACTCTCTAATTCTGATGGACATGACAAAGTGGATAAAAAGATGATTGATTTGAATATGAAGCCTCAACGAACTGATCACGAACAAGCTTCTAATAATCAGGTTACTGTATCTTCTCATCCCTGTGCCTGAATTTCATCCTGTACTCTATATGATATATTAGGGATAAGAGCACATTTTCCATCGAATGGAATGGTTGTTAAGTATTGCTCACGAAATTATCACAATCAGCTTCTTAGCATTCCAACAACAACACAAGACTTCTACCTGAGTTTTCTTAACCTCTCTACAGGAACTGTGACATTATTATGTTAATGGAGTGATCGCAAAGCTGAAAGCACGGTTCCTATGCCCTCAGATAGCTGGACAGGAGCAGGGTTTCTTCTATGCTTCTCTTACGTAGTAGTTAGCATGTCATGTGTCAATATTTCATGTTCTTCTCCCCTGTTTTTCTTTCGACATGGATGATGTGCTTCTAAGGCTTGGGGAATGTGTTTTTACCAATAATGTAGACTACTAGCAGTGGACAGTAGTGGACAGTATCCACATCTTCAATTGCAAAGAAAAGGTATAGAATCAAGTGCAATTGGTTGCATTGTGGTTGTGTTCGAGATATTTTTCTTCCCATGCATCCCTTATTTCCAAGTGTCTGATATTCGCAGAAGTGGCATTGTAAGAAATTTCTTCGAAGTCTAGAGAATTCGGTATGCTATTTCAGATTACTGCAAGAGCAAGTTTCCAGCTGTTCTTTGTCTTGATTTCGGATGGCGACACGTTGTTTTTGAAAGCAGACTTCTGATCCATATCACAACGTTTCCAACGCAAGTCGATAGAATCGTTATATTTGCATGCATGGGCCATGGATCTAAGCTCGCTGGATTTCAAGACCCAGTGGCATTTCCCATTTTTCTGTGAACGCAACTTGGACACCTCCTGTCTTCTGTGTATGTGTTGAAGAACAATAACCAGTTTATTAATCATGGTTTTAATGAAAAGAATTCATTAATCATGGAAAAACCATTTTCTTTCTCCAGCCCATTTAATATACAAAAAGCTACCATTAACATAATTAAAGCAGGTCTAAAGTTAATAAAGCAAGTCTAATGTTAATAGCCTGATTATAGGTCTAAAGTTAATAAAGCAAGTCTAATGTTAATAGCCTGATTATAAAACCCGGCTCCTGTCATGGATCAACCTAACCCAGGCGGATCCTATTAATCTAAGACCTAAGGTAATAACTTGGGTAAAACCCATTGGCATTTAAAAAAAATTTATCAAAACAATGTTGTTATTTTTTAAAAAATAAAAATTGATTTGACCCGAGGTCATCCAACACAAAATCTTGTTTTTTATAGCTAATTTTATAACTATGATTAATAATAGAAAAACCAATCAAATTATTTTTTATCTAACTCAGATTATGTTTGATTTTAAATCAATTTAAAAAATGATTCAATCATGCTTGGATTGAAAAATCAAATATTAATAATTTAATTAACCTGATCAAACTTAAATAAAATTTAGCCTGATTAAATTGAGATAAAATTTAGCTAATCAACTTTAAGTATTTTTACTTTATTATTTTTGTCTATAATAATATTATTTTAATTTTTTTATTCAAAAAGATCTTGTTTTACTTTTCTAACAATATTATTTTGGGTTTGCCTTGAAGATTTATTAATTTATTTTGACTTATTAAATTTATAAGTTAATCGATATGATTTCTAATAAATAAAATAGAATATAAAGTGCATGTTTAGAGTGGAATAAATGTTGTTTTTTTAAATATTTTTTATTTAGAAATATATTAAAATAATATATAATTTTTATTTTTAAAAAAATTATTTATAATAAAGTTTTTTAAAACATATAAAAATATATATAAAAAAGTTTAATTTAAAAGTAAAAAAAAAATCTATATAATTAGAAACCAATGACAAACACCACCGGTCTTGATGATCATCAACGACTACAAACCAAGCCTTAAATATTCTCCATGTTTCAAAGAAACAACACCAACAACAGGAAGCAATGACGACGATGAAGCTAGTGTTTATTTCTTTGCTGCTCTTGTCAACAGCACCTTATGCCTCTCTCGCTCTTAGAACGCAGCTTCACAGCTTGTCTGAAAGCAGCAACAGCAAGAATTACTTGACCACTCAAGAACTCTGGTTCAATCAGACCCTTGATCACTTTTCTCCATTCGTATTTCCTCTCTCTCTGGTTTTCTTTTGATTTTGGTGTTTCGGCTGAAATAGAAACTGGGCTTCTTGTTTATTGTTAAAAAGTTCCTTTCTTTATTGAATATTTCAAGTTTGATCGCTGCTGCCATATTTTCATAATCTAAGTTTACTTAAGAAAATGTGATAATTGGGTTCTTATAATTGATGAATGTGTAAACTAATTAATAGTCTAGTGATGTTAATACGTGATTAAATGATTCATGGTGTGGAATTGTAAGAATTAGTTGAAGTGATGTTAGTGTGTGATTGATGATTTTGTTCAATTAAAGTTGAAGTTTTGGATAAAATTCTGTGTGGTTTTGAAGAATATGAAATGGGTTTTGAAGGATTGGCATTGAGTGTTAGGTTTGGTTTGGTATTTGCAGGACCATCATAAGTTTCCGCAAAGATACTACGAGTTTCTTGACTACTTCAGGATTTCTGATGGTCCCATATTTTTGGAAATTTGTGGGGAGTCTTCTTGTAACGGGATAGTCAATGACTACATCAGTGTAAGTTTATAGTAGTTCTTAAGTAGCATTAAAGGATGTTTTGGTTGTTAGTGTTTGATTGTGTTTATAGGCAATTTTTAAAGTTCATTGCAAAATAAATGAAGAAAAAATTATGGGTGTTTGTCGATGTTCTCACCATGATAAGATTTGGTTTGAAAACTCAACTTGTAGTGTTCTTGGTATACTAAGTCATGAAAACTTAAACTAGACCTTGTTACCTTGTATAGGTTTTGGCAAAGAAGTTTGGAGCAGCTGTGGTTGCACTTGAGCATCGTTACTATGGGAGAAGTTTGCCTTTTAAATCAACAACAACAGAGAATTTGAGATTTCTTTCGTCTAAACAGGCGCTATTCGACTTGGCTGTTTTCCGTCAGTATTATCAGGCAAGTTGTCGAGCAATGTCCTCAACATTTTCTTCACATCAAATTTTAGTTATTGGTGAATGAAACCTGTATTGAGTTCAACCGTTTGAGATCCCTCATTTTCCTTTGATAACTGTCAATCCAATGGTAAGAAAAAGTACAGAGTCGTAGTTGTGGAATTTATCTAGTCCTGTGTTTTCCTTACACTGTGATCAAAATGTAATATGCAATGCTGCATTCTGTTCTAGATATTGATAGCCTTAAGTTATCTTTCAAATTCGCTTTTTAACAATACACAATAGCAAGCATGCAGACAAACCCACATGTAAAAAAAATATAAATATGCATGTGTCTGGATACATGAATCTGGTATTGTCATGTCTATATGAAGTTGTTTGGAAGTATGTCGAAGCAAAAGCCTGAAATGTAGAGAAATAATGCTATTTCTTTCTGATGGAAATTTCCTTGTATATAACAGGGAAACACTTTCCTGTATTTGTAGGTTAAATCTGTCCCAGTAGTTGTCATAATGGCTCTTCATATGCGTTGAAGTTTGAAGTTGGTATTATTATTTTCTGATTCTTTGAGGTGCACAGTGATAGTACTATTCATATGCAGGAATCATTAAACCTGAAGCTCAATAGAACAAGTGTTGAAAATCCTTGGTTTGTTTTTGGTGGTTCATATGCTGGAGCACTCAGTGCATGGTTTCGTCTTAAGTTTCCACATTTAACATGCGGGAGTCTTGCAAGTTCTGCAGTTGTTCTTGCTATTCACAACTTCACCGAATTTGATCAGCAGGTAAACGCAATGTTGATTGTAATCCTGTAAACATGTCCTAATCCATGCTTGTGCTTTTAGTTTGATTCTCTGCAGTGTGTGGAGTTTTGGATAATGCTAGGGGTATTTAAATTTTTTACAAAACCTTTTATACTAAGTGATGTGGAATCTGTTACAAGGAAAGGTTTTCAAATCATGGGATGTGAATCTTATCAAATTTATTGATGCAATGATAATTATAAAATGTATTAACTAATGAATCACCAATCATGCACTGCCATATCTTTTAGTAAAACAATCTTGGTAATAAATTAAGTATCTCAAGCATTATCATTGAGTTTTAATTCTTTCTGTTTGGATATGTTTCCTCATTTTGAGAATTTTGTCCTGGTGAGATCTTTGATAAAAGACCTTTCTTGTCCCTGTCAATTTTATTTAGATTGGTGAGTCAGCTGGTGCTGAATGTAAAGCTACACTGCAAGAAACTACTCAACTTGTCGAAGAAAGGCTTGCGTCAAATAAACAAGCAGTGAAGACATTGTTTGATGCAGCTGAGGTTTATTGTATCTATCCATATAATAATTCATTATGTGAAAATCTGGAACAATGAGATGAACTACATAATTTATGAGGCTCTGTTTACATTTATCATTTTGAATGTTCACATTTTACCTGTATTTGCAGCTGGAGATTGATGGTGACTTCCTGTATTTTCTGGCAGATGCAGCTGTTATAGCAGTGTGTGTGATTTCCTTTTTAGTTTTGCTGACTCATACTAATTTCCATATTAATAACATCTACTTTGTGCCAATCCCAACTAGTTTGGATTGGGGCTTGGTGGTGGTTGTTTTTTTTTTATAATGACATCTGCATTGTACTTTCTCAGTTTCAATACGGGAATCCAGATATAGTATGCTCCACTCTTGTTAAAGCAAAGAACAATGGAGATGATTTGGTGGTAAGATCCAGTTGTTTTCTTGAAATCTATCTTCACATATACATGTATAGAGCCATTATTTTAATTGAAATAAAGAATATACCAGTTTAGGATAGAGTAATTGGTACCCTCAGTGGTCAAAGCCTGTTACTCCTTGCTTGTTCACTGATGACCTTTCTAGTTTTCAGCCATAGCTTTGTTGGATATTTGCTTTTTCTTAGTACATAGAAGTTGAGAACTTTATCAATCTTGGTACCTGGAAATGACAAGACTAAACTTTGAAATGATGATTGCATTTTGTTGTTCAGAAATTCTTTTGATATTATAGGTCCTATTCAGTAACTAAATGGCAAATTAGACCATGCAGTTTGAGTAATTTAATTGACCATGCTATGGCGATGGTGAGACTGATTGGTTTCAAGTCCAGCAGATTGCTCATCACACTTCTTTGTCTATGGAGTTTTAACTATTTGCCATTGATAATTTCCAATCAATTCTACCCAAACACCAAGCATCTCCCTTCATGTAGATTCCAATAACATAACAAAATTATTGGACCATTCTTGTAGGAACTACGATGCTACCCCTGCTGAAAATGTTTTCAAGACTCCCTGTCCATTGGCTGCTGTGGTAAAGGGGTGTGGTGACATTAGACATATCTTGTTATTGTTATGGGGATTGCTTGACTCTAACATCTGGTTACGACAAAGTACTACTGCTAGAAACATAAAATTTATCCTATTGACCAAGCAACAGTAATTCCTTTAACATGCTGCCAAAATGTGAGAAATATCAATTGTCACGCAAATAATTAAAGCTGTAAAATATCATTGCTCCCCCCCCCCTCCCATTGCAACACTCTCTTTTCTTTTCTTTTTAATCATGGCAACCTAAATTTTGACTAAATTGTTAATGATTCCACAAGTGGCAGCATGCCTAACTCCCATGTATCACTTTGGATGAATTCCTGCTGGCTTAGGCGGTGGGAAATTTTTGTTCATATGCTGCTTCTGTTTTTTGTTACTATAACTATTATAATTATTATAATGTTTTCTACCTTCTATGTTCAGTGTGATAATAATTTATTTCCTTATTTTCTTAGAATGGATAATAATTTAATTCTAATCATGATGCTGTTGAGACCAAATGGTTTAATATGTTTCTAATGGAAGTTTTATATTGACAAAAATAATGCAGGAGGCATATGCAAAATATGTTAAAGAGTATTATCTTGGAACTTTTGGCTCCAGCGTTCAGACATATAATCAGAAGTATTTGAAAGACACTTCTCTTAATAAACATACTGGTGATCGATTGTGGTGGTTCCAAGTTTGCACTGAAGTAGCATATTTTCAAGTGGCACCCGCAAATGATAGTATTCGTTCTTCAAAAGTCGACGCAAGGCATGCTTTAAATTATCTTCCATACACTAATACGTTGTTCCAAGTGTCTTTAGACTCTCCATATGCTTCTTGTGTTGAGTTTATTATGTTTTTTTTCCTGTGTTACCTCACTCTACATGATTGGTGGCCGTATATGTTGCAGATACCATTTGGACCTTTGCAAGAACGTCTTTGGAGAGGGTATCTATCCTGAAGTTGATGCAACGAATATATATTATGGAGGCACCAATATTTCAGGTCCAGAATTCACCTTTATTTTTATTCTTAAAAGCTTAATTTGGATAGAAAATCTATTAATACAGGCATATTTCTATCCATAATTATTTCAAATTTTAAATAAAGATTAAAATGTCTAATTTTCTTTTTCAATATTTTCTTACACTGAATCTCTGCACAAGGATTATTCATCTCTTGGAGATGGAGTGCTTGTTTTCACACAAACGCCGAGTATCTAGCCCATAAGTAAAGGTCATATGTACTGGATAGTATGCTAAGTAGAAACTACAGATCATTGATGGGGTTGATTGTCAAGAAAATTGCCATTGACTGTGTTCATAAACTTTGTATCTTGCAGGTTCAAAAATTGTTTTTGCAAATGGGTCTCAAGATCCCTGGCGCCATGCGTCGAAACAGACCTCGTCCCCGGATAGTGAGTTTCCAACTGTTTGTTTGAGAATTTGATCCTGGAAAATGGGGGAAAGAGCAATTGCTTTGGTGGGAAATCATTTTTTTCCAAGTGGAACTTTTAGAAATGTCAAAAACTCCTTGAAATAATTTTTAATCAGTTCTTGAGCCATCTGCTAGCGCTTGATAAATTTCTGAGTGGCAATCAGCATCATCCTTCTGCTTGAACCTGATTGTATTTGGATTTCCACCCTTGAGATCCAAAATTTGGTGTGATTGTTGTTTTTCTTTTTCAATCATCTTTTCTGGTCTGGAGTGTCTGGATGTCTGGTATTACTGCTCTTTTGGTTTTTAGATTAGTCATTCATACTCAAATTGCTTAGTAACCCTTGTTATGCATAACCACCACTTAATGTTACATGTCAAAGCATCTGGGAAATTTATTTATTTGAATGGCTTTTCTTGCTCACTGAAATGCTTCTTTTAAACTTTTCAGTGCCTTCCTTTTTAATCTCGTGTCACAACTGTGGTCATTGTACTGATATAAGAGGATGTCCACAGACTCCTTTGAGCCTTGAAGGTACGTGTTAGTTTGCACTTGCTATTATCCCAAGCAATTCGGAATTTCTGATAGCTGTTAAAAGCCATCGATATGGACCATAAAAAAATTTAGACAGTTGTCAATAAACTGTACATCCGATAACTTTCCTTCAAATTATGCTGGAATACATATCCTTGGCTCTTCCTATTCGCTGCCAATTGCTTTCTGGTTCAACTTTCTGACACATTCATTTTTTGTAACAGGTAATGCTCGGAACTGCAGCTCCCCTGAAGCAGTTGAAAAGGTTAGGCATCAGATCACAGAAAAGATGGACTTGTGGCTCTCTGAGTGTCGTGCTGGTAGTTGGAGCTCCATGTGATGCTATTTACAGCACAAACACTTGTTTTGTTTTTATTTTTCCAAGTTTTTTTTTCCATATCATTGCGATCGCAAGTAAAAGTTGTAAGAAATAGATTACTGCAAATAAAATTTCAGTAAGTAAATACTTAAATGTTTGTGTGTAGAATATTGAAAACTTATGTTCAGTCACTGAGCATTAATTTCTCCCAAGTGAAGTATCTCTGAAACCGACAAGTGAATTACAACGTTGGATGTTTTGTGCCTACAAAATCATGCATTGCTGAGAGTAGAAAAGAGTTCGAATTTTTCAAAACTTTTTTAATTCAATGAACTGCTTACGAGGTCATTGTTCACGGGTTTGCAATCAAACAGTTAACAAACGAGATTACCAAATCCAAAAGCGATTCATGCATTTTTATACCTTCCAATCTCCCCCATGATAAAAATTAAAAATAAACGGGCTTTACATGACGAAGAAAGTTTAAAGGAGCTCTGCTAGAAACTTTGATTGAATTTAATTAATATTCCAGAAAAAAATAAAAACAAAAACAAAAACATGGTTGATTAAGGTTTTATAAATAAAAACAAAAGAATAAATTATATTTCTCGAAGTGAAAAAAACTGAAAAAACATAAATCAAAGAGGCACAAACTTGTTTAGTTGGACAAAAACGAAAGAATTTTTATATTTTTAAAATAGAAAGAATATGAAACATTAATTGTACACGACTTTGACCTGCATAAATTGTCTGCCTGCGCAATCTTACACTAAGAAACAAACCATATATATAGATATATAGTCTGACAAATCGTAAACTAGCAGACACAAAGACACCTACCTGACTTGTTGTTAGAGTTAAGACGCGAAGGACAGGAAGAGAAGACAGCAACAAGAAGAAGAAGAAGAAGAAGAAGAAGAAGAAGTAATGGAAATGATGAAACTGGCTTTGATGTCCACGTTTCTCTTTTTCCTGCTTTTCTCAACAACGTCTCATGCCTATCTCGCACATCGTACGTTGCTTTACAGCTTCTCTAAAAGCAGCACCAACAGCAACCGCTCCTTGACCACTAAGGAACTCTGGTTTAATCAGACGCTTGATCACTACTCTCCATTTGTATCTTTCTCTCCCCCTCTCTTGTTTTCTTTTAATTTTGATGTTTTTCTTGAAATCAAAATATGGATTCCTGTTTAGAATTTAAAGCTTTTTTCTCCTTAAAAATGGGTTGTTTTAAAGTTTGTTTCTTGAATAAATCCTTGAAGTTTACTGAAGAAAATTGGGTTCTTGTAATTTTTATAAAATGTATATGCTAATTGATTGGTTGGTGATGTTAAAGTGCAGTTAAATGGTTCATTTAGTGTGGAATTCTAAGAATTAGTTGAAAATTGAAATGATGTTAATATGTGATTGAGTGATTCTCTTAAAGCTTAGGTTTTGAATAAAATTCAATGGTTTTAAAGAAATGTGAAATTGGTTTTGAAGGATTGGCATTGAGTGTAAGGTTTGTTTTGGTATTTGCAGGATCACCATAAGTTTCAACAACGGTATTATGAGTTTCTTGACTACTTCAGAGTGCCTGATGGACCCATCTTTTTGAAAATTTGTGGGGAATCTTCATGCGATGGGATAGCCAATGACTATATCGGCGTAAGTCTTTGGTAGTTTTTGAGTGGTATTAAGGGTCTTCTGGTTGTTAGTACTAGAGTCAATTTTTAACAAAGTGCATTGCCTATTGAATGGGGAGCAAATTACGGTTTTTGTCGACGTCTTATCACTGTAAGAGTGCATTGATGATTTACAACCCGGCAGTGTACTAGGTGTGCTCTTTTGATGATAAATTAAATTAGACCTTGTTGTTTTATATAGGTTTTGGCGAAGAAGTTTGGAGCAGCTGTGGTCTCACTTGAGCATCGTTACTATGGAAAAAGTTCACCCTTCAAATCAACAACAACAGAGAATTTGAGATATCTTTCATCTAAACAGGCACTCTTTGACTTGGCTGTTTTTCGTCAGTATTATCAGGCAAGTTGTTGTGCAATTTCCTGAAATTTTTCTTTTTCACATCAAGATTATTTGAAGGTAGAGGCGTTCTGTATTGAATCTGACCATGTGCTATATGTCATTGTCCTTCAAATATAATCTATCCACTCCAATGAAGAAGTTCAGAGTTGTGGTTTTGGAATTATTCTAGCCCTGCATTTTCATTTTGCTCAATCAAAATGTAATTTCAATTCTCCATTATTTTTTTCTAGACCTTGATTGGCTTCAGCTATCTTTCTACTTCATTGTGTAACAATATACAAGAATGTGCTTGAAGATAGGAATGAATCCAGAATGTGGCATTTGTTGGGGGGGGGACCACTGACCCCCATTAAATTTGTTGCTGCTTGCGGACAAACTCATGTGTTAAAATATAAGTATGCATGTGCAGGGATACTTGAATGTAGTATGGTTGTGCAAAAGCATGCCTAAGAAAAAGACTGAGATGTAGAGAGACATTGTTATTTATCTGGAATGTTAATTAATTCCCATATGCGTAACAGGGAAACTTAGCCTTGTCTACAGGTTTAAATTTGTCCCAGAAGGTGTCATAATGGCCTTTCATATGCATTAAAGTTGATGTTAATATTTTCCTATTCTTTTGAGGTGCATGTGATAGTTCTTTTCTTTTTGCACCCAACTCTTATTTTTTTGTATGCTTTCTAATGCAGGAATCCCTAAACCTGAAGCTCAATAGAACAGGCGTTGAAAATCCTTGGTTTGTTTTTGGTGTTTCATACTCTGGAGCTCTTAGTGCATGGTTTCGTCTTAAGTTTCCACATTTAACATGTGGGAGTCTTGCAAGTTCTGCAGTTGTTCTTGCTGTTTATAACTACACTGAATTTGATCAGCAGGTAAACACAATATTTATTATACATCCTGTAACCATGTCCTGATGCATGTTTGTGTGTTTATTTTGATTGTCTTCCATACATTGATTTTTAATACTTTGTTTTTTGGATATGCTTCTTCCACATCATGAAATTTTTGTCATGATGAAAGACCTTTCTGTCCCTTGCCATTTTATTTAGATTGGAGAGTCTGCCGGGGCTGAATGTAAAGCTGCACTACAAGAAACTACTCAACTTGTAGAAGAAAGGCTTGCATCTAATAAAAAAGCAGTGAAGACCTTGTTTGATGCAGCTGAGGTTTGTTTTATCAATCCTTTAATAATACACAAAATAATGAGATGAAATTCACACTTCATGAGACTTTCTTTACACTGATCATCTATGTTCACATTTTACGTTTTACGTGTATTTGCAGCTTGAGATTGATGGTGACTTCCTGTATTTTCTGGCAGATGCAGCTGCTACAGCGGTGTGTGTGATTTTCTTTTTATTTTTGTTGCCTAGTATGAGGTCTTCATATTAATGATATTCACCGCCCTACCATTTCAGTTTCAATACGGAAATCCGGATAAACTATGTTCCCCTCTTGTTCAAGCAAAGAAGGATGGAGAAGATCTGGTGGTAAGCTCCAGTTTATTTTCATCTATCTCCATGGTCAAAGCCTGTTACTCCTTGCTTATTCACTAATGATCCATCTAATTCTTGATCCTGGCTTTCTTGGATGTTGCCTTTTCTTTTTTTGTGGACGTCATCATGTCGAGAACTTTATCAATTTCGGTGTTGGCAAGTTCAAACTATGAGATGTGATGATTGCATTTTGTTGTTTAGAAATTCTTTTGATAACATTGATTGTACATGGCATCCTATTCAGTGACTAAATGATGAATTAAGCTATCCAGTTTGAGCAGTAGTTGGCCATGCTGCAGCTTTGGCGAGTCTGATGGATTCCAAGTTCAGTAGATTGATCATCATGCTTCATCGTATATGCTGTATAAAAAGGTTACCCATGATAATCTCCAATCAGTTCTATCTGGACATCAAGTATTTCCCATCATGTAGATTCCAATGCCTGAAATAGAATTGTTGCGTTAACAATCCCCTAGGAAGTTCATCTACTAAAAATGTTTTCAAGACTGCCCTTGTGCATTGGCTACAGTGGTAAAGGGGTGTGGTGGCTTTAGGATTGGTTAATATATGTGATTATTCGTTTCCTTTTATAATGATTCTACCTTTTCTGTTCAACATAATGTATTGGTGATGATTAAATTTATTGGCGAATCATGAAGCCATCTCTCCTTAGTCTCTGGTTGTTTAATATGCTTTTAATGGAACTTCAAAATGCAAACACAGGAGGCATATGCAAAATATGTTAAAGAAGATTACGTTGGAAGTTTTGGTGTCAGCGTTCAAACATATGATCAAAGGCATTTGAAAGACACTACTCTTAATGAGAATACTGGTGATCGGTTGTGGTGGTTCCAAGTTTGTACAGAAGTAGCATATTTTCAAGTGGCACCTGCAAATGATAGTATTCGCTCCTCACAAGTTGACACAAGGTATGTTTTTATTTGTATGCATTAATATGATTAGTGTGTGTGTTTAGACTCTCTGTTCACTTGTTATGTTGTTTGGTTTATGATGCTCCTTTTGTGCACAATCTCACTCTGCATAATTGTTTGTCATATATGTTGCAGATATCATTTAGATCTTTGTAAGAAGGTCTTTGGAGAAGGCATCTATCCTGAGGTTGACAAAACTAATATATATTATGGGGGCACAAATATCGCAGGTCTGGGCATTGACCTCTCTTTTCTTGAATATCTTTAATTCTTATCTCTGTACGATGATCATTTCTCTGGGAGATGGAGGTGCTTGTTTTGCACTTGATCTCTGAGTAGACCCAGAAGCAAGGCCACGTGTACTAAATAAAAAAGCAAGTTCTGAAGAGATAGGCGTTTGATTTCTGAAATGATTACTTCCATTCAGGGATGGATTTAGCCCCCCAACACACTCACACACACACAAAAGAAAGAAAAGAAACACACTGAAACAAAAAGCCTTAAATGCACTCCTGAAAAAGCTTGCCTATTAAATTGTTTTTTCATAGCTTTTGTATCTTGCAGGTTCAAAGATCGTTTTTACAAATGGGTCTCAAGATCCCTGGCGCCATGCATCAAAGCAGATTTCATCTCCAGATAGTAAGTTTCCAACTACTCAATCTCTTTTGCGTGGTTTATTTTTCATCATCTTTCCAAGTCTGGTGTGTCTGAATGCTTGGTACGAGTATTACTGCTACTAGGCATATGTTCATAAATGGCTTAATGACTCAATACGCAGAACTACAATGCAAACATTTCGTGTAATATATTTTGGGAAATATATTCATAATCATATGCTTACTTGTTCACTGAAATGCTTCTTTTAACATTCCAGTGCCCTCCTTTGTGATGTCTTGTCATAATTGTGGTCATGGAACTGATATGCGAGGATGTCCACAATCTCCCTTCAACATTGAAGGTATGTTCTAGTCTGTGCTGCCTATTATCGTATAAGATTATGGCACTGTATATTACTCTAGTTTCATTATCATCTCAAGCAATTCAGATAGTCTTAGAAGCCATTAATACGGACCTTAACAAAATTTGGACTGCTGTTCAACAATAAAATGTATGTCTGACAGCATTTTTAATAGCATTCCTTCAAATTATGCTGGAAATCATATCCTTGTTCCTTGTACTGTTTGCTGGGAATTGCTTGCTGCTTATCAACTGACATTGTTATTTTCAATTACAGGTAATGCTCGGAATTGTGGTTCCCCTGATGCAGTTGAAAAAGTAAGGCATCAGATCATAGAAAAGATGGACTTGTGGCTCTCTGAGTGCCATGCTAGCGGTAGGAGTTCCATGTGATGCTATTTATAGCAGAGACGCATATATTTATACCACGGCTGATTAACTAACCTTTATCTCATGTATTACCTTCTTAACAGATGTTTAGCTCCTCATCTATGAAATGTATTGCCCGCATGATTGTGATCTTGTCTTCCCTGGAACCCAAGTGTGTAGCAAATGGCAGTTATGATCAAACTTGTTTTATTTATTCTCCAAATGTTACTTTCTCCTTAAATGCAACAGCCAACTATAATGAAGAGCAGGAGGAATTACAACTGTTAACATCTTCAACCTCTCCTGATGTCAATCTTTTGTACTGTCGCTCTGTTTCTGGTCTCTAGCTTTTCCTGCAGTTTTGCTGCTCTAATTAGAGCTGATTGTGGGGCTATTTGGGAGTACGGTAACGGTTATTTTTTAAAGTGTTTTTTCTCGGAAATACATTAAAATAAAATTTTTTTATTTTTTAAAAATTTATTTTTGATATCAGCATATCAAAACAATTTACAAATATATAAAAAAAAAATCAAATTCCGATGAGATCAAAAACAGTTTGAAACTCAATTTCAAACATCCTTTTTCTTGCTGGCCTTTTTGCTGTCTTTTGGTTCTCCTTGGTTTGTGTCTCGCAGCTATTTTTGGCTAATCCTCCTAGTTTCCTATGTTGCTTCTGTTGTCTCTGACCCTCAAGAGTGCGTTTCTGCTGGTGAAGCCTTTCTACATTGTTGCTGC
>Ga0325404_1000668_pt1 | contig 34916 bp, 23 predicted proteins | sample PopdelMetagenome_18_FD_205664 | JGI IMG/M metagenome (GOLD analysis project Ga0325404, IMG submission 205664) | Populus deltoides microbial communities from Bellville, Georgia, United States - Xylem-Control-R1 | ecosystem: Host-associated > Plants > Phyllosphere > Stem > Wood/Secondary xylem...
GTTTATTAACCGAGATTTTCAACCTCACTTCTCATACAAAAAAAAAATTGATAAACTCATTATATTGGATACTTTTACAAGTCTTTACATATAAACATCACAAAGACTTAAGAGAGCTATTTATAAATCCAGATTTAAAAGCTTCAAAAAAACCCCACATAAAACTCAACCTCCCTTGAGATCAGCCAAAAGACAGACCCAACTTTCTTGGGTTTAGCCAAGAGAAAGACTTGTCTCTTTTAAGTACAATTATATTTTGAATAACCATATTTCCATCAATATTAATATTGTGTGTAAGAGATGGTGTGTAAAAGTCTTTTAAGAACCACCATATTTCAATCCACATTAATACATATGTCAGAGATATTTTTCTTCTTTAATATGTATATCAGTGATATTTTTCATAAACATTAATACATATATCAATAATATTTTTCCTATTTAATACTATCAATGTAATATTGCATTTTAGCCCCTTCTCTTTAAAAAAAGACTCGTGAGCTATGAATTGACCATGAATCCTTTAAACAAAAGGTTTGAAATCTTTATTTACTATTACATATTTATTTTCAAAGTATCTTTATGTAATATTATTGTATTTTCTCTAAAAAAAATTATTAACTTAATCATCATATAATTCAAATTCACCAATTGGATTTTTTACATGTATCAAGCACCTGCTTCCAGCCACCTTGGCTAAAAATAATAAATCAAATTTTCAAAACTAAAAAATTAACCAATTATTCAAGACATAAATCTTACTCCAATCTACTTGAACTTTTTTGGGTATCATTGATAAGGTTCCATTGAAATCGATCATCCAAATGAAAGAAAAAAAAGCAGGTCGATAAGCATGTTTTTACTGTGCATATGAGCATTTATGTTGACCAGAATATTCTTTTTTACTTTGCACAATTACCTCAGCATCCAATGGTGATTCGTATGGGTCATCAATGCCAGTAAAACCTGCAGGATATAGATGAACATCAGAGCTCTTTACAGTTAATTCATGCAATACAACTCAGATGCATTGCAGTTCCCTAAGAATACCTTTGATCTTCCCAGCACGAGCAAGCTTATACAAGCCTTTTGGGTCTCTGTCCTCACAAACTCGGAGGGGAACATCCATAAACACCTGTTATGACAAGCCTCGTCAGGAATATTTAGCAATATGAGCAATATTTCATCATCTGATCAGGCATAATTGGCAGCATGAGCAACATTTGAAGATTGGATCCCAAACTAAGCAGCAAAGGAAGAACTACAATAAAATCCGACTTGCTAAACTTTGCAGTTTAAATAAAGCAATCACAAACTGGAGAAGCACCAACCTCAATGAAATCTCCACTTGGTAACATTGCTCGACAGGCAGCCCGATCCTTTTTGTACGGAGAGATCAGGCAGGCGATGCAAATAAATCCAGCATCTGCAAATAGTTTCGCTACCTCCCCTGAACGCAAAGGAGACATTACAAAATTCCATACTCAACCATCCAAAGGTCCATGAGTGCAGATCACTATTAATCAACCATTATTAACTGAGTAGACATCCCCACTGTCACGCGTGATGGTATAACAAGTAATACTTGTAAGGAAAAATCACAAGATGTAAGCAATTAATACAATGCTTACCAACTCTCCTTATGTTCTCAACACGGTCTTCTGCTTTAAAACTAAGGTCACGATTGAGGCCATGCCTGACATTGTCGCCATCAAGAATGTATGACAACTTTCCTCTCTGGTACAGCATTTGACTCAAGGCACATGCCACAGAGCTCTTCCCTATCAATTGAGTTTCAGAACATAAGAAGGCGACGAAAGGTAGAGGACTAAATACAAAAAATATTTAGAAATCTAGAACTTTTTTCCCACAGTGGCACCAGAAACCCAAAGTCAGGCAATAACAAACCAAAAAATAGAATCAATGCGATGCACGCTAAGCTTCATGGGTGTTTGTGCGAGAGCACTTAAAATCAGAAAAATTTAACCTGCCATCCTTGATTCAAAAAGTCAGAACAAAAACCACACTACAGGAATTTACTCAAAACTAAAAAGCTCGTCAAACACTGTTGATTTACATCTGACAGACTTGGTCTACGATCAGTTGACAATCAACCCAATTTTTTATTTGAAAAAAAAAAACCACAGGAATTCAATGGAGCCAAGTATGACAAACCTGAACCACTGAGACCGGTGATCCATATAACACAACCCTTTTGTTGGAGAAGCTTCTGCCTGTCAATTTTTTCAACTGGGCACTCATGCCACTTTATGTTTGTTGAATTCCCTATTGTAGACAAATGGCTGTGATTTTTCCCTGTATCCAAAACTCATGTGAAGAATCAAGTCAAAATCCAAACTATACAAAGAAGAACAAGAATCCAATCGATAAATCCCAATCTCAATAAATACCTTAATCAAGACACTTTTCAAGAAAGAAAACGAGATCAAAAATCAAAAACCTTGAATTCTGTACCTTTTTTCACCACCTAAACTTTAATAAACTGGTCCAAATTCAATTACTAATACAAAACACAAATTAAGCCCAATAAAAAAAGTTACCTGCATGCCCATTTGCCAACTTATCCACCTTGCCCTGAACATCCACTTTAAGCGTCTGTGTCTCTTCCATGGCAACCTTGATCAGGCAAACCCCTCTCGGTTTAAAATCAATGGGTTGATTGCCACCATTGAAGCTAAAAAGTCCGAGCCCTTTCGAGCCCGAAATTACAGGCAGTGCTGGCTTCAAACCAATAGTATTCATTGCTCAAAACAAAAAATAAACATACAAAAAATGGTACGAAATGTAACGAATGATTGTATATATAAATGTATGTATCAGAATATGAGTGTAATAAGGATAAAGACGGGGTTGTTGAACATGACAATTTTACTACAACGTTTTGCAAAACGTGAATTAGGAAAGAAAGGCGACAAGAAGGAATGGAAGTGGTTGGGTATTTTAATTATTTCTTGAGGCTGATAACATTACTGACACGATTCCGTGATTTTTATGCAGAATGGTTGGTCAGTGGATTACAATCTGTCTTGCGATTGCCAAGTGATTTTGTGGAATTAATGAATGATTGAGATGGTTTTGGACTGCCCTCTTTGCCACACAGGTGTCTGTCTGACACTTGCATGTTTTCTTTCTTCTTCTTCCATCATGCTTGGACAGACTGTCGTTTTCTTCTGGGTTGTGTGGTCTAGATGAATGGAATTGAATTGTACTATGCATGCCTTTATGTATCACTAGATTTATTTGTACTGTTTGCTTTAACAATGCAACGTCAATTTTGTCTATTAACCAAAAAAAAACACTTAACAAGATATTGAGTTATTTTCAAATGGCATCTTAATTATTATTAAATTGATCGCGAATGAATGAAACTTTTTTTATTTTGATTATATAGTGCAATGACAAAATATTTTTAGAATTTAAAAAATTGAGTTGGTGTTAAAGGGATATTTTTGTATTTTTACAATGATTTTTTCGTTGTTATAATATTAGTTAAGAGATGATTTGATATTTGACCGAATATAAAAAGTAATAAACAATTAAAAAGTACAATGAAACAACTAAAATGTTCTTAGAAACAAAAATTTTAAAATTGGAGTGAAAGGGTATTTTTCATCTTTTCATAATGATTTTTTTATTATTGCCTTGTCAACTCATGGATAATTTGATATTTGACTAAATATTAAAAAATAAAAAAAGATGCAGACGTGTGTATGCCACTAGGAGGCGTGTGGGAGGCGTCCATGCACTTCGAGCAACGCGTGCTGCGACTCAAGGCATCTAAGAATATCGTTCTACTAAGTTGTTGGAAACGCCACCGAGTCATCTTTCCTTTGGAACAGCGCGTGTTGGTATTGATTGTCTCGATTGTCATCCGTAGCCTTTTTTTTTTCTCTCCTCTCTTGAAAATTACAATTTGATCCTCTTTGTTATTGATATTTCAACTTAGTTATTATGCCTTTGGTTTTTAATTTTTGTTCTTGGTATTTTTATAGAAGTTTTATTTGTTTTTAATTTCAACATTCAATCCTAATTTACCAAATATTATATTTTCAATCTAGTTCTTATTCTTTTGATTTTTTTCCTTTACTCTTTTGTAAGAGTTTTATTGGTTTTAATTTCATCGTTCAATCCAAATTGATAGTATTATATTTTTCAATGTGGTCCTCACTATTTTGATTTCTAATTTTCTTCTTGGTTATTTTGTAGAAGTTATTAATCTTTTTAATTTCACCTTTAAATCAAAAAATTATTTTTATTTTTTATTTAAATTTTAATCCTTATTCTTTTTTTTTTTGCTTCCTTTAAATAAATTGGTTTTTCTTTTCAACTTAACATTTCAAACAAATATAAAATTTATGAGATAATTACAAAAGAAAAAAACCTCCTAAGGTTTGAGAAATTACTATTTACTTTTGTGGTCGATGGGACAAATCAAAATAGATAAAAAGATATTTTTGCCCTCATAAATAATAAATTTAAACCTGCATGACTTTTTCACAATTCTCATCTCTCTCTTCCAAGCATAATTTCTCTCTCTGATCTTTTTTCTCTATAAACACAACACATCCACACAAAAACACTAAATCCAAAGCAAGATAAAAGGAATTTGTGTTCATGAAATTATGGATGATATTATTGTAATTATAAATTATATATGATAATTTTGTTATTTTGATGCTCAAATGGCTCTTTAGTTATTAAAATGGATATATAGGTAAACCTATAAATAATTAGATATTTTTTATTGAATTTTTTTCGGATGTTAAGTGTTAGTGCGTGTATAAAGTTCAGGAGACAAACCGTAATTTCTCAAACCTTAACTTGAAAATAAAAAACAAATCAAGGTATAGAAGGTTTTTTGTAATTATTCCAAAATTTACTTTATATTTTAATTTTGATCCTAATTCTTTTAATTACTTGTTTTTTAATTGTTTTGTATAATTAAAAAAAATTAATTTCATCATTCAATATTTGATTGATTGTCAAATGGATTTCATGGTTTTTCCTTATAGGGTACTTCAAGTCTAATGATTTGAATTACAGGTTTGAAAAATTAACATGGTTTTGTTTTTTATAAAGTGATTTATAATTCTCCTTACTTTTTCATCAGGTTATTTCAATCTCATGATCTGGATCATAAGTTTGGTGGAGTATCTCGGGCTGACTTGGCCATGATTACCAAAGTTACAGGTTTATTACGCTAACTCGGGTTGACCAGGACATGTTTTTTTATGTGTTTTTTATTCTATTTTGCTCTTCCATATTTAATGGGGTGAAAATTCATATACTTCATTTGTCTCTTTTTGAAAAAAAAAAATGATCATATGCTATCATTTTCTATTTTTTTATTTAATTAAAACAAAATCATTTTATTCGAATTAGTCTAATTTATGACCCGATTTATATATTTTTATTAAAAAAAAAACAAAACAAACTTGCAATACTTAAACATCATTTTTCACACCAAAAAATAATAATCTCGCCTCACGAGAAAGCATGTACACCAAGGCTACTTTGCAAAATTCATGCTATTGATATATGATTTTTACTATGTTTAAGATTTAATTTTTACAGTCTTTTGTATCCACACACACTCGCTCTTCTCCCTAGTTTCCTACCGACATTGCCTTCTCGTTTTTCTGTTTTAAAAATCGTGGAATTCTTGCTCGAAATTTTGCACATTTTGTTAGTTATTTAGTTCTAAAGGGCAAAGACAAAACTATTTAAAAAAATTATGTCCACTTAAGTTTATTAACATTTTAAAATGAAACCCATAAAGCACTCAAGACTGGCTAACGTATAGAACATACCATGTCACCTAACTTTTCTAAGTAGCCAAGGAAGTGGTTGGATGTTCTACGGTATGTTTGGAAATGCGGTTGAAATTATATTTTTTAAAATTTAAATATTTTTTTTATGATTTTAGATCATTTTGATGTGTTGATGTCAAAAATAATTTTTAAAAAATAAAAATTTATTATTTTAATACATTTTCGAATAAAAAACACTTTGAAAAGCAACCGCTATTACACTCTCAAACACCTTCTTAATCTCAATAGGGGCTTATTAAAAAAAAAAACCTTTAAATCACTTATTTACCATGCTTAACACATCTCTTTCTAAGAGGTGGAATACAATAACTCGGTTGAAGCGTAATGATCATACATATGTAATGCATTGTATATTCCATAATAGGTCTTATTCTTCTACCTTTTCCGAGAGCCGATGGCTATTCATAGCTATTACCTTGACACCAAAAAAGAGTTCATACTAGATAGCTAGATGTTAGGGTGACACGGAAATATATTTGAAAGTTGGGTTATGGACTTGAATGAATTTAATTAGCTCATCTAATTTAAATAATATGAATATAAAAAATACAATAAAAATAAATAAATAAACAACAAAATTTGATAGCAAAAAAAATAAAAAAATCTCAGCTCAAATTATCACGTTAAATATACCATTTTATTGTGATTTACATTCAAAATAAAGTTCACCAACACTGTTTTTAAATAAAAAAAAACAACTGATTTGATTTCTTAATCAACACATAAATTTATTGAAGATAATAGGAAGTCAATTGTTATTGTTTTCAATAAAGCATACACTCAAACTAATGCTTAATTTGTTTTATTGATTAAAAATCATGTACGTGCACTCTAATTAATTAATTTGTTAATCAAAACCATTCTAATCTAGTGGTTTATTGAAGACACTATTTATCCCTTATCTAACAAATACAAGAAACCAAAAAAATAAAATAAAAATTAAGAATATACCACCCATCATAATTTAAATATTTTGGATTAAACCTAAACTTAACTATCAACTTTTTATATCTTATTTATTTCATCTTATCCACGTCATCCCTCGATTAAAATATTAAAATGTCCAAAACCTATTTAACAAGATTAAATTCCCAACCACGTAATAATGGTGACGATCATACAAATTGGAATCTTTAATTTAATTGTTAGTTGATTACGATTGCATAAGAGGTGATTAAACACCAAATTACCATAGTCTCCACTGTTTATTTATTTTTTGAGAGGTAATTGACATTTTAGCTGTTCGGAAATCTTCGATTTTAAAAATTGTTCTTTTTTTTTTTTTTGTAAAAAAATATTAAGATGACATGCATATTTTTTTATATAAAAAATATCTAATATTCTAGTCATTGACTTGAGATAAAAAATAATAATTAAAAAAATCCGAGTTAAACCTGATAAACCTGATGAATCCATGACCCGAGACATGATATCGGGATAACTGTATAAAAAATATCAAAAATAAAAAAAATTAATTTTTAACCAACCTAATGACGATGGATAAAATAAAAAATAATAAAAATAACCAAAGCTAACCTAATCCACCTTTAAAAACTTGTGATATGGATCATGAGGATGTATTATAACATAAAAAGCAAATCCAAAAAAACAACAATATAAAATTCTTAACCAATCAAAAATAATTAGGGGTGAACTTGAAAAAAAAAATTTGTCAGACGCATTTTGGAGACATGCGTGGTCACCAAAAACAAATCCGTACGGGTGATAAGGCTAAAACTGACAATATCTGCAGGTTGGACCGGGCTGTTACATTTGGTTTCAGTGCCGACCTCACTGGCTGTTCGGTTGTGCCGACGGGGTCGTCGGGCTCTTTAAGGGGGATGAATTGTAATATCTCACATCAGCAGATAAGGATTTGATAGCTGACCTTATTAGTAGTGTTAATTACTAACTTGTTAGACGCGTTTTGGGGTCATGCGTGGTCACCAAGAACAAATCCGTATGGGTGGTAAGGCCAAAGTGGACAATATCTTACAGATTGGGCTGAGTTGTTACATTTTTCATCTAAAACTTCTTTTTTTTTTAATTTTGCCCTTAAATTGGCAAATTGGAGGCCAATTTAGGTTATTAATGGAAGGTGAGATTAAAAGACATGAGATCAAAATGCAAAACATAGGGGAATTGGTAGCTTTGACAAAGTTTGGGGGTGAAATGCTCATTTTAGTCCCCAAACTTTCCCAGTTATAATTATTTGGTCCCTTCAATTTTAAAAAATTAACAACAAAGTTATTTTTTATCCCAAACTTTATTTATTTTTTTAATTTTTGGTTCTTAATTCGAGATGAGAGAGTAAATGGTTGAATTTTATATGATAGAGAAAGAAAGTCACCGTTTACACCAATTAAGACTTAAAACCATGAAAAATGGTGATTTTGATGTCAATAGATTCCTTTCGAAAGGGAGAGTTTATCCTATGTTTTTTTTCCCTTGAAGTTGCCTTATATGATAGATCTAAGCTCGCAAATAATTTTTGTTTCAGGCTGGTTGTTTCAACTTACCTTACAAGGTGTTTAGAGTTTTTTGGGGTCGAAATATGGTTAAAAATGAGTTTTTTTTTTTTGTTTGGAACATCACAAACTTGCTTTTATGGAGACTAGATATCACCGAAATTTAGGCAGGACAAGTAGCATGTCACATGCTATTTTTTTTTTCAAAAAATTAAGCTTAAGAAAAAAAATAATACGGCCCAAGCATGAGGGCTGCTCCAGGCCTGTGCACAAATTTTTTTTCTTGCTTAATTTTCTTCTAATTTTATCATTTAATATTTTATTAATTATTAATTGAGAAACATAATTAGTTTTGGTTTGATATTTTTATCCAATTGTCTTGTTATTTGGTTGGGTTTCAATTTTATAGGTGTATATTTTGAATAAAAATACTATTGAAAAAATTGTTTAACTCAGTTGAGTTTATGATCAGGATTATGAGTTTTACAAGTTAACTTCGGTTGATTAAAAATTGAGTTTTATAATTTTTTTTACATGTATAAATAATTTTTAATTTATTTAATTAAATACATATATAAACTTTTCAAGTTGTAATTGAATTTTTTTATATTAAAAAAACATTAAAAATAATATTACATTAAAAATAATCACTCAGCCAGCATGAAAAAACAAGTTGAATAGACAGTATAATAAAATAACATGCTCAAAAAAAAAAAAAAGCTCAAGGCAATCCACGCGGCATGTTCCCTGCCACGAACAAAGTAATCATTTTATGGGATAGGCTTTCATCTATCAATGAAAAGAAAAAATAATTTTTATTTGTGGGACAGGCTTTCATGCTCAAAAGAAAAAATAATTTTTTTCTTTAAATTAAAATTTTTAACATTTTTATTTTAAGATGTTAATATTAAAAAATAAATTTAAAAAATATTATGACATTTGTGTGGGGTTCCTATATAACTCCGTCCAACGTTTGTCACGTTTGTGTGGGGGTATCCTATGGTGTAACAGGACATAATGACAACCTCCTAGAGAAAAAGACGGCACGAAAATAAGTTTGATGTAGCTGTATGGAAAGAGCCAGGAGGGCCTGGTACTCCTACTGAGAAATGTCATTTTGGACCCTGAACCATAATTCAACAGGTATATATATATTTTTACATTATTACTTATAAAAATAACTTTTGAAAATAATGAGTTAAATTAGAAGTATTTTTAACCAAAAAAAAAAAGAATCAAAACAATTTTTTTATGGAGTATGTTTATATTTTTTTATTTAAATTAAAAATTTAAAACTAACTTCAAGCATACACGTGTGTGTATAAACACCATTCACTAGTTATAAAAAGAAGTTGGATTAACTCTAAGGAATATAGTTTAATTAGTCAGGTCCTGAGTATGTTTTTTAGAGGTTACTAGTTTGAGTCTTACAAATCTCAAGATTATTGAAGGCTTACATGATCATTAACTTCAGAGCCTATAAAATTAATCGAGATATACGTAATTTAGTCTGGACATTCACGTTAATAAAGAAAAAAAAGAAGAAGAAGTTGGATTTGAAGAAATATAAAAGTTGGGCTCACCTGCCGATATCTTTTGATGAAGGCCCGACGATGAAGAAGAGTTGAAGCCAGGCCCAAGTAATTGGGTTTCGAAACGAATGGAGGCGCACCTTCACCAATTCTTAAGCCTCAGGCCCTTAGCCTCGCCCACTCCGAATTTCGCGGCCTCTTCCTCTTCTGCTTCAGTGCTTTAAAACATGGAATAGAAGTATGAAAAGTACAGATAGAGTCAATGTAAAAGCTTTCCTCCTCTCTTTGTCGGGTCACAGGAAAAGAGGCTGCGCGCACTCACAGCACAAACACTACATAAAGTTAAAATTAATTTCACAACAATATAAATCAGGAATTTCTCCATTTTCCTTTCTCTCGTGTTCCAAAAAAATCAATTAGTTCTAACATTTCTTGTGGGATGACGGTTTTAATTTCATCTGTATTTTTTTAAAAAAACATCTTGAAGATATTTTTTTTTAAAACTAATTTCTTTAAAAAATTAATTTCTTTAAACTTATTTTTTATACTATAGTTACGAAAACTATCTTATATAAAAAATCAAGTATCAAAAAAATAAAAAAATAATTTTTTTCTATCACATCTTAATTGAATTTGAGATACGAAGCATTGAAGTATAATTTATTTGTTTTTATATTTTAAAAAAATTAATTTTTTTTTTATTTATTTTTTAATGTATTAAATAGTTTTGATATGCTAAAATTAAAAAAATATTTTTTAAAATAAAAAATATTATTGAGTAAAAATTTTCTCTAGAGCGGGAAGATAGGGTTGTTAAGTTAGACAGGGGTGTTTTTGGAATAAAGATCTCGACAGCTTTCGTTTAATTCTGTACGAATTTGATAAATTAAATTCCATTTTTCTTAATTCAAATCAGTACAATAAAATAAAAAATATTCCAAACACCCTGAATAATTCTCACTTTCACTCCGCCTTCTCCAGCAAGCTTTTTCAATATCCAAAACACAAAAAGATCGCGCTCAAAAATAAGAAGAGAGAGACCGAGGGCACAGAAAGAGAGAGAGAGATGGAGAAAAATGAGACCTTGTCAGGAGATAAACCTCGTCCATGGCAATCTTACCACACAGTTTACACTAACGCTAAAGCAGGTAATAAAAATCTCTACACGGGTTGGTTTATTCACAATTATTTCACCTCGTATTTGCAAATTCTTGACATTTTTATTCGAGTTTCTTTGTTATTTGATCGATGCTGGTTATGTTTTATTGGAAATTAGATTAAACAATGTGTTATAAAAAAATGTTTTTAGGTATGGAAGGGGTGGACAAAGAGAAAGTGCAAAGAATAATTTATGAAACCAGTAAAGGATCAAAGTATTTTGAGAACGAGGAAAAAAAGGAGGCTGTATTGAGGCAAAAAATTGAAAACATGCGTGCCCAACGTGCCAAGCTAAGTGCTGCTGATCTCTCTCATTATCAAACTGTAAAGCTCAAAAACTCCCTATAAATGTCCGTGGCTTTTATTTTTGTTCCTCTTGGAAATCTATATGGTTTTTAATTTATACTATGATTTATAGGTGGCAGATAGAAGAATTTTAGAGCTAGAAGCCACGCGTGATCTTTCGAGGATTTGGTTACATGTGGATATGGATGCTTTCTATGCTGCTGTTGAAACATTGAGCAATCCTTCATTGAAAGGGAAACCGATGGCTGTTGGTGGCATGTCTATGATCTCGACCGCTAATTATGAGGTTTAGATTGGATGTTACTGTTGTTTTAAATGTGGTTTTTGTTTGAAGGACTAATTGTCTGTGTATCTGCTTCGTTACTTTTCGTTTTTGTGAAAATGATATTTGATTACTTTGTAGGCACGGAGGTTTGGAGTTCGTGCTGCAATGCCTGGTTTCATTGCTCGTAAATTATGCCCAGAGTTAATTTTTGTTCCTACAGATTTCAAGAAGTATGCTTATTACAGTGAATTAACTAGAAAAGGTTAGTCAATAGAGTTCTAATAGAGATTATGTAATGCTTTCTCTTATCATGTGCAAATATCTGACTAATACATGCTTCTCTATAGTTTTTGAGAAATACGATCCTAATTTCATGGCTGCTAGTTTGGATGAAGCACACCTGGATATAACCGAGGTCTGCAAAGAAAGGGGCATGTCTTGTGGAGAAGTATGTTGATGGGGTATCTTACCTTTTCTTTTCTATTGAATGCTGTTCTACATTATATTGTGTTGACATTCACTTTTCTGTTTATGCTGTAATTGTGAAGATTGCTGAAGAACTTAGAAAATGCGTCAACGAAGAGACTGGCCTGACATGTAGTGCTGGAGTGGCCCCAAACCGCTTACTTGCTAAGGTTCTTTTAGCTATTCCCTTATTTCGTTGCAGTTTGCGTCCAGCATGGACTTCACATTTTGCATCTTCCCATTTCTTTAAATAGTGACATAGAAAGTACTGAAAAGAGCAATTTTGATAAAATTCACAACAGAACAGATGTCTCCATGGATAAAAACTTTAAGAACTATTCACGATGAGAGATTAATTTAGTGGATGACATACAATAAATTTTTTTGATGGCAAGCTAGTTTAAAAATATTTATACTGATCAAATATAAAGGGCTTATCTTTTATACAATAAGCTGCAAGTAACTATTAGAGGCATTAATGACCTTCTGAAATGTGCAGGAAGCATGCAAAGCATAAAAATAGCCCAATGTAAGTTGTTCAGTAATTGTAGCCTTGAGTGCATTCAATTCAAGGTGAAACTCATGTTATGATGTCTGAGTGAAAGGCTTTGACATTTTATTTGCCTGAATTTTGATCACATGCATACTTGATCAGGCCTTAGAATAGGAAAAATTTGGTCAAAGAATTTCAAAGTCTGCAAAACATGACCTTTGACATTATACTGAATGAATTATCCTAAGCTTGCGGTAGTAAACTCATAAAAGACTAATCTCATGCTCTTGCATTTAAATTATTGCCACCTAATCAAACTGGATTATGCTACCATAAAAAAAACAAAAAAGACAGGTAACCTAGAAAGGGGTCGAGGTTTTCATTTAGATAATGCATTTTACAGTACAAAAGTCTACCATATATATTCACTTGACATGTGCGTGTCCTCAGGTTTGCTCTGATATAAATAAACCCAATGGACAGTTTGTTTTAACAAATGATCGGATGGCTGTCATGACATTTATATCCTCACTCCCCATAAGGAAGGTAAATTTTCTTTGACTTTATTTCAATGAAAGATGTTTCATATTCTTCTGAGGAAAATGCAAAATATCCTTTTTCTTAAAATGTTTCTGAAGCTTTAGTATGATTTCTCATCTTCGAACTCTATACAGATTGGAGGCATTGGTAAGGTTACTGAACATATACTGAAGGATGCTTTTGGTATTAGTACATGTGAAGAGATGCTCCAGAAGGGCGGGCTCCTCTGTGCACTGTTTTCTCATTCCACAGCAGGTAGTCATTGTCTGGTGTTTTCCTCTTTGTCATGGTATAAACAATGTGCCTAATATATGAGGGTATAAACAATGCCAGTCTTTAGAAATAATTTGTTGGGACAATAAAATCTGCTTAACAACTTGTACGGAGCATTGAATCAATACATAATTACATTATTTTGATGTTCCCCTTACAATATCTATGTAAAATGAATCCAGGAGGCCTTTATTCAGGCTGGAAATTCTGACAGTAAGTGGAAGTGACTTCAAATTCTTTATATAAAATAAAACTTCATAGATTTGAATGCATCATGTGCACAGAGAATTGGTAGACAGTTACCATCAGAGTGATTCTTGCTGATTTATTGCAGATTTTTTTCTCTCTGTGGGTTTGGGGATTGGGAAGACAGATACCCCTCAAGTCAGGTCCCGAAAAAGTATCAGCAGTGAGAGAACTTTTTCAGCCACAGATGATGAGACACTTCTTTATCAGAAATTAGGTAAGCCTCCTTGGCATATCTAATTTTTTTTAATCTAGTGTATGTGCAATTATGTAAAGCTTTGGGATGGAGCAGTTGCTTTCTTTTGGCTTTATTACACCTCAAAACTGTCTGAAGATTTCTTATTACAGAGGGCTTAGAAATGCAGTAATAATATCATTTTTGGCTTTAATACAAAAAACACATAATCAATTTGGTTTTGCTTGACATTCAATGTCACACAATTATCTAGAATATTAATAAAATTGTTTACTTAAGTAAGCCTGTTTGAATTGTGTTGGCAGCTGATATTGCAGAGATGCTATGCGCTGACATGAAAAAAGGTGGTCTTTGCGGTCGAACATTGACTCTAAAATTGAAAACTGCATCATTTGAGGTACTTCTGATTTTTTGTTTTGTTGCCTTCTCTATGAGAATGCTTGAGGGAAAATTATAAGATGTAAATGGGTCAATGCTATTTAAAGTTCCTTGCTTCTCTGCACCTTTTGTTGGCTTTTCATTTTCCTGTAGAAGATGTGATTAAAGTTAGGAGGTATGCACCATTGCTAATGGATTCAAGAAGGGCATTTGATGCTTAACAAAAAAAAACTAAAGAAAACTAAAAGTAAAGAAAGAAAGAAGCTAAAAATTAAAAACAGGGAAAGAAAAGTTAGGAAGAAGAGAAAATTCAGAGGAGAAATAGCATGTTATTTTATCAATTCATCAAAATTGTCTCACAAAATCAATAACTGTCTACGACGAATTGGCCTTTGATGGTGCCTGCTATTGTCATTAAAATGCTCACTGTCACTAGATTATCTTATTAAGAACATTACTAGAGTTCGGGTCTATGGCAACTGTGAGTTCTGAATTGTGTATCAGATGACCTCTTTATAAATGCACGCGATACTAATCCAAGGACTATGATTGAGATCACAAACGACAATTGCAAGTAAAACGCAATATAAAATCAAAGCTAATATATAATTATTTGTTTATTTTGGAGACTAAGCAATAACATATTAAACCAGGAAAAAAATCGCAAGCAAGCAATGTTAGTTCTCTAAACACCCATAGGTAGTCCAACCACAATGTTTCAGTTTTCCCACAAACTTAGCCAAGCTCCATAATTAATTAAGAGGACTGAATATTCAATATAAGTGAATAAATAAGCCAACAAAATGAAGGTAGCTCAAATTGCAAGACATATTATATTTTTATATGCATGCACAAAAGAATAATATCAATGTTAATTCTTGGTCAACAAGTGTAAAAATATACTAGGACAATGATATTCAATGGTTAAAAGAAGTTTGTAGAGGCTTACTGACCAGATTGTGATGGGAAGATGTTGTAAGTTACTGTTGCTGACGTGATGAAGAATGCTGACATGGTGCTGACGTGTCAATGCTGGCTGTTGTGTCATTGGCATGACAATGTTGATGCAAAAAAAAAAAAAAAACAATGAATAAACAAAAAAAACAATGATTAACTGTGAGAACAATTGAAAGCTCGTGCTCTGATACCAAAGTTGATGCAAAAAAAAAAAAAAAAAAAAACGAAAAACAACTAAAAGCAGAGAAAGAAAGAAGGAAGGAAGCCAAGAATTAAAAGCTAGGAAGCAGAAAAAATTCAGAGGAGAAATAGTCTATTATTTTATCAATTCAACAAAACTATTTGACAAAATGAAAAAGAACCATATAAATAGCGTAACCTTAAAACACCCAACTATTGGGTTTGACCCATCAATTAAAACTGTCTGACATAAATAATCCAAATAAATAAACAAAAAAACAATGAAATAAGACTAGATGAGCTCAGTCTCCCATTCAAAGAGTGACAAACTGAGCTATTCTTCATTGTCTTTGTCCATATACTCGTGTAATCCGTGGTGTGGGTCTGGTGTCCCCATCCACATTACTCACCCTACTCACCCGCATTACTTTGCATTTGTCCTGGCAAAGCAGTGTCCAGGAGGGATGCACTGGACAGTAGATAGAATCTTAACCCCCTGCAATTGTGCAAGAAATGGCTGGCTTCTTTGAACAAGAAGAAGCAGGCTCTTTTGCTTTTGCTTATAATGACGGCAATAGAATTTTACCATTTCATTGCTGATTGTCTTTGCAATAGATTCTCTAATTGAAATTTAAGATTTGTGATTTGTTTGTCTTTATTGCTTTCCTTATTCTTACGCCACCTGGCCTCTCTTTGTACTTATTACTATGTTTGTCATTATGCTCTGAAGTCTACTGACCATCATGAATCTACAGGTTCGAAGCAGAGCTGTGACTTCGGAAAAATATATTTGCTCAAGTGAAGACATCTTGAAGTATGCTTCAAAGCTGCTAAAGGCTGAACTTCCTATTTCTTTAAGGTTGATGGGTAAGAATTCGCATTATGGTTTATACAGCCTTTTGTCTGAAGGTGAAAACGAATTGTTTTGTGTTTTGATACATGTGTTTCTCTCCGGGAGTTTTCTTACATACTGGGAAATGTATTTGGACGGAGAAGGAATCTTGAATGAGCATAATCTAATGCCTTGTAGGACTTATAAAATGACAAATCATTTTATCTGCTTTCAGGCATACGCTTGTCTCATTTCGATGAAGACAAGATTGGTGCCCCATCTGATCCAACACAAAAAACTCTCAACAACTTCATCGTGTCAGGAGATTTATCTAGGAAAAATTTGGATGATCCAAAATCCTTGGGATTGGATAATAATGATCAACACTTAATGAACAATATGGAAGGTTCCTTTTCTATTGAGAGTCATGAGTTACAACATTATGGAATTAGAGATCCACTGGCCAGCAATAATCTACAGGATCTGAATGTTCACCACTGCACTTCCACTGATAGTGTTGAAGCTGAGAAAATCCATGAACCTTCAAGCAACAAAATTGCGGACAAGGTATGTGGCAAGGAGAAAGAGTTGTCCATGACTTGACTAGAAATAAATTCAAATTAGCGGGCACCCCAGTTCTTGTTGTCTGGTTACTTATGTCAATCTCTAAAATGACTATGCAGTCATTTTAGAGTGGCAACTTAGATTGAATTCTGATTTTCTTGATTCTTAGTTTTTCTCTTTAGCTTTATTCTTCTCTTTTGTCATTTTCAAGGTGATTACCAAGGATATGGGAGGGGAAGTGTCACAGTGGAAGGAATCAGGCTTGTCCTTGCCTGGACAGCTTGAGGGGGGAAGCCCTGACAGAATGAACCAGGTCATCATGCACAATGAGGCAGTCTTTTCATCTGAACAGAAAGATGAGTTAGTTTGGGTGGATGACTACAAGTGCTCGCTATGCGGGATTGAAATGCCGCCATATTTTGATGAAGAAAGACAAGAGCACTCCGACTTCCATCTTGCAGAGAGGCTTCAAAAGGATGAGTCCAGAATTGACTCAAGAACTTCCACACTGAGGCAGAGGTTGTTTTTCATATTCGTGCGTGCGCGCCTATAATTTTTTCTTTTCTAGGAGTTCTACTAAACTAAGTGATCATTGATGTTATCTGTATGTATTGGGTGTCAGTAATTTTTACTTTCCTTTTCTTGTCCAAACACCATATCAATCATCTTAGCTGCCTTGTATGAGATATAGGAGATTAGGTTAGGCTCTAGAGCATGGGGTTGATTTTATGCTTACCAAATACGAAAGAAACTGCATTTCTTAGGATAGCTTCCGCATTTCCTGTAATGATCTTCGTTTGATCTGACAAGTTTGAAACTCTTTCAGGTCTGTCCAGAAGGACCACATCTCAAGCCAAAGCAAACGTAAGAAGCGCAAACCATCTCCGAAAGAAGGCGGACATCTTTCAATTGACATGCTCTTTGCCAAGAGCAACCAGAATTTCTAGCGTTTTATTTTGCATCCTCCCAATCCTGTATATTTAGTTGCATAATTCTCTATATTACAGAAAAACTATAGTTGTACAGTCGTTTATACCAATCTTAGCAATTGCCGACGGGAATTCCTTGTAATGATACAATCTAGTAAATTATTATTTGATCCCAATGCTTTAATGAAATAATCAGTTTAACTCATTTGATGTAAGAAATCCAATACCGAGTTTAGACCTTTGTAAGCAATTTTAATTGTGTTTCACGATTAAAACACATGTTTATATTCTAATTTCTTCCCTATCCTGCGGAAATGACACAACGACTACAACAAGAAGAAAATTATAAGAGTGTGATAATATACAAATAATCAAATAATTGAATATGTATTATCACTGGGGTGAGCAAAAAGTTTTAATTCTTAGAGCTCGAGATAGCAGTCAAATGGTGATCCAATTTGTGCCACGCTCTACCTCGTTCTGGATATCTACATGATCGCTGAGTTGCTTGCTATTAACGACTCTGATCTTTACCATTTCAAGGTTATTTGCCTTCACTTTCACTTTCTCTTATCAGTTTACCAAATCAAATCAGCTCTCTTATGTCTTTGTAAAGTTATGATTTGAAAACAACTCTCAATTATATATTTAAAACTCAAGAACCCCTTCCCTTCTCTGCTATAGGTCTTTTGGATGAAGTTATCTTCTTCCGTTACCTTTTATTGAAGAATTAAAGTTGTTTCAATCTGATTATTTAGGCAGAAACCCTACAATTTTGTGGGTTACTGTCAACTATTATAACCCTTTAGGTACCCACATGGTTCAAAAAAGATGATTATGGTTACTGGAAACTGGAAAGAATACATTCTTGGATCTTTTATGGAGCAGATATAAAATCTTACCTAAATGGTTGAATCTGTTATGACTGTATTGCCTTGTTTCTTATTTTACTAGCTTCTCAGGTTCTATACAAGAACTGGGTTCAAGACTGTATATGAAGTAACAGGCTCAACTGTAGGAGACCTTCCTCACATGGTGGTCTGGGGTGGCATAGGAACAAGAATGGATGCTGATGTTGAAGATCTTCTAATAAATTGGTGTGCCAGGTTTAAGAGTCGAGAATGAATGTTGAGATGCATTTTGCTCCTGCAGTTTATCCTGCAATCATGTGGTTCAAAGGCTGGAATTCTGAACTGAAATGAATTATGTTTGGTTGAAGGCATTGGCCTAAATTATTGCCCTGACTATTAGCTTGGAGAAATAGAATGATTTTCCCGGAAAATGCTCATACTTTTCGGTTGGTACCAAGATGCAAATAAATTTTATTGCAGGTTTGATGGGGCCAAAAGGAAGGAAAAGGTATTGCTCTTTTTATATGATGGCATATTTCATCGAAGTATAAGTGAATGCTACTTAAACTTGCAAGTCATTACATTTCCCTCATAACAATGATGCTCAAGTACAGAGCTTACATGAAGAAACATCATTGATTACATATTTATCTACAGTTTTCTGATACTGGTTAATTACTCTGTTCAAGATTTTGTAGGTGTTCAAGCAGTAAAAGCAGTTTTTGTATTGATTTTTTTTTCTGGGAATAATTTGCTAGCAACTGCTTTAATGATTTTGCAACCTAGTTCATATTTGAGCAGGTAGAATTTAGTTTCCACTAAAAATGAATTGCAACTACTATTCGTTTTGCAAATGATGAGGCCCTTGTATTGCAGTATGGCTTGAATGAAAGCTGTTTCAACATCTAGAACGTTCCATATCATTTTTTTTTTGTCTCATTAAAAAGAAAAAAAATACAATAGAAATGGTTACCTGCCATATTCTAGGAATAACTAATCACCAAAGTTTCTACATGACAATAAACTACAGAAAATTTGCAAACTTGCGTGTGGGTTTGTGTGTTATTGAAGTGATCAAACTAATTGATCATGATGGATTGCATAATCTATGATCAGAACAGTGAATTGCATCCAAAGATAAAAATGTAGGATCTGTCAGACAACATGACAATCTAAGAAACAACAAAAACATGATGGCTTGAAAAGTGTACTTGCGCACTTTTATGGTGCGCACTAAACAGTTGATACGGTTAAAGCAGTGAATCTTTGTTCGCCTTTCTTGCAGAGCATCAAAAGAAGATAATGAGGAATCAGAATTGCATCAGCTGAACCACATAACTGAAAAATGAAGGAACTTTCAGAACGTGAGAGAGAGACCGAATCCAATTGCAGGAATAGTGCCAAGGGCTCTGGTGTCAAATTTCACTAGAAACTGTTATCTTTGACTTGGATTTGATTTTATGCTGCAGGAGAGTGACCAGCATTCCACGACTGTCATACCTTGCCTTAATTGTTGTTGGATCGTTAATAGTACATGATCCTCCAACTATCAGACCATTCTACTTTGTTGAAAACACCCGATGGATCGTTGCTGCTGCTGCAACTTTCCGCTCATGATCAAAGTAGCGGACACACGATCCCCAAGCCAGCATTGTCTCTCCTGAAAATTTTAGGCACAGAGAATGGTCTTAATGTCTCCTTCCCTTTTGGGGCAGTTATGCATATTGACAGTAGCTACAAGCAGTAATCATGCTGTCTATTGGAAGTTCTTTGTCTTGGAATATGTTGAGAGTTTAACTAGGAATTTTCGTTCAAAGTGTTCACTAATGCAGGAAAATAACTTACAAAGTAATTGATGCATCACAATTCGGATTTGTGATGCAAAAGCCTGCGTCATACATGCTAAATTGTCTAGAAGTAGTATGGTACTTTGTTCCCATTGCAAATGCAACATGTAGAGTACCAACAGTTGTGGAGAACTCAGTTTCAGTTGCTGCATCGTTGATCAAAGGAACAGATGTGGCTAAAGTTGCATATTCGTGGAAGGATCGAAGATGATACTGGAATAGAAACAAGTATGGTTTGTTACTGCATATGCAATGTATCAGAAGCAAAGGTGATTAAATCTCACCAAGAATGTATTTGAAGAAAATGAAATTAGCAAAACAGAAAGCCTTGGTTCGGCTATAAAAGAAAAAAAAGTAAAAAACAAAAACTACAAAAATGATGATTTTTGTTGGCATTTGAGTTGTATTTCATTCCTATTCTAATTGTAGATCTTGCAGATTGTTCTGCATTTGGGGATGAAGTAGCTCCATCCAAAATTTTATCCCCAAATTCAAGAACTTGACATTAGATCATACATGATTTCACTGGAGATTCATTGGATGTGCATGGATGCTGTTATCTTCTTACATGGATGCCAAAATTGGCAGGCTCGTGACTGTTTATCTACCTGCATTTCCTTTCATCTTTTTATAAAACATGAGATTTAATGCCATGTGTTCGTTTAACTTTCAATGTTTCATCTCATTGCATATGATTATTCCAGTAAGAAGTAGACAATTCATGCTTGGAAACGGAAATTTAACATTTCTTTCCATGATCACAAGGTATTCAATGTGGTTTCATCTTGGCGAGCGAAAGGAGTCCATACCATGCTAGTGTTGTCATGTGGCAATCTCAGTTCAATTGTATTCTTTGTGAATGGCGATGTTCTCTCACATGCGAGGGTTGTTGAGAACTGCCATTACATGAAAGACGTCAGATAGGGTAATACTGAAGTAAAAGAGCATAATTTGAGTTTGCAAGAGCGAGCTGAGAACTAAGCACAGGAACCCACCCGCGAAACCGTATCCACTTTGGCTTCAATGGCAGTATGGGTCTCCCCGAAATCTAATTCTGTGACAATACCTTCTTTAAGGCGATCTCCAAGTTCGGAAAAATATGCAGCAAGGGTCTGCACAATCCAACTCGTATTCAAGTTTTGCTCGATACATCAGGAGGATTAGTATACTAAAAACAAATAAGAAACCATTACAGTGAAGGAGAATTCATAACATACCACTCCAGTATTTGGAGAAGTTGAAATGCTAAAGACCAGGTGATTATTGTAGAGTAGCACATTTGAAAAATAGTGACAATCCATTATAAGACTTGAAGAGAAATCCCTGAGTATTCAATTAAATTTTATGAGCCTATTTCAAACACATTAAACGGAATACAAGTACTACTTATGATCTTTTACTCTTGGTCTGACTCATCAGACAAATATTGACTTTCAAATGCTACCTTAGCTCTTCTAGGCAGTGTTTTTAAACCTAACCTAGTGGCTGACCCGGTCCAAGGCCGGGGTCAATCTTATTTTTTTTTATATAAATTAAAATGATATTATTTTAGTAAATAAATAAAAAAATAATCAACGGGTTGTAACCGGGTCAACCTGATGGGTCCGCCGAGTTTTTAACTATCCTTATTTTTTTATAAACTTGGACCTGTTCCAGTCCTGGGTAAGCGGGTCCCGAGTCAACCTGCCGGATTTTAAAACTATGCTCCTAGGTTGAATCTCATTAAAAGAAGGCACATTGCCATGAAGCAAGTGGGAGAAGTCTACATTAATGCTTCAATAACTGTTGTAGAAGTGAATGTCTACTATCATGTCAACTAATTTATCCTTCATTACTAATTTAAGTGCAAGATTGTTGTTGCAAGTAGTTGCAAAGTCGGAAGGATTTTCTCATAGTGTTTGCAAATGTGAACATTATTAAGTTTTCAAAATTCATACACGCAGTGAAAATGATAAATTTAAGGTAATATTCGAGAGTCTCTAGGATCCCGTTAGACAAATCTAAAGTTATTTAGGAATTTATTACCTAAAAATTTGATCTTCTTCGGCTTTGAACAATTTTTGAAAGGCTGAGTTGTTGCAAACCATAAGTCATTCAATTTTTTGGCCTCCAACGGTAATCTATAGGAACCACAAGTGAGAAATCTTCTAAATCTCTATTTAGAATAGAGGGATTGCTATGCCTAGAGTGTTGGCTCCTTATTTTGTGACTTGCGTAGTTTTTCTATCTAATAGATAACCTATTTAAGATAAGAGGTATAACTTTATATTTATAGGGAATCTAAAAAACCATATAGATGACAAAATATCTATTTGCCCCTTAAATAAAATCCATATATTTTTAAAAAATAATTTTAGAAATTTAATCAATCAAGTCCTTACTTAATTATTCTAAGACTGAAATTATAATTTCTGAATTAAATACATTCTAGTGCTTCATTTCTAAAATTATTTTCAATCAAGTCATACTTGATTAATTATCTCAGTTTAATTTCTGACTAATGGTTCTTAATGTGTGTGACCCATTAGGTTTCTAATATATTGGTCCAAATATAAATTATAATTCTAAATAAATAGAATTAAATAAATCAAATAATTTAATTTATTATCAATTCAATAATTAATTAATTTATATTTAAAGATTAAGTACCACCGTCTAGTAACGTGTCATGATCTTCCAAATATTAAGAAAGTCATAAGTGGTTTGACTTCATTTTTCAATGAATGGTTTCTTAGTGTAATTATTATCCCATAATAATAATGTTTTGATTAAGACATTTTAGTATGGAGTGTTTCTGCCTTGTCAAATCATATTTGTTCACAATATTATAGTCATTGATATTTTGAATAAGATTTGAAACTCTTTTCAAATCTCATTTCACCTTATGCAAGGATTTCACAATCAATACTATTTGAGATCATGTTGAACATTTTTCCTAATTCACCTAAGGTAATGAATTATCTTTTGATCACTCAAATATCTTCATATAGTTTATGTTATATCTAATGTCTATCTATTTGTTACATTTACCAAGATAACGTGTAACAAGATCAAAATATAATATTTTCTATATAAGATAATTTAGTGATCTCAAGTCTAAGGATCGCTTATACGACTGTCACGTGAGTCTTTCCATAGACATAAGTAATATCTTCATATGGAATTCTCATGCGGGTCAGTTCAATGTACATGTCTTAGGACTAACACCTATATATTAGTTCTAGGTATCATTTATAACTTAGCTTATGAGAACATTTGCTTCTTTTCATAAAAGGAAAGTTCATAATATGTACCAGTTTTTACGACTTTAATAAATGTCTAGTATTAAGAGAGCATTGACCAAGAACATTTAGGAACAATACTTTGATACAATAGGAATCTCATAATTATAACATCTTTATAATTTCTTAACAAAGTGTTTTTGTTCCATGAACTTTATCTTTACTTTAGATTCATTTATCAAACATTAAATTCATAAATTAAATATAAATGAATATTAAAGATAAATAATGCTTTTATTTAATAAAATTAAATATGTTCTACATAAATAAAATAGTGCCATGGTTACAGGGCATATAAAATAACAAACATTCTCCTTGTAACTGAGTCACCTTACCTTGTGTTTAGACTATTTATTTTGCATACCAATTAGTGCACTCTGAGCATCAAAAAATATATTTTCAAGCTCTTTAATTCTTTTTCTTACAACTAGTCACTTCTCGTTTAGACTCCACTATGGCAACACAAAGGGATGCAACCTTTATATGAAAAATATCTTTATCTACGCTTAGAGAGCAATACATTAACTGTAGTTCATAAAAACTCTTATCTATCCAAGGTTGTTTCTCTTTGTAAGTTGTAATTTCCTGATGAGCTAATATAAAAAATTTAGTTATTTTCTCATATTCTCATTCTCATCGCCAAAGAGCTAATAACTATATTTGAGAACTCTGAAAAAAAAGAAGAAAAACTTATATTAGTAGTAGAAAAAATAATAAATGATAATAATAATGAGATCAAATAGCCTCATGCTCATATGGAAAGCTTTATACATGTTGTTAGTCAACTGATGTGACAAACTACTTTTTTCAAATCATTGTATATCCCTAAAAAACTAAGACATTTTGGCAAAAATATCTATATTTTAGCAATTGCTATATGTAGATGAAGGATTATCCTCAAATATAAAAATCATAAAATCCCCTTCTCTATAAGTATGGATTACCTCTCTAGGAGGTTGAAATCCTACCAAAAAAGGTTCTTCAGGCCGGGGACCACAACCACTAGTAGTTATATAGTTCATAAAATTCAACGTGGAAAGACGATGAAACCAAAGATAAGGATAAGAAGAGCTACTAAAAATGATATTACCACTTAAATTTACATCATTAAGAATGCTAATAGGAATTGTTGCAATATGCACAAGACTTGATGTAGTAGTGTTTGAGGTAACTATGTGTGTAGGACTTAGTACTTGACTTGGAGTGGGTGTTATTGTCATAGGAGAATCAGGAATGATAGGTTGTGAACTACACTTTTTCTTACTCCTCTATTGTAAAACATACATGCTCCCAACTGTTTTCATATTAATATTGGTGTCCATCTCACCACTCTTTTGCTGAGTTTCTTCTATTACCTCTATTTTAGGTTCTTTTATTGCTGTCTCTTTCTTCTCCCGAGACTATTACCTCTTCTCCTTTTGTGTTTTTTTAAACGACGATAAGAAATTTGAAGCTTATTATTCCTTCTAATTCAACTGTCTCAAAAAGGGGCCCACATATAAACAACATAAACAAACATCAATATAATAGTTATGCTGTCAAAAAGCAAGGAAGATGACAAATATCTCTTGTACCATAAATATTATCTTCAAGAGAATAACTTTTGGCCAATCAAAGAAGGTAGTATTGGCAATTATCAGCAAGATATCTGAATACATTCTCCTCGTTTGGGCTTAAAAGAGCGACATTATCCACGATAGATACTCTTTAAATTGAAGAACATCCACACACTTTTTTAGTAAGGGGATATAAAACTACTATAACCCACTATAAACCAATCATTTCTTTACTGACAATAATTTACCTTGAAAAATATCTTTCAATGGATTTTATGTCTTTTTAGAAAAAATTAAAACCATGCCATATTTTTGTTAGACTCAAAAGAACTAGACAAGTTATCAACAATGGGAACTTGACCTTTAAGTCTCAAATACTTGTCAAAAGCTACCACGATTATCCATCCATTTAAGTGCAACTGACTAATTAACAGGTTATAGTAGAAAAACACATCTATAACAAAACCTAACAATGGAAAGTAATACCCAACTTAAACATACCTATACGGGCTATGAACTTAAAATTCTAAGCTATTACCTCTAGTCTCTTATTTATTCTTTCATAAGAAAGTGAAGTCCTAGCCTCATACCCTACTTTCATGTTTAAGGCTAATTGAGTAATAGCATCAATAATTATAGTGCTCCTATATGAATCATGGGTTAAGGTTGGATAGATGGAGGCATGGAGGAAAAATATCTTTTATGAGAAGATCTAGCACCTTTACTTCCACCAGTGTGATGGGAATGAGAATGCTTAGCTCCCCTATTGGCAGAGGTACCATCTTTAGAGTCTCCTATACAATTTTTTTTAAAATTTAGATAAACATATTTAAAAGCAAGTAGAAAATCACGAAAAGAAGAATAAGGTTCTTCATCTCTGTTTCTGCACTAAAGGTTCACCTATAAATAATATGAAAGGAAGAAGAATGTGATGTTGAGTAAGAAGGGAGGCACTAGCTATTTATATAGTAGTGATTCTGTCGACAACCATTATTAAAGTAAAGTGATTCTGGTATAGCTATGTGAAACAGTGAATGAGTGGAAAAAGATTCCTAACATTCTTGTTATTATCATAATGGACCAATATTCTCCATCATTGCCATGTGCATAACCACGCAAAAAGTGTCTCAAGATTCCTGACATAGCTATAGACTTTTACTCCCACAACTATCAACCATGATATCACAAGCATTCATGGTAAGTTCACACTTTCCATGGATATATTTGAATATGTCATCCATTATTTGTTTTTCCCTACTAAATTTGGTTTTTCGATAAAGTATTTTTTAACAATGTAGCCGTTAAAAATTTACCTAGGGGAAAATGTTAATACAAAAAAAAGTTTTGGCTCACTTTCCATATAAATGCTTTGAACTTTTTCTAAAATAAGCTTTATATTCCTAAGTTTAAAAGAGAGGAGGGGATTTTTCTCACATAAAAATAGAAAAAAATATTTAATTCTTTCTCTACCCACTTTTCGTATATAATATCTATCTGAAAAACCTTAAACTAATTTCAATATCGGAGGGTTTTTTTAGCAGGTAACACCCACTACCCAGCCTGTTATTGTCCGCAAAGAAAGCCCATATCTAATGAAGTCTTTTTCAAGCTCCATCAAGTACCATGTGTGTGGTTATGCGCGTCGGACTGATCTAACTAACTGAATCATAATGGACTGAATAATCAATGATCAGAACAGTGATTCAAATCCAAAGAAGAACAATGTAGGATCTTTTAGAGAACATGGCAATATAAGGAATAACGAAAGTGTTTCATGTACTCTTATGGCGCAAACTAACTGCACAACCGAATCAGGTTTAGGCAACTACTGGTCAGTAGTTGAATTTCTAAACATAAGACAATGATAAGGCTAGTTTTGGCCTTCATTGCCAGTAATTGTGTACGTTTTGGATATGGTAAAAGCAATGAATCTTTATGCGTTTTTTTTTGGCAGAGCACCATTAACAGAAGGTAACAAGGAATCAGAATTGCATCAACTGGACAACATAACTGAAGAATAGAGAAACCTTCAGAGCACCAGAGAAAGAGTCAATCCAATCGCAGGTCTATTGTCAAGGGCTCTGGCGTCAAATTCGGTAGAAATTAAGTTTGACTTGGTTTTGATTTCGTTCCGCAGAAGAATGACTATCATTCCATGATTATCAAACCTTGCCTTAATTGCAGTTAGATTGTCCAAAGTCCATGATACTCCAACAATCAGAAAGTTCTTCCTTATCGAAAACCACCTAAAGACTAATGCTGCTACTGAACTTTCTTCTCATGACCAAAGTAGTGGACGTATGATGCCCTTAGAAAGTCACCCTTTTGTTTCCTGAAAAAATTAGGGAGTTTGAATTATGTTATAATTCTCCTTCACTGTTGAGGCAACAACACATAACAACAACAGCCACAAGCAGTGATCATGTTTACTTTTAGCAAGGTTTTTATCGTACAGTATGCTAGGAGTTTAACTAGGAATGACTGCACATATTCTTAACTAGTGGAGGTAAAGTAACTTGCAGGACAATCGATGCATCACAATTCAGCGTTGTTATGTTAATGCATGCATTAAACAGGATAAATTGTCCATAGTTTGAATCGAATATTTTCTCCATACCAAATGCAAGATGAGCTTCAGGGGATGATCAAAGGAAGATAGCGGATCAAAGCAAGAGAGAGCGGACCCAAGGAACACAAAAGACTGAAGCAGCATATTTCAAGAAGTAATGAACTTGATGCCGAAAGAGGAACTACACATGCAATGGAGCAGAAAGAAAATTAAGTTGGGTAAATACTTGTTGAGAGTTTCTTATCAAAATAATAAAAGAAAGTAGCAAGAGAGAACCTTGGTAAAATAAAGGATTATGTGTTTTTCAATAACAGAAAAACAATACAGAAAATCCTCCTCTTGTCGCTTCGACATTGTTACATAACATATGACGAAAGTTGGAGTTTGTTAATTCTAAAAAAAACCAAGAACAATAAACACAACAAGGTTTTGGGGAAATTCAAGCCTGAATCTGATTGATAGATAATAACTGATTCCAATATCTCACAAAAATAGTTTAAATGGTTGTCCAAGTCAAATATCGGCTAAATAGAAAATGAAATAACTAGAAAGGTAAAATCTCTGGAACATAAACAATTTTAAGACGTTTTTTAAGGCCCGAATCAGGCATAAAAACAGGTCCTTAGAGCGGATGTTGACCTTGAAAATGACCTCGAATGGCCTATGAACCTCTCCTCTAAATATGCTTTCTGGATTGGCATGATCTGCACCAGTTAGTCATTTGATGATCCAATGTGCACTTACCCTTTTAAGTTATCTTTTTAGACCTACGTCTCTCAATCTGATCTATAAACACAACAGCTAGACATCCCACGTAACATTGATCATTCACTTCTAAGCATTTTACAAGTAAGAACAAAGAATCTATGTAGTGTGTTAGTATGTATGTATATGTTTCCATTGAAGGATTTCCCTTCCAAGAAAGGGAAAACACACAGAGAAATCTCTCTTGAAGTCTTTTAAGGAAAATATAAAGCATATAAGAAATTTTCTGACAGAATCATGTAACTCAAGAGAAACAAGATACAAAATAAGAAAACAGAGAACGATATGATATGATATACAACAAGAAGGTTTCTAAAAGATAATTTAAATTGAAAAAAACCTCTTGAAGACTTTCCAAAGTCGGCAAAGAATCTAAGACCTTGGGGTCCTTTGTTTCTCTCACTTTCTTGATGATCAAAGTCATTCATTTTTCTATGAGAGTCAGTAAGGGAGGAGAGTGTCCACGAAATGGAAGGTTGTTCTGTATAAATTTCTTGCTAACCTGTTCAAAGTGCTTAAGGGAACAGACGAAATGCTAGACTGCTGTGAATTAAGCTTACTTGAAAAACTAAAAATAAAAGGATCCTCTGCACTTTCCCTTTCCCTTTCTTATCCCAACATAATCATGCCTTAGGTACACACAAATCTCAATTTCTTTATAACTTTCTATAATAATTGATAGTGTTTGATTTATGCTTGTTGGATAAATTGGTGTTCTTGTAGAGAGGACGAAGTCAAGCGGGGAAGTGAGTTAGTCAAGATAATGAGATTTGGGTGTTAAAGCAACAAGATCTGCTATGAAGAACTGGTTTGAAATATCATTTAGAGAGCGGCGATTTGAAGTTGAAAAGGATGGAATTTTTTGGTGGGATTGAACTTGTTGTCAAAGTTTATTTACCAACCACCCAAGCTTTTCTGCAAGATTGGGAGGATGATGCCATTGTTGTTATTCTTGCCACTCTCGCTCATGCATATGAAATCAAAAGTTCACCATGGCGGCTAGTAATTTCTAGGTGGAATTTGGTGTGTACTTGCTGGAGATTGAAAGGGAAGAAAAAGAAGAAGAATAATAGTAAAGTGTAAAATATAATAAACTAAAGGATATATATATATATATATATTAAATGTTAAATGTTAAACATTGCCTTAATTATTTGGTCCTTTTTCCTGATTGAAAACTTCCGAGAGATGAATAGTTAGTTAGTTAGTTAGTTAGTTATAATAGGATGGGTCCTCCATGGATTTTCAGGCTTCTGTATATTTCCAATGATTTGAGGAGTTAAATAGAAGAGGACACCTGGATTGCATGGAAAGTGAGAATAGCAATGAAGGCTACTGTTTAAATAATCAAAGCAAAAGGCAACTCGAAGAGCCCAACGACGCCGTTCAGCGCTACTGGGAATATTATTTTATAATATCTGGATGGTTAAAAATTAAGATTACCGTGAGGAATCCAACAGCGAGAAGGAAAGCGGCTGTCACCGTATCGGCCTTCCTTTTAAACGCCTTAGAGGACGGTTTTTCTACCTTTCCTCGAACGCTCTCCTCCCTGCTCTGCTCCTGCTGCGAATCAAACTATCTTTCTATCAAAACCCTAAAAACAATCCCTGTCACTCTCTCCATGGCACCTAAACGCCCTCCTCCTGTTGAAGACCCGCCCCCTGCTTCTATCTCTGAAGAAGAAGAGGAGGAAGATTCTTCCAGCGCTGAGGAAGAAGAAGAAGAAGAAGAAGAAGAGCAACAACAATCTGATGGTGAACAAGGACACCCCTCTCCTCCACAACCACAAAACAAAACCCAAAACCCACCTCACAAGATAACCGAAACCACCACTCAACAATCTGAATCTGATTCGGAGTCGGAATCCGCATCCGAGTCCGAACCCGACCAGATTGTCAAGCCTATAACGTCTAAGCCCATGGAGGAGACCCCGCCAAAGGCGGCATCAGCAGCATCCAAGAAACCCAGATCGAAACCTGCTACAGCTGCTACCCCGGAGAAAACAACTGCTTTGAAGAGAGGTAACGAGACTCATCGCGAAGACTCGAAACGGGCTAAGAACAAGGAACCCGAGCCTGAGAAGCCCGAGGATTCCAAAAAACAGCTCTTTCAAAGGTTGTGGACCGAGGATGATGAGATTGCACTGTTGCGAGGTATAATTGATTTTACTGCAAAGAAGGGTTATGACCCATCAAAGGATATGAATGCTTTTTATGATTTTATCAAGAAGTCTTTGCATTTTGATGTGTCTATGACTCAATTGAAGGATAAGATTTCTAGGTTAAAGAAGAAATTTGAGAATCATGTGAAAGGTAAAAAAGGTGAAAATAAGATTTTCAGTAAACCACATGATCAAAAGGGGTTTGATTTGTCTAAAAGTATTTGGGGCAGCGATGGGAGTATTAAAGCTAATGGGAGGAAAAATGATAGTGGTAATACTAGTAATAATAATAAGACAGGGAATGCGAAGAAACCAGAAGCATCTAAGCCTGAGTTGGGTATGGATGTGGGAGAAGAGGACAGAGTGGAAGTCGAGATGGGGAGAGGTTCAAGTGTCAAAAGTGTTTTGAAGTTTGACAGCGATGTGAGTGTTGAAAGAATGGAGGATTATGTTGTGAGGATGGGACTGAATTTTGTGCATGGAACCGAGAAGGAGAAAATGGAAGAGGAGTGGAGGAAGTTGCATGTGGCTGAGTTGGAGCTGTTTTTGAAGCGGAATGAACTAATACGAGAACAGGCGAAGTTAATGCTGACAGCTTTTAAAGCTGAAAAGGATTAGGGAGGCCGAGAAGGAACATGTTGGGGGGGGGGGGTATTGTACGTAAATGGTCTTGTTAGTAGTTACTTTTTGTTTAGGTTTCGTAATTAGCTTTGAAACTGCAATGAGTAGTTTCTTAGATAGTGTTGTCCTTGGTGCTTTTGTTTCGCTGAATTTTGTTTTCAAGGTTTAACCCTCATTTAGTGGATATACTATGTTATATTTCTCATTTCAGTACTTCCTTTGTTTATTTCTTATTTCTTAGTTATTTGTGTTTGATTAGTGGAATGTTTCTAATTTTTGGAATCATAGTATGATTAACATCAATAATTTGATTATTTGATGTTCATCCTTCATGATTTGGTGTGTTGTTCTGCACCAGTTTTTTAACATCCTTATTTGTATAGTTTATTGGGAAATAATTTTGCTGTCACTATATAGTTTGGTGGTTATGTGAAAATCATCTCACATTTTGAATTATAACTTATGAACTTACCTTGTATTTGCATCAAGAAATTGCACAAAAGTTTAACGTTTAAATTTATAAATTCAAGGAAACATTCTGATGAAGTCAATCTATCCTTGGTTTTTTGACTTAGTTGTTTGATGCATATTTGGTGCAGTATGGTTGTCAATGGTAAAAAAAAAAAAAAAATAAATTACAAGTTGGTTTTTTTATTTACAATACTGGGACAATGAGAGCAGAGAGAATGTGCTGGTGCATTTCCAGTTTTGAAATTTACTCCAAGATTATATCAGAATCAAATTTATTTTATTTCTTGCTATCCCTCCAATTAAAACACTTTTATCTTTTCACTGACTGCATCTTTTTGAAACAATAACCAAACGATTACCTAAAAAAACTGGATAACAACAATGTGTATATGTGATTACCCTCCCTGAAAAAATTTGGCACACTTCCAATACTTCAAATTTCAGGTTGCAGTCAATTTTTTTGGGCTAAAAACCGTTGGCATTCTCTTGACTCTAATCCAGGGTAGCTCGGTAGGATGTAAACTTGGAAGTTTTTGTTTTTAGTTTTTAGTTTTTGACGTGGCTGCCTCGGTCTGATTCTGGGTTGTGTACCCGGAAGACTTACTAATTTCTTCAATGTCTATTATTTGCTTATGGAGTTGCTTTCAGATTCGAAAACTTCATGAATATGTTAGTTCAAATATCAATATTGATAACACTGATAGGAATGTTATCACCCTCGAGTACTCTGGAACTTGAAAACAAGCTTGGCAGATGATGGAAACTATTGGCGCCAGGGCAATACATCTGAGTATTTTTGGCATATCAAAACTTATGCAGGATAATGTCCACTCCACACGGGATATATTATCTATGATATATAATTCGTAGGTTTGCTTCACTATAGTTCTGCTATTGTATTAATATGTTGTCTTGTTGAATTCTGTCTCCACTTGTTTGCTTGCTGGAAAGTTTTTTGAGTTATATGAAAAAAATGCTGCCGTAGCAAGTCGTGGGAAGCAGCTCCATGTAGAATCAATGGCATGCTTTATCAGGAAACCACTATGCCTAAAAGTAATCCGCAAAGCAGCAAATGCACTTGTTAAGAGTTTCTTGAAGGTCAAAATAACCAGAATTTATGTTGGCAGAACAAAGCATGCAGAAAATTCCACCACTTCTTTATTTGTCAATCCCTTCAATGCATGCCCTTTTGCAAGCGAAAACAAAGAACTTCATGCAATATGCAGTTCCATTGAACCAGGAAAGGGGACGGGCTCGGAAATCTTTGGTTTTTCATCTAGATGATATTACAGTTGGCACAATTTCTACTTAAGATAGAACAAGCAGAAAAACCACTATAGTTGATTTTCTGAAGTACCAAGTCAAAAAAAAAAAAAGCCAGATGATTTTCTTCTCCAAAGTCATGAATAAACGTTGTCTTGTTGAGAATGGGATGGTGTCGATTCTGAAAGGAAATAGGTTTGATTGGTGTATGAAATGAAATGAATTTTCTTCCTTGAATCATACTCATTAAGATCTTCTGTTTATAGTTTCTTGTAAGCAGTTGATATTCTAAAAGCAAGACAATGAAAAGGCCCGCTTATGCCGCCAGCATTAGTAGCTGTATATGGTCTCGATATGGTAGAAGCAGCGAATCTTCATCGCCGTTCTTGCAGAGCACCAATTAATGATGGATCAGAATCCTGGATAACCCAACTAAAAAATGGACAAACCTTTCAGAGAACGAGAGAGAGACCTAATCTGATTTCTGGAGTCTTGTCAAGGGCTTTGGGTTCAAATTCACCAGAAATTGTAAAGTATGACTTGGGTTTGATTTTATGATGGAGGACAGTAACCAGCTTCCCATGACTATCAAACCTCGCCTTAATCGTAGTTAGGTCATCCATAATCCATGATGCTCCAACTGTGAAAGCGTTCTCCTTTCTTGATAACATCCGGCCGATCACTGCTACTGCTGCGACTTTCCTCTCATGATCAAAATAATGGATATAAGATGCCCTTAGAGAATCACCCTTGTTCTCCCTGAAAAGTTCCAAAGAAGAGTGAGTTGTTTCAAGTCTCTTCCTTCACAACTGACTGTTGAGGAAACAAAGCATAATACTAAAGCCAAAAGCATGCAGTCACAAAATTAGCAGGTGTTTATCTACAATATGTAGGGAGTTTAACTAGGAATGTCCATCATGTTTTTCATAAGTGCAGGTAAATTAACTTACAATATAATTGACCCCTCACAATTCAGGCTTGTCATGCTAATGCCTGCGTCGAACATGAGAAATTGTCTAGAGCTAGTATTGTATATTGTTTCCATACCAAATGCAAGGTGTGCAGTACCAACTGTTGCAGAAAGCTGAATTAGAGGGGAGCGAAGCAAAGGGAGTGTCATGGCTAAAGCTGCTCGTTTGTGGAAGTATTGAGCCTCATGCAGAATTTGAAACTGCACACGCAATGAACCAGAAGAGAAGACGACTAAATTTCTCACTGAAAATGCGTTTGAACACTATGAGATTAGCAGAGGGCTTGATTAAATTGATTAAAGACAAAAGGAGAAAGTATAAAATGCAGATTGTTTGTTGGGATCTGAGGTTTATCTTATTTCTACCATAATTGAAGGAATTGCAGACTGTAAGCTGCATATCATGTTAAGAATAGCTTCATTTGAATTGCAAGATTTTGAGATTAGATCATGGTTTAACAAGTGACCAGAGATGTTTCAATGCTCTTATCATCTTCTATGGTTCTCATAAAAATGTGAACTCGTGATTAGTCATTTATCTGCAGGTTTTCATTTATCTTGATTGAATCTGAGTAACCATAACGTGAGAACCAAACTCTAGGTAAAGCCCAAAAACTGTCCTTACCTCTCTAGAGTAGAAATCTGGAAATTTCACCAAAACTGTGTTCTTCATGAATGGCCATGTTCTGCTCATTGTGAGAGTTGTTGAAATCTGCCATTATGCAAAAGACATCAGATAGGTAATGCATAATATAAAGCATAAAAGAACAGCTAGCTGAGTACCAATCCACAAACTCACCGGTAATTCCGGATTAACATCCACCTTAATAGTAGCATGAGTATCCTCAAGATTGTATTCTGCTGTAACACCTGCTTTCGATAGTTTCTTGCGTCCGGCAGCATACGGGGTAAGAGTCTGAAGAAATG
>Ga0325404_1000669_pt1 | contig 34910 bp, 15 predicted proteins | sample PopdelMetagenome_18_FD_205664 | JGI IMG/M metagenome (GOLD analysis project Ga0325404, IMG submission 205664) | Populus deltoides microbial communities from Bellville, Georgia, United States - Xylem-Control-R1 | ecosystem: Host-associated > Plants > Phyllosphere > Stem > Wood/Secondary xylem...
TTACAGTCTTCATCTTAACCAATAAAGGGCATGGCTCCCTTCCTCCGGGTCCAACGCCTTTACCAATCATTGGTCATCTCCATCTTCTTCAACCCCTAATTCACCATTCTTTTCGTGATTTTTGTTCTTGTTATGGTCCCTTAATCTATCTCCGCCTTGGTTCTGTCCCTTGCGTTGTGGCTTCCACACCAGAACTCGCTAGAGAACTCCTCAAGACAAACGACCTCACCTTCTCTTCCCGCAAGCATTCTTTAGCCATTGATCACCTTACCTATAGCTCTTCTTTTGCCTTTGCACCCTATGGACCTTATTGGAGATTCATCAAAAAGTTGAGCACGTTCGAGTTCTTGGGTAACCGGGCACTTAACCAATTTCTCCCTGTACGAAGAAAGGAACTGCGCCAATTCATTGGGGTTCTACATGACAAGTCTAAAGTTTGTGAGAGTGTTAATGTCACTGAAGAGTTGCTAAATTTATCAAGCAACATAATCTCACAAATTATATTGAGTCTCAGGTGTTCAGGGACTGATAACGAGGCTGAAGGTGTTAGAACTTTGGTGCGTGAGGTGACACAAATCTTTGGAGAGTTTAATGTCTCCGATTTCATTTGGTTTTGCAGGAACTTAGACTTTCGGGGGTATAGAAAGAAATTTGAGGATGTCCATAGAAGGTATGATGCATTGTTGGAGAATATTATCACAAACCGCGAGATAGAAAGAAAGAAAAGTGGAGGAGAATACAAGGTTAAAGATCTTTTGGACATGATGCTTGATGCATTGGAAGACAAAAGTTCTGAGGTAGAGCTAACTAGAGAGCACATTAAAGCCTTGGTTTTGGTAAGGAAAACCCTATATATAAAACATTAACTTGAATTATTATTATTATTATTATTATTTGTTTTGTTTTGTTTTGTTTTGCTTCTGAATTATGTTGCATTTTTCAAAAGGATTTCATAACAGCTGCAACGGACACAACGGCAGCTGCAACTGAATGGGCACTAGCAGAGCTCATAAACAATCCAAAGGTACTCGAGAAGGCACGGCAGGAGATTGACACAGTCGTCGGAAACAAGAGGCTAGTAGAAGAATCAGACTCTCCAAATCTTCCTTATATCCAGGCCATCATCAAGGAAACTTTTAGGCTTCACCCACCAATTCCAATGATTTCAAGAAAATCAATTCAAGAAAGCAAGATCAATGGATACACAATCCCCAAAAACACAATTTTATTTGTGAACATTTGGTCTATTGGAAGAGACTCCAGGTACTGGAAAAACCCATTAGAATTTGAACCCGAACGGTTTCTAAAATCTGAAGGGGACATGGTTCAATCCACTGCCTCGATGGATATTAAAGGGCAACATTATGAGCTGTTGCCTTTTGGTACTGGCAGAAGAAGCTGCCCTGGCATTGCTTTGGCTTTGCTGGAACTGCCTGTAAGTTTGGCAGCCATGATCCAATGTTTCGAGTGGAAAGTGGCTGACCCACATGGAGTGAAAATCAAGGGCAATGCTCTTGTTGATATGACCGAAAGGCCTGGCTTAACAGCTCCAAGGCTCCATGACCTTGTGTGCGCACCGGTACCACGTCCAGCACTCGATAGCTTCCAACCATAAGTGGTGTGGGATATGTCATACGATCGATCTATTTGTCAACATAAATTCTTTACTTGATTTGAAGCGCCTCCAGTGACCCTTCCAACTTCTAACAGCTTCTAATCTGGTTGCAATAATTAATCCACAAACCACCAGGACAGAAGCGTGGCGGGTTATCAATAGCAAGTGTTTAATTCGGTGTTTTCATGTGGTCTGAAATTCAGCAGGACTGCATCTCTAGTAAACACTGCTGTGACGACTAGCTACCTACTCTTATTTCCTTTTATGATGGCACGTCGATCGTCTATTTGTATCACTATCTTCTTTCTTCATGAAGCCTTGCTTCCTTGTATTTCAAGTACTCCATCGGTTATGTATCATGAATAATTGCATGTATTCCTTCCATGATTATTGCTCGTAACAATTATCGTATTTTTCTCTTATAATTTCAATGTTTATATTTTAGCTTATATATACATCTAAATATTTATTTAAGTATTTGATTGTACGTATATATATAGTGCTATTCTAAGTAAATCAATGAATGAAAAATGACATTGAAATGCACTTTAATTATATAAAAAACCAAGAAGTTGAGATATCTAAATATTGTTCTTATCTTTAAAGTAAAAACTCCCCAAATCATTGACTACGTACAAATTAGAAGGAAGCTCAAGTGAAAAATAAAAATCTGTTTGAAGAGCGATAAAAAATTAAACTGGGTTTGAGACAAGCCTTAACGAAATCTAAATCTATCAAATTTTAAAAGAGTTGAAGTCAAACTTTATGCTTTGAGTTCATCATAAATACAAACCGAGCAAGTCAATTATATAAAATGAGTGAAGTAGGTGAGTTTTTTTTTTAAAAAAAATTATTCTTCGCCGTTTGCTTTGCTTGATTATGAATTTATCTTTTTAAATTATTTTAGTTTGTCATGAAACCGGTCAAATATATTAATATTCTAATATTAAAAAAGATATTATTTAAATTTTGTTTGCAAAAAAAGTTCAACCCATATTTTTTATTAGTTATTTTGGAGGATTTTAAATTCCTCAAATCGACTAAGATAAATTGAGACAATTTTTATACAATTTAATTTTAAAATCAAGCTAAATAAAGAATAGAGTTTGAAAATTTCAAGATTAATTCGGGTTTAATAACAATATCAAATAATTCAATATAATTTAAGTATTTTTAAAAAAATAAATTATCCAACAACATAATATATGTAAGCTATAAACTAGCAATTATTAACTAATAGATATGTGGCCCTAGCCAACGCAGGTAGGTTCGTTCACTAATTAAACATTTTTAAATGTAAAGTTAATTTTGTATTAAAAGGCTTACTTGATGAAGTCAAGTAATTAATAGTTCATCACATACACATGTTGTTGTTGCTGCTGCTGCTGGGCAACAGTTAATCCACGTTGTTTATTGGCATAGCGTCTGATCAGTTGGGGAGACCTAAAGATTATTCCTTTTTTTATTAAGATGATATTTGGATAAATTTTTGTGGATCTTGATTAATCTCAGAAATCCTGAAGTTAACGACTATATAAACTTCCAGTATCCTTAAAATTTGTGAGACTCGAACTAATAATTTTTAAAAAACAAATTTAAAATCTAACCAGTTAAATTACACCCTTATATATCACTTTTAGTTCCCATCCGGGCTGCCAACCTCCTGCACATTGATTAGCATAGCAACAACAATATAAAAGCAAGATAATATTTTAAATTATTTTTTTAATGTTTTGATACGTTAATACTAGCAATAAATTTTTTAATTTATTTATTTTATATATTTTTAAATAAAAAATAAATTATATAATTGTCTTCGACACCAACATTAACTTCCATTTGGTTTTACACGACGGAAGCATGAACAAACATCGAAACTGCTAGTGGGTAACAGAGACTGACTTTCTTCATTAAATAATCACATCAGCCAACAGATATTTGGAATCCAACTGTGAGCATCATTAATGACATCAGAAGAAAACAGGAATTCGCGGTTTTGCATTTTTTTTTTTTTATTAAAAAAAATCACATTATCTCTAAGTGGTGTGGGATATGCCAGGTCGATCTATTTGTTCACATAAACTCTTTACCTCGATCCCGACATCCACCGTCCCTTTCTAATCTGGTTGCAATAATCCACGTACAGCCACCGGGACAGAAGCGTGGCGGGTTATCAATGGCAAGTGTTTCGGTGTTTTCATGCGGTCCGAAATTCAGCAGGATTGCCTCTCTGGAAAATGCTACTGTGACGACTAGCTATATTCTCGTGTATCTCAATTAATTTTAATTTTATTAATTTTAAATAGCGAGAAAACATTAAACTGGGTTTGAGACAAGCCTGAACGAAATCTAAATCTATCGAATTTTAAAAGAGTTGAAGTTAAACTTTATGCTTTGAGTTCGTCATAAATACAAACCGTGCAAGTCAATTATATGGAATGAGTGAAGGAGGTGATTTTTTTAAAAATAAATTATTCTTTATTATTTTCTTTGCTTGATTATGAATTTATTTCCATAAATTATTTTGGTTTGTCGTGAAAATGAAACTAACACCGATCAAATATATTATTATCTCAATATTAAAAAAATATATATCTTGATTTTTTTCTAAAAATCCAAACCATATTTTTTATTAGTTATTTTAGTTGATTTTGGATTCCTCAAATTATTTAGCTCAAATCATTTTGGGTTCATGTTAAGATTCAATGATGATGGATCATGCATCAGGATCCAAGGTTTATGGATCTTGCATCACTATCCATGTTGATTAGATCCTGTTTTTGAACCCAATTCTCTTGGATTCTTGGTCAGGATTCAAGGTTCTTGGATCATAAATTTTAAATATTATTATTTGTGTTATAAATATTGTTATTTTTATTGTAATTAAAAGTATTAATATAAAAATTATTATTAATTGTATTATAAATATTATTTTTTTCATTATAATTAATATTATTTATAAAATAATTAATAAATTTTTTAAAAAATTATTAACAATTTTGAAAAACAATCTTAGATTTGATTTGAAGGATAAAATTAAAAATTATTGTTATTATTATCATTAATAATTTTTTAAAAAAATACTATTATTACTATTGAAGAAAAACTAATTTTTTTTAAAGATTAAAAAATATAAAAATTTGAACAAATAAGTTATTTTTATGTCACATGAATTCTTTTTTATTCACCAAGTTGCCATCTCTTGCCTTTTAAATTGTAGTTTAATCTTCAATAGAGCTTAATTATAAAGCGAGAGAAGACTTTATTTTTTATATATATTTTTAATAAGAAAGAGCAAATTGATATATAATAACGAGTAAAGAGCTAGAGTAGCGAGCTGGCAGTGGGTCAAACTCCGCGGGGGTCAGCCTAGGAGAGCAACCTCTCACACAATAGAAACGGACAAGATTATTTGCACGTCGTAGTTACTACGATGCAGGTTGAATTAATTTGTATCATGATACTATCATAATTTAATATAAAATAAATTATAAAATTTAATATTAAAGGATAAAGTTAAAAAAAAACCAATTAAAAAAATAAATTAAAAAATTACTCGAGTCAACTTGCTAAACTTGTGATCTATGTCTGATCTATGTCATAAGATCATGATAACTAAGTAGAAAGCAAATTTAAACAAATTATAAAACCTAATTTTTAATTAATTCAATATTGAAAGATTAAATTAAAAAAAATCAATTAATAAAACGACATAAAAAAACAACTTAAGTTAACATTGTTTAACCTGTCAAACTTGTAACCTTAGTCATGAAACAAGAACAAACAAACCGAAACAAATCATGATGCTTAATTTCCAATTAACTCAAATGTTGAAGGATAAAATTGAGAAAAAAAATCAATTAAAAAAGAGAAAAAGAACTCGAGTCAATTGACATAACTCATCAAACCCAATAGCTCAAAGAATCATCTCAACCCAATAGCTTAAGTTGTTAGGTGAGGTTTCAAGATATAATTTATATTATTCTCAAATATACCATTAAATCTTGAATGCGCCAGAGCTTAAAAATACTAAAACTTTAAAAATAAAAATTATTTTAATCAATGAAAAAAGAAATATTTTTTGATGTATTTATTTTCTATATAAAATCTAAATACAAATTATTTTAGAAAGCATCAAGTGTGCAAATTCTGGGGCACTACTTTTGGCTACAATTAGCGAAATTAGATCTCCGATCGACTGGGGAATTCATGAAGCTTTTTTATTTGGTGCCACCCCCATGTGGTTTTCTTTACTAGGATCTGCTATCTGCCTGTGGTTAATTCATGAGAGAAATCCTTCAAAATTAGTCTTGTAGTTCCTTGAAACTCAAGTGTCTGTTTCCTGATTAAGAAAAGAACTTCTAGCTTTCCTTACTGGTTATCAGTGAGGCTTGATGTGCGAATTCTTTTCTTTTTTTTTATATCGTAGGTGTCCTGGCTAGTTTGCGCGCACCTCGACTAGTCTTATAGGTCCTGAAGTTAACAATGATGTGAGCCTCCAGTGGCTATCATATTAACAACCACATGACTCGAACCTGAGATCACAAGAGGAAAAAATCTCTTAGTACCAAACTCTTATTACTGGACCACCTACTAGATAGTTATTAGTATGTGAATTCTTATTTTTGCATGACATGGTAGAAGTGAGACTCGAACTTCTTTGGTTCATGCTTTTTTTTTTGTGGCTGCTTTTTGATATAGTGACCATCAAGTGGTGAATCTATTACAAAAATTGAACTCTTGTTTTACAAGTTACTGGCATGAAAAAAATAAAACCCTTCATAACAGAAAGAACACTAATTCCTTCTTCTTCTTTTTTCTCGCAGGTTAATTTCTTGAATATCTGTGGAGGGACATGGACTTGAATAGGCTTCACAAAGATCATGCCCATGACTTAAACCTTAGAATGGTATCTCACATGTGATAACTTGTCGAGCAATTAATCCTTATGAAGTGTGGCTGCAAGTGGGCAGTCGAGCAATTTGAGTTCTTAAATAATCCTGAGAACTGTGAGTTTCGAATAATGCAGGAGGGCCCGGTGGAGAATACAGCTTGGCCATCCATCACACAGAGGAAGAAATGCTAGAATGGGGACCCTCTCCTGAAAGGATTGCTTATCAAAAGTTGCGGATAAATGCCAACGGGGTGATTGGAACGAAGATGTCAAATTTAGTGAAGTTAAAAAATTTGAGGAATACCTTGATGATTTTTTTAGGGTTTTTTTTTTTTTTTGTCAAATTAACTTAGTAAAGTTAAAAAATTTGAGGAATTGATATCGTTTGAAAAAAATTTGGTGAAGTGATATAATTTGATACTGTCGCACTTCTAAAACGTGATATCTATTAAATATCGTGCTTCTGAAATACAACATTAACTAAATGAATCCGGTTGTGCTAGTGATGAGTCCGGATCATCCAGTAAACAATGTAGATATAGATAGATGAGTTATGTTTATCTATTTTAAGATTACTTGAATATTGTATTATTGAATTATTTTATATTCATTTTGTATTATGGAATGTTTTGTAATTTAGAAAATATTGTATTTTTCTTGTATAGAGTTATACTGCGCAGTGTGCTATACAATAACTATTATATGCTGCTCTAATCATATAAATATAAGAGATGACTATTGCATTGCGTAAGCCTCCCAAATTAATTGTAAACCCTGTTTCAACCTTTTGCATGTATATATGTTTTTTTTTTTTTTGCATTCATGTGGTTACTTATAATTATGGAATATATGAGAATATGTTGAGTTTAGTTAGAATTTGTTGATTCTGGTTAATGTGGTTTTTGACAGGTTTTTTGAAGTGGGATAAAATTTTGAATATAATTCTTATATAGAGAAAACCAATGTTAAATTTTGATAAAATTATAAATATTTTAACTCTCTAAATTAAATCACGAAGTAAATAGAATTTTAAGTAAACAAAAAGTGTGATTTTATAAACATTTTCAGGTTTAAAACACGAAAATGACCCAAAACCTTACAGTAGTCAAAATATTCTAATCGTTTTGACTATAATCTAAACTTTTTATCAAATGTCGAGTCGTTTATCAAAACAGTCGTTTTGAGAATGTAAATGTTCAGAAACATGATATCTTCAAACTGTGCTATTTTGACAATAAATTAAAATAATATTAAAATGTTTTTAAAGTGTTTTTTTATTTGAATAAAACAAAGAATCAAAATCTAGGATTGATTTTTAAAGTGTTTTTTTTACTTGAAAATATATTAAAATAATATTATTTAAAAAAAATTATTTTTAAGATAGTATATCAAAACGATTCAAAAACATAAAAAATAATTTGAGAAAAAATTAATATTTTGGAAAACATGGTCTCAAATGTGTTTCCAAACGCTTTCTTAGTGCGCATTTAGTATTGTGGTGCAAAGTACTTTTTAAAATATTTTTCATTTAAAAATATATTAAAATAATTTTTATTTTATTTTTGATATCAACACATCAAAATTATCGAATAACATATTGAGATCATGTTTCTCAAAATTTTGATTTTTTTTAAAATTAATTTTTTTATATTTTTAAATTATTTTAATATATTAATATTAAAAATAATTTTTTTCACAGCAAACATACTTTATAGCAAACATACTTTTGAAAATTACTTTAAAACATAAGTTAGTGCATTTTCAAACTGACCTTAGTACCTTTTGTTACAATGGTACAATATTGTAGCAAAAACATGAAAATCATGTGCATAGGTTGATTGCATCATAATATCATACCTAGGTTTTGAGTCTTTGTTTTTGTGTTTTAATTGTTTTTTAAATGTGTTTTTTAAATTTCTTTTCTTGTTAAAAAATATTAAATTAATATTTTTAATTATTTTTAAATGATTTTAATGTGAGGTATAAAAAATAAACTAAAATATGAAAAAATAATCTTATTTTAACACATTTTAAATTAAAAAATATTTTTAAAAAACAGTAGATAACCGTCAATTCATGAGGCTATGACAAACGTCCTCGTAGCAGGGGATCTCAGAATGCAGAACAGTGGTCCCAAGTTGTGCGGGCGATTTCCTCCCATGGACGTTACTTTTGCTAGAGATTAATGCCTCCGAGCGATAAATACTCAACTTCTGCCTCAAGGACGATGGCCTTTACTGTTCATGAAGACCCTCTTGTATTGTCAAATACCTTTAAACCAAATATAGCCCTTGCTTAATTTTTTATTTTTTTTAACGTTATCCTTTGTAATCAAGCCTCTCCAGCAAGAAATTCTTTTTTGTACGTTAAAATAACTTATCAATCTAGCATGCAAAAATGGACAACAGTGTCTATCTGTTGTTTTAATTGTGCTCATCAAAGAACAACAAGTGTTCATCTCCAGTTAGGTTTTTCATGTATTTGACGAACTGTTTGATAAGTAAGGATCGCACCAAGTTACAGCCTGTAAACACAACCAGATTACTGCAACTTCATTGCCTCTCAAATCTTATTTAACACCAACAAATGTAGCAATCAGAATGATTAAAGAAAAGCAATGGAGTGTTAGTAATATAAGACTTAAGTACTAATGCTCCACTTCAACATTTTCTCCCTTTCCCACAGTATCTCTCTTTTTCTCTGACAACAAGTTCACTCATTTCCAAGTCTTGTAAATTTCCTTTTCACTTTATAGGGATCTGGGGTCTCTTTTATCTCCTCAAAAAACTCAAAAACAGACATTTCTTCTACGCACATTCATTCGCTGAAGTTGCATTTTTTAGTAAGGATAAAGAGTAGAATCGTTGTCGAGTTTTGTAGTTGGACTACCTGATCTCCAAGTTGTGCGTGACCCACATCTTGAAATTCTGTGTTTTTCATGTTCTGCAAATAAAAGTTTGGTTTTTGATATCTGGGTTTTGGTTGTTTAGTTCATTTCTTTGAAAGCAAAAAATAAAGTTTGGTATTTTGGGTTTTGTTTCTTTGTTTTTTGATTGTAGAAAGAGGGAACTGCAGAGATGGCTTATACATCAGAGCATTATGGGTTTAGTAATGGTGCTTTACGGGTGGTTTTGGCGCTGGTGGCTATGTTCTTTGTTGTCTACATTGTTGGACCTGGATTGTTTTCGAAGGGGAGTTCAAATGATGCGCAAGCTTCATGCTTTTGTGATTGCAATTGCTTTGAAGTGGACTTATCATTGACATTAGGTGAGTAAAAGCTTCTTACCGACCTTTCTAAACATGGGTGTTAGTTAGTTTGCATTTTTGGATCTGTTTTGATACCATAAAAATGTGCCTTCTTTTAGTAGATTTTTTACTTCTGTATAAAAAAAATGCACTATTTTTGTTTTGAGAGTTTAGTTTCAGTTTTATGGTCTCTTGCGATGCGTTCATAAATGGCAATTGATTATCAGTAATCTGTGTATTTGATTAACATCACTTTATGTTATGATGGATAATTTCTTCAATGAGATTTATTCTGATAAAAAAGAAAAAGTCTCCAATGTAGGCTGGTACATTTGATTAGTCCTTCAAGGGATATGTCCTGCCAATTTATGCTAGGAAATAAGGAAAAAGCATAAATCTTTGGTTGATTAAGTGAGTATGGCTTGTGAGGTTGAAGGTTGAAGGTTGAAAGGGTTATATTGAAAACCCCAATTTTAGATCTAGTAAATGTCTTGAGGTTTTGTGAGTTCAGGGTAGTACCAGGAATACAAGGTCTCATTTGATGTTATACTATCCTTCTGTGAGAAATTTATGAGGCTATCCTTTCATGCACATTTTTCATCATCTATTTTTTAGTTTTATGGTAGTGATTGCACCAAAGTATTAGCTTTTGTCAAGCTCATGCCCAAAGAACAACTTCAACTACGTTCATGGTAGATTTCCTGTCAACCCCATGAAACACGACATCAATTTGCATCATACACCAATGAAATGCTGTTAGTTAAGTGAAGAACTGTCTCCATGGCAGATAGCATGGACATTTGTATGAATCTCTGCTTTAACAAGCTGAAAAGTTGAAGGAATTCACCTTGGTTGCAAAACTTTTCTAAGTTCAAAAGTGCTCAACTGTGTTATCAAACCATTTGATGTTAATTAGAATTTTGGAATATTGGCTATCTTTTGCTTTGGGTTAAAAGGGCATTTTTTTTTTGGTTCAGCTCGATGAATATCAAAGCAGAACACCAACTGCAATAGTATTTTTCAAGTCACATAAACATCATTAAACAATAGCACCATTTGAGTGCTGATTATATGTTGAAGGTGATGCTAGGATACCCCTTTTTTTTCTGATTGGATGCTAGAGTGCCCTTTTATTATGCATCTAAATTCATTCCTTTATGAAATGAAAATGTTCAAATACACTTTAGGGAAGCACTAGACTTCTACATAGAGAATCTGAAATCAGTGCCACTTTTTTTAAACATTCTACGTGCTAGAAATCAGGTACACTGGCGGATTTTCGTTAGGGATCATTTTGATCTTGATTGTCTGTTTCTCTGTATTCTGAAGTTACTTCGAAAACCTTTAGCTGCTTTCCTTCCTGTTAAAAACATTGATGTTTCCAATAACTTCGTTTTAACATCTCTTGTTCTGCAGAATTTATCAACAACTCATATCCAGGTCAGTCGTACTTTCTTGCTTTCTTTGCTGTTTAAACTGTGGTTTCCTTTCCTTTCCTTGGAGATTGAATGAAATGGCCCCCACATTTAACCCTTTATACACGTGATTTTTGTTACTCAAATCATGTTATTCAACATCCTCATGTTGAAACTTTGAAATCGGACAAAAAATTTGCTTCCTCTTTTCTATGTCGAGTTTTGAACTAACAAAATTCTAATTGAAGGGAAAGTTCAGTAAATGAGATTTTCATACTGGAACATTTGCTCACTTCACCAGATGAACGCCTTTCTCCATATCTTAATTGCATATACAATTAATGGAAGATTTATACTCTACTAAAGATGATTTACACGTATTCTTTGTCAAGCTAGTTTTACCAAGTTATCAGAAGTCTTCTATATTGTATTTGCAGAATGTGGCAAGCACGATCCAGAAATAAGTGAAGAAATGAAGAAGGGTGTAGCTGATTTAATATCAGAGGAGATTGATTTACAAAAAAGAGTAGCTAATGAAACATTGGAGCAGACAAGGAATTTGGTAACAACTGCTAGGAGAATTTCTTTACAATATCAAACCGAAGCACAAAAATGCAGTGCGCACACAGAAACTTGCGAAGCAGGAAGGGAGAGAGCCGAAGCTGGACTGGTGGAGGAGCGTAAACTTACAGCATTGTGGGAGCAACGAGCTCTAGAACTGGGGTGGGGAGAAAATATAACTTATGCAGACAATAACACTATTCATAGCCTAAAAAAGACAAATCCGATCGGAGAGGTGCGCCATTAAGATCAGCCAAGAAAATAATTTTGACACATAAGTTGACTCAAATATACCCCCTCCCATCAAATCAAAAAAGAAAAAAAAGAAAATCATTAGGTTTTAGAATGTGGAGTAGCTTGTTTAACCCTTTTTACAGGGGTCTCTTGTGTATATAAATATTCTTTTTGCACTTTTTAGCTACTCTTTTCAATATGAAGGAGTCATCATTAGGATGCCTTGTATGCAAAGGAAATTAGAACACTGGAATGATTATACGTAAATGATTCTTCATTTCACCACTCTGATACAAGCATTTCTTTGTAATTTTATGTACTGCAAAACAAAATGATTTTTCTTTGAGCTGTTGTAAGAGAATGAGGGACGTCCAGCATGGAGATAGATTGGTTTTCGTTTTGAAGCTTTGACATAATCCCTTCATAGACCCTAATTGTATGCGTCCCATGAAAATACCTTCTTCCAATTTTTACATCTTTCAGAGAAATTTCTACAGGTTTATCTTCCTGCAGCCCATTTTATCGCCACATATTGTGAATCATTGCTTGCAGTACCTGAACCTGCCGTACTTCACTTTATCCTGCCAAAAAATAAAAACAATGCTACTTTTCTTTGCGAGAGGAGCAGTGAAGCAAAATCATTAGAATATGACGATTCAGACACCACAACATTGCACCTAGAGTTCAATACAATTGCTCCAACCAGCTGTATTAAATTACAAATCTCACTTGAATTTTACTTATCACAGTTGCTGTATTATAAAATTTTGAGTGGCCGTGTATAGTTCCAAATTGCTTTGTTTGCTGATACAGTTACAAATGATTTGTTACAAAAATGCCGGGAAGGAAAACCACCCATCAGAAAGTGGGAACAGGGTAAGAAAGGGAACTCCTGCCTCTCAATGTTTCTTTCTGAAAAAAAATGGAAATGGTGGGACAATTTATTTTTTCTCGAGGACCCATTTATCTGAACAATTGTCAAATCTGGTGCTGAATGCTGTGCACACATGCGAAGTTAACCATTAAGTCTTTGGGTTAAGAACATAAACCCACTTGGAGAAATTATTAAGCTACTCTGTTAATTCAAGTATATACTGTCCAAGACTGCGAATCCAGCTGCAACTCCTCCTTCATTTGATGAAGATACCTTTGTCCGCATCAAGTATCCACACTGCTCATTTATGATAACTTTCTCCTTGTTCCTGCACATACCAAAAACTTCATGCATAAATGTGAAAGAAATGATGTTTGGTGGTGTATTGGTCAATTCAAATTCTCTTCCTCTTTTTATTTTTTTTAATATACAAATATTTTATTAGAAAAAAACCATGTAGTGACATATTTTGATGCACGGGTTACATACCTCAAGTAAGCACCATATACTCCAAGTTCTGATATGGCATGATCTTTGTGGCAAATGCCCTCACGCACCAAAAATGTGGGCGAAACCATAGGAAAAATTCTTTGCATTAGGATGTAAGCAGCATCCTCTTCGCTTCCTTCTTTCTGCAATCTTAGAAGGTTTGTCCTCACATCATCACCGTAGATATTGTTTCCTGAAAGAAAATGATCTCATTGTCTGTAAAACACCAAACCCAACAGCAACAAGAAGAATATCAAAGTGAATTCAGAAATAAGAGACCTCCGCCTTCTCTTTGGGGCTTCATCACAAAGAGATCAGGCCTCTCAATGGCTTTTTTGATGATATCTGAATCATCTAGACTCCATAATCCAGCAAAGCATTTCCGCAATTTGGCAATGTCCTCTTTGTTCTCTAGAAATCTACAAAAATACAAAATCAATGTTTAAGGGATCACCAATTGAGAGCAGTGAATGCTGCTTCTCTTCTAAAATTAAAGGGACCAATGAGCTACTCATAGTCTCCAACCAGAATCCATCTACCCAGAAACATTTGCAAGGGTAGAGTATACCTTTCAAATTCTAACCAATTGGCACTTGAAAATGTGTTATAATGCTTCTTGAGGCAAACCTAGATGGCTAGATCAACAGGCCTCCAAGCAAAGGCATATGCCACTAATATATACAGATTTGGCAGTTGTTGTGGTCAAAAAAGAAGAAAATCATTCACCTTATGAGCCATAAGGTTAGATTCCAACTTCACTTAACAAATAACATGCGTTAGACAATTACAAATTCTTTTTTTCAGCCTCTGGTAAATATCCTTAGAGGACATTTGCCAAAAAAAGAAATTACATAAACCAACAATGATTTGGACAAAGGCGGAAGAGTTCATCTTGCAAAAATTTACTACCTTTCAAGCATATTGGGTTTTGCAAGTTCTTGTTGAATCTTTTTGGTTCCAGCTAAATGATAAGATATGGATGGGCACTTGACAGCTGATGACTGCTCCATAAGTACCCTAGCTCTCCATTCCTAGAAAACAATGAGCATCAAACACCCGTATAATATCAATCATATTCCAGGTAACAACATTCTTTATTCATAGAAGTAACATTTAAAGGTAAAAATCAGCATCTTTGGAGCATACTTGAATCAAGATAGCAAGCAGCAGCAGCACCAGAATAAAAAAAAATGAATAAATTCTTACAGCTTCTGAAGGATAATCAGTAGGTGCATAACCAGCTCTAAAATAAACAACCGAAATTTCTTTTCCACCTCTGCAAATGCATGTTTAGCATATTAAAGTTAGAAATAATAACATAGAAAACTTCTAGAAAGGTGATATTAGATTTCCAAGGCATGAAGGAAGTTACATACAGAAGAAGAGTTCCATCTGGTAGAATTTCCCCATCCTTGTCTATTTCTGCCAATGTTTTCCGAATAGTTGTGACATTATGTGTGTTATAAAGCTAAGGAACCAATCACTTTCGAACTCCATGGAAAGCTTTTTGGCTAAATTTTAATTATCTGGAAAGTGATTTCTGAAATGTTGTGCTTCACCAATAAATAAATTTTGGAATTGATGAACATTTCATCACTTTTCAAACTTTTGATATTCATTAAAAAAAAACTTGTCTGTATTTATTCTATCCATAACTATATCTCTATTTTCTTTGTGATAAGAAAACATATTTCAGAAACAATACGGGCACTCCACACATGAGAGACAATATTGCAAGTGAAAAGGATATCTTTCCTTCAATGTTGTACAAAGCCAATGTTGATCATACATGTTGTGTTCTTCAGGCTGAACAACCACCAGAACCAAAGCCCTGTGCAACATAATGACAAATTACTAACCAAGACAGTCTAGAAACAGAAAGAAACGAAGAGCCATTAATTCAGATCCAACCTAGGGTTATTATACTCAGTCCAAGCTTTAGCCAACGCCTCTGCAAACTTATCAACAGAAGTGTTTCCAGGTATTCTACTGGAATCTAATCCAATATGTTCTCCATAGTACTTAAGCAAGCTCCTGCAATAATAAACAGAAAGGTTACGTTTCTTGGTTGCTTGCCTTTTGTGAACTTATGAATGGTTGCAATCCAAAGTTCTGTGCGTCACAGCACACCTTAATGTTAGAAGACTTCAGCATACAGATGTGATAGGCTGGAAAACAATAATGATGTTCAATATCACTTAATGAAGGTGAGTGGGTTGACAGTGTGGGGAAACTGACTGAAATGTCCCAGGCAAAATATATGGAACAAAATTCAAAGCTATGTCAAATGGATGCTACAAAACCTGTGACTATTAGGCTATTCTAAACCCTATACCCTGCCTCTGGTTTACATGAGCTATATTTGATTTCACAACTGAAAACTCTGCCAAGCTGCTTCCTCTGTAAACTCTGCAACACCAAACTCAATGAAACATGGAAATTTACCCATAACAAGCCTAATCTACTTCACTGCATACTTTTAGATGTTATCTGCCAAACCATGACCAAATTCATAACTAGACATTAAATCCAGTATCACTATGATAAGAAAAAAAATTAAAACACAAAAGTATCTATAATGTCCTTAAACTCAACTCCAAGCCATAACTCAAGTAAAGGCTACTACAGCTAAGAATAAAGTACAAAAATTCAGAGATAATATAAGTTCCTTAACCTGTGAAGGTCACTGACAAGACAACTGAGGCCAGGAAATGAAGATGAAATTGTATTTAGCTCTATTTGGAGGAGTAATTTAGTTTGTTCATCAAGCATATAATCTGATCGATGTAAACCCAAGCGTATCTCCTGCATAAGTGTTCAAAAGAAATCAGCATCTACTAACCATATGAAAATCAGTTGTTTCCCTAAATCCAATTTAAACAAACCAAAGCTAACAAACATGATACATATAAATGCCTAACTGAAATAAACTTACTTCACTCTTGTTAATTTCTAGCATCTTGGAATGAATATCTATAAGTCTCGATGTAAAGGCATCCACTTTCTTCGTTCTGCGGTTTCAGAAAAAAAATATCAGTTCACATGGATTACCAATATATTGAGTAAATTTCAAACAAAGACAAAAATGAAATCCTGAATTAAAAGAGATGAAGCTGAGCAATGCACGGGAACCACAACAAATAGTAACAAAATATTCTGAAAATGATTTAGAAAGTTCAGCAAAACAAAATGTGGTAAGACGAACATGTTGCAGACCAAAACTCCAAAGGTTCCAGCTATAAGTTGGCAAAAGGGGCCAATAACCGTATTTGATATTTTGATTGACGTACTGAAGAGACATCTATCAGGCCATGATCTTAGAAATGATAGCCTAGTGGAATTATTGCTACTTGCTTTGGAAACAAAAGAAAGCGAATTATTTAGGTATGCGTAACTCAAAGTACCTGGATAAAGCATCCTGTAGAAATTTCCCATCCAAACTCACACGATCAATGAGCTCATTGAAGATAGGTGCTACTTCACATGCTAGCTTCCAATGACTTTCTGGGAATGTCATAGGCAACAGGGAAAATGGCGCATGTACCATGCCCACTCCAGGTACTTTTCCTGATCTCTACAAATCCAATAATACCATTATTCCTATCTTACCTTACACATGCCACTACGCTATTAGCTTGATGCCAACACTAAACAAAACTTGGGTGAACCAAAAGTAAACTTTTGGCTTTCACTATTATCATGAACACTAATGGAGAGAACATACCAGACGATTATCCAAATGATTATCAACTAATCAAGCAATCGCTACCAATATATATTTAGGACACTCTCACTTCATGGTGAATCAAAACAATAATCCAAAGATCTCAATCATTCATATCCATGACTCTGAATTATGTTAAATTTCATTGACAGAAAGACATATATCCACAGACCTGAACGCTTCTATCACCAACAACAAGGCCATGAAGAGAACTCCAAACAAGAGCATCATAGACCATCTTTTGAACCAACTCTTCATCAATACCATGAATATCAATCGTGGGTTTTTGAGCAATTCCCTCTTGAGTCTCCATTTCCCTTGCTTTGTCAAAACACTTCAAAGGTACAATCTTTGAGCCTAAACAGGTGGTGTTATGTGAACAATAATAAAAAGATCCAAACTTTTTTGTGGGTTTTCGGAGATTATTCAAGCTGATATTATTGGTGTGACTAAAAGTAGAATCTGATATTGTTCCTGGGTTTGCTTTTGCGGTGCAGGGGAAAAGAGAGGAATGAGTGATGTTAAGAGTAGTGGTGGAAAGAGACGGTGAAAGAGGGGATGAATAAGAGATACCCATGTTGGCTTTCTTTTTTGGCAAAGAGAAAGAAGAATTGGATTAGGACTCTTGTTTTATTACATTTTGATTACTTTAATGAATTCTTGATGTTTATGTCATGGAATTAGTCTCCTATTTCATACCTCTACTCTTGACATTTTGTTAATGTGATCCCTCTACTCTCTTTTTTTAATCTCATCCCTCTACTATAAACTTTTTCTTAACATCACCCTTCCAATAAGATTTTGTCCAAAATTTCAGTGACAAGTATATTAGATTTTGTTAAAAAAAAAAAAAAGAGGGATCATATTAAGAAAATATTGAGAGTATAATTATGAAATAAACAACTAATCTCTCATGATATAGGAGTGTTTAAGAGTGATGTGCCTGCTTTTAAAATGTTTTTTTATTTTAAAATATATTAAATTAATATTTTTTTTATTTTTTAAAATTTATTTTAAGATAAAAAATCTAATTAAAAATATATCTAAACAAAAATTAAATTTTAGTAAATCTTGTGCTATATTCTCAAAGGCATAAACATCCAAAAATGCAATAAGACAGAGTGAAGGGGTAATGTTAAAAAATATATATATATCAAGAGTAGAAAGACAATAATTTATTAGTTAGGTGGTGGTTTGGAAGGTACGTAGTACTTGTAAGAGTTTATGCTATGTATATTACTTTTATTTTATTCCCAGAAATGTACTTATTGGTTGTATCTGGCAAGGTTTTGGTTCTTGATTCAACCCTAAGGACCCACCCTCAAAGGAAAAACATCATCGCTGATGCCCCCCCCCCCCCTCCATTTGTTTTTATAGTTTTTCTTTCTTTGATTTTATATTTAGGATATTTTTTGCCAGACTTTTCAAATCAAGATTAAATTTTGATCGATCTAATTAAAAAATAAAAAATAAAGGGAATTAGTGTTTTACTGTGCCCTCTAAAAGCTTTTATTGTGGTTTCTCACGATAAAAAGTTTTTTTTTTCTTAATTATTTTTCATTTTGATTCTTTAATTTGTTTCTCTTTTAATTTACACGGTTTGTGTTTTTTTCGGTCACTCAACCTCGTTTCTTGTTTTCTAAATTTATATCAACTTTCTTTGGATTTTGAGTATATAGTTTGTGGTCCTGACAATGTTGAGGAAGTATTGATTTTACTGGTTGAACAACATCTTCTTCCGGGTCAATTGAAGGCAGTTTTTCAGTTGATGTGCTCCTTTTCATTTTCGTCCTCGTGTCTATCTCTTCTACCCTCTCATATGTGCACAACAGTTTTCTTGATCTTGGCTGGTTTTGCTCGATCCAGGCACAAGTGCATAAGGCAATGGTTCTTCCTCTTGTGGCATGGAGCTCCTTGCCATCTTGCTCATGATCACTGCTAGAGTAGCAAGATGAGGCAGAAGTGTCCGAGTTCTTCAAACTAAAATTGGCTTGTTTTACATCTTCACAAACTGGTGCCACCCATTGACCACTTTCATGCACGGATAGCCCTAGCCATAGCTCCATTCTGTGGTTTGGCTAAGTTGTGAGCCATAGGATGGCCTAATTTCAGTCTTGAAGGCATGTTCTGAGACAATATTCGCGACAAAGTTGTAGAGCCTGTTGCAGATATCAAGAGAATGGAATCGGTGCTCTTTTTTATCCATTTCAAAGTTGATGATGTGAATGGAATGGAGGAGGGGAGGGGGGGGGGGGTTTTGTTGAATGATGCGTTGATCGATATGGGCTGTGCTTTTCTTACAAGTAGAGGTTAGCAGGAAGCAGGAAGACATTACTTGAAGGGAATTATGACCCTAAACGAAAGAGGTCTGCTAATGTTACTTCTGCTTAAAGCAAAAGGTGGCTGGAAGAATATCAGAAGGCAAGTCGAGTGTTCATTGCAACTGTTGCTACGAATAGAAACTAGGGTTGGCAAAATTCTGCTGTGTTTCCCAGAAAGGTTGTAAACGGATTGTGATTGAATTTCGAGTATCAATCTATATTTAAATCCTCAATGGTTCAAATCGTATTCAAAGATTTATCATTCAATTGTTTTTATTTATTTCGATAAAGAATATTTATTTAATAATGTCCTGCATGCAAGAAGATTTTTCACTACATTATACAGAGATTTATTATGGTGATGTTTTACATGTTCAGTTTTTATTTTATATATATATATATATATATATATATATATATATATATATAAATATAAAATGAGCTTGGCTAGCTAGTAAGTCAATTTAAAAAATATTTGTTTACGTGATTGTTTCTGTTTTTAAAATAAATTATATAAATATAACATTTAATTAAATATAAAATGTTAATTATTATATGTGGGATTCATTATCATTTACGTTTCGACCACAAGTTATATGAAAGCAGATGTAATCTGCTTCTTCTTATGTCACGTTTGTGCAGAATGAATTAATTCAGTCTGCAAAATAGTGGAGAATGTCTCCATTATTTATGGCCGGATCGGGTTCTGTCCAAACTTAAATGCATTGGACCGTGTCTGATCCAGTAAAAAAAATCTAATTTTTTTTAATTGTGTTTTACTCGAAAAACTAGTGTTTAATATTATTCAATGACATTATATAAATTAGAAGGAGATCACAATTGTTTCTGATGATATTTTACCTGATTTTATTGCACGCTCAAAAAACTATGAAAACTGTAGTCCTTATCGGATGAATTTCGTACGTGATGGAACAATAAAAAATATTTGATATAAAATATTATTTATTTAATGGTGTAATGGTTAAATCTACAATATTTAAACTAAAAATATCATTTTTAATTATTTTATAACCTCAATTTGAAAAGCATTTTTAACCAAATACATTTAACTATTTTTTATTCGACCTCAATTTCAACCATAGTTTTAATCAAACATATATAAATACCGAACCAACCTCAATCAAAAATATTTTTTATAAAATAATTTTTTTTCAAACTAAAACTATAAAAGCTACAGGAAATCAAATACATTAAACCAAAACCTGGTTTGGATACTAGGTTTGGTATCAAACAAGATCGTGGCACAAAATCTCCACATCCTCCTTGGTAATAGGTAAACCTCTAATTCCTAAACCCGCCATATGCCTGGTGGTCTCTGCATCATCTTCTTCTTGGTGATATGGCTGGTGCAGCCTTCGTTCCCTCGTCCTTAGTTTTATACATTTCTCACAGTCGTGGGACCAGGCAAAAATCATCAGTGGCCATGGCCATAAGATCGTGGCACACAAGGCAAATAAATCCACTCATCGAGTCAATATTAAGTTGAATTCACAGAAGATATAGAATTCAATTTCATCACCTCCTTCTTGTTACTTCAATAGTTTATCAAGAACAAAAAAAAAGAAGATAAATAAGTGTTTTGAAAAAATTAGTTATTTACTTTTCTGTTATTTTTAGAAACTGAATTTTATTTGAAATTCATTTCTTGATTCTAAAAAATAATTCTAAATATGATATTTCATTGAAGCTTCTAAATTAAATTCAATATTTCAGAGGATTTTAACCAGGTAAATCCATTCTTCTAAGATTGTTTGAAAAAGAAAATTAGTCTCAATTCATAAAATAAATTGATCAAAGGATACTCCTAATCATGAAATTAAATTAAAATAAAATAAAATATTATGCTAAGAATTAATAAATTCCTCCAACAACTCATAAATGTTGCTTGCTAGTCTTTTAGCCTTCAACATTTATCAATTCCTGTGTCTTATCTCCATGATGCAGTAATGCTTCCTAGGGCTTTTGAATTCTGAAGGGGAGGGTGATTAGTTATGGAAAATGGCAAGATGCTAGTCAATTTATTATTTCGTAGAAATTCAATACACAAATTGAACTCGTCAAAAAAAAAAAAATGCATGCCATGATACTCAAAATCTATTACAGTTGTCTTCAGTTTACAAAATTGAAGAAAAAAGATTATTCATCGGCAGAACTTGGTCTTTGATCGCTCATCACAAAAAGCTAGCTTCGCTCATCACAAAAAGCCAGCTTATGCTTTAATTCGTCCACAAAGCCGCCAGTAAGCTCCAGGGTGAAAAAGGGATTTCTCAAATACCCAGATTTCGCGGACAAGGATCTGGAAATTATACTAGACATCAATCATAATTCGGAGGAGATGGGGAAAATGCTAAATGATAGACTCAAGCACAAAATTTTGATAGAATGCTGTGCTCAAACCATCACATTATGTTTGCAATTCCTTGAACATTTTATGGTTTTGAAAAAATCAAACAAAACATGAGTGTTTCTTCAAGTGAAATGTCACATGGCAAGCAGGAGATGCCCGCTAACTACTACCAAAATAAATGATGGAGCTAGGGTAAGCTTCGATGTTCAACTGGGGCCTGACATCCCTTGGTCAACCATCCAAATTGTAGAATCCATATCCTACATGAGTGCTATCAAATGGCAGAAAAACCATTTTTCCACACAAAGAATTGAATGATAAACATTTTTCAAATAAGATTTCAAGCAGGTTTTAATTGCAATGTTATAGACGAAAAGAAAAGTTCCAAGTATAGGATAGAACTAATAAAATAGGCTGGACAAAACCAAAAGGATAATTATGCAATTAAGCCTACCTCCTTATTTTTATCTCCAGCAACTCTGGCTCCTTTAGAATCATATGCCTCAAACTTCTGCAAGGGATAGGCAATATGTAAGTCTTCCAAATTGTCAATGCAAAATGTTTAATGAGAAAAGGCAGACAGGCATGAGGATAGTAGTTTGAAACATGACAATCAGGCCATAATTTCCATGTAACAACAAAATCCTCCATTTTGCAACTAATTTTAATATACATCACGGTGTCGTGGAAACAATGACAATACTCATATAGCAACCAACTAAACATGTAAATTAGTAAACTCTGTTGCATTTACTTTGTCTTCTATAATGTTGTTGGTCACAACACTGTAAAAGATCTAAAATTACAGTCACCGATCATGAATGGTTCTGCTATTGCATGAAATAGCCTCACAAGGATCAATATTGCTGCGTATTTGAAGAAGCTGAACCATGAGGAATTTTCCTTGGTTAACATCCAAGTCATGCGCATATTTAGGCAATAAAACAAACATGTAGAAAATGACAAAACATAACAGAAAAAAGATTCCTTCCTGTACAGTAATTGTACCTGCTTTGTCTTGATCTCAAGTGTTAGCTGTATGAAAACTTTATTGAGATCGCTCTTATCAACACCAATCTGTAAATATAGAAGGAAAGAAAGGCAAGTGTAGTCAGTACAAAGGAAAAGGACGAGTCCCAAATTTGAATGACCTCAGCTCAGGGACAAGTATACATGCAGAGTGCCATCTTTTTCCATGTTAAAGTAAACTGCAAACTATTTGTAGGTGTTGTCTTCATTGAAGACCAGTGTGATGTGGATTAATATTGTAAAGAAAAAAAGTTAATACTTGCCAGTCGAGCTCGCAAAGTTCGTATCAGAACAGCTGGTTCAATCATCTCCCAATAAAGCTTGCTCATATTCCATGCAGACTGTCTTTGTTTAATTTCATTTTTGAGTTCCTGTCAGTAACATAACTGATAATAATGACTCAAGAGACAATCTGTATGTTAAGCCAAGTTTGATTAAAGTGCAAAGGCAGAAAGCAGCATAACTGAACAGAAAATAAAGAGTTGAATCTGAAAAAAGCAGGAGTGTGACAGAAGGAAAAGGGACAGTGCATACGGAGTACATTTTCTCTGTAACTGCTTTTCTGAGTGCTGTTTTGTCACCATTTGCCAGTAGAGTGTTTATCTGGAAACCCCCAAAAAGAAGACACAAGGAAAACAAGCATGTGATCTGAATCCAGTAGTGTAGTTACAAAACAAAGTAACCAGAGAGAGACTTTAATGGTTAGGTCGGAATTGGAAATACAAAGATCAGGATACCTCTTTGTATAATTTGATGGCTTCTACGTAAAACTTATGTTTTGAGTATCCAGTTTTTCTTAACTTAACAATAGCATAGGCATTTTTTAGCTGCACAAATGAGAATAAAAAAAGTTAATTCAGGTGACAATAAGCCCACATCGGGATATGATTTACATGAAAACCAATTCTAGATTGCTTGAAGAGAAAATAAGTCTGAATAAATCCAATCAGCAAGTTGATTTGTGGGAGAAATAAATGCTACAAATTTAATGACAAACAAGATAGCCACCTCTAAAATGATGTCGTTTTTTGTTCTTCTCCAGCCGCTTTTTGTGAACCATCTGATACAAGAGAAGAAGAAAAAAGGTGCTGATGGCTGGGAACTTGAGCTAACTGCTCAACAGATGACGTAGGAACTATGAAATCTAATTACATTCTTAAGAGAGTGCGGGAGAAAAGCAAACCACTAACTGGTGAAGTTAGCTAGAAGTTTCAACTAATTTCAGACGAATACCATTCCAGTATAAGGAGACAGCATAAAGAAGAAAGCTGACTGCCATACAATCAAAATAAAATGTAAAGAACTTCTTAGAAGAATTCCTATATGGCCTGAATGAGCTGAGAATTCTAATCTTTGTGCACCCCACCTCATCCTCTACGAAGGTGTTTGAGAGTATAGTAACGGTTACGGTTCAAAGTGCTTTTCGCTAGGAAATGCATCAAAATAATTTTTTTTAGTTTTTTAAAATAATTTTTTATATCAGCACATCAAAACGATTTGAAAACATAAAAAAATAATTTTAAGCAAAAAAAAAAATCAAATTTTTGGGAAATACGGTTTCAATCGTGTTCCCAAACACTGCCACGTAGCCTCAACAGTCAAATCCTCAAATGCATCTAATACATTGATTATTTATCAACAAAAACAAAAATTTTATACTGTGACTTTATGTGACTATCTAGCATTGTCACCAAGTCATTTACCGAGTTTAATTTGGTTCAAACAATAATTATTTCAACATGGAAGAAATTTTCAGTAGTTTGACATTTTGGAAGAGAGGGCATGTCTGCCAACTAAACCATTCTTCAGCCACATCTAGAGAGGAGTTTCATTCTAACATCCAACTAACCTCCGCCAGAATGAGATTGTATCACGAGGAGCATACGGTTCATATATGAATCCAGGACTTGAAATGGACACTTTAAGAGATCCCTGCATATATTATTAAATAAGCAAGTCATCAAGTTATTGTCTTACTCCATAATAGGACATCCAAGAAAGTTGTAACAGGAGCAAGTTCAGACACAAGTTCTTATATAAGAATAAAATATTGACGCAAAATTTCTAATCTGTTAAAGTGATTAGCCAGAAAAAGCACTGAATGAACCAAATGACAGTCCTGGACATGCATAAGTTCAATGGAGAAGATGGGATATATGCCACCCAAACTAAACTACCAAACTACAATGCATGTTCTACCTCCATCAGGGAACACAAATCTATGCTTGTTTTATGGTTTTACATTATATAAATGCTCACAAAACTGTAAGATTTTGTTGATCTGGCATACTGAAGCATCATTTCTGGTTCTAATTTTTTCTGCTGCAAACAGATTATATAGAGAATACGGACAAGATATGGTACAAGTAAGTTGTACAATGAAATGCAGTTTCACAACTACAGTACCGTATTTAAATCTAATAAGTTTATTGATACAAGTTTGCAGCTAGACCAGTAAGCCTTCTGAACAATTAACTGAGCTCAGAATGAGACTTTTATTTAAGTAATCATCAAGACTTAAAAGTGTAAGAAAGCCAAGGGAGATACACATATCTCTGCTCTGAAGCTAATGACTAGGCTACTAAATACTATTTATTGTACTCAAATCCTTGCATATTGCAGGGATCTTCTCCCTGAACTATTTCACTCTTTACTTTTCTTTTTGTTTGACTTGATTGCTTATAAAAGTTCTACATCATGAACATTGAAACCATTTCCGAAATCAAATTGAAAGGAAGAGCAATAAATGACAGTTTAAATGGTAAACATGGCACACCATCTGTCGTGCTTGTGGGGGTGCATTCACTTTTGTTGTTGCCGACCTCTTGTCATTTAAGAAGATTGATAACTCCATGGCCTGAAAGAAATAGAACACATCAAATTAATAAGAACAGTATCCTCTCTCAAACAATTAGACATTTGAAGCGTTGACACTGCAAAAACTCCAATCATAAATAAAAAAATTACACCTGTTTTCACCTAGATTTTATGTTCCATAAATTTACCGTTGTAGAACGAAGAGTCATTGTACTTCTATGAGTCCAAGGAAGAGCATTGCGGCCATTATATAAGCAAGAAGAAAATCTTGGGGAATGAAGTTTAATACCTAGCGCAAAACAACATGTAATCAACGAAATTCTTCATTAAATTTAAGATAAATTAAACTACTAATAATGAATGCCAAAAAAAACAATTTACCATTTGAAATATCAGTGGAGCTACTGGAGTAGCTTCTTGAGCTCCCAAGTCTGAGTAGACAAAGAGCAACATTTTTCATAAAATTACCTTCAAACACAATTTAACTCCAATTCCCATGAAATTATAAGAAGAAAAGATCGTTTTGTTATAGACGATGTAAGTAATGCAATGGAAATAAAACTGAAAACTTGATTAACTTATCAAATTCTTCTGCAAATAATATAAAAAAGAAAGAAAAAACCCAACAAAGCCTTTTTTTTTACTTTTGTTATACTTATACAACATAACACCATATCCAGATTCAACAGTTTCTTTGCAATTCCCAGTCTGTCTCTTAAACCAATTAAACCGAGTATAAAACAAGAAATCTATCCTCATGAACTACAGCCAAACAGCTATAGCTCTATATATTGTGAAAAATGGAACCTTTGCATTCAAAATTGAAACTTTTCCTTTTCCTGCATTTTCTCAGCAACCAAACATAGCCTCAACCAAAAACCTCTCACATACCCTTACAAGAAATATATCCAAATGGGTTTTCTTTCCAAGTCAAAAGGATGAAAACTTTCCACTCAAAACTCAAACTTACCTTTTCATTTTCTTTTTCTCGCATTTTCTACGAAACCAAAAGTAGCAATAAGAAATGAAGAATAGTACTCACAGATAAGAAGAAGATTCTCGAATCCCAATGGTTTGATTAAGTGCACGAATTGCTTGTAATCTTCTAAATAGGGCCATCTTTACTGATCATGTATCGCCTCTTCAAAAATGCACTGATCTGATTAGAGAGGTTTTTGTTCCTGCAGCTGAAGGGTTTAAGGATGAAAAATATATGCTACTGAAAGTCTGCGTGCCTTATATTTATGGGCTTGACCTTGTTTATTGGCCTGGTCAGTAGGTTAAGTAATGTGCTGTGCTTTCGATAAATTTCATGATTTGGGCCATCACTGAAAAAAGATTTGGTTTTCAGTCATAAGGTTAATTTTAGTTCAACTAGTTCTTTTTAAAAAATATTAACTTAGATTTAAGCGAGTTTGATTTTATCAATAAAATTATTATAAATTTAGTCAAGAATTTATTTATTTTTATATTTTAAAATTATTTTAAAATTAAATTAATTTTTTTATTTCAAATTAATATTTTTATAGTGTTTTCAAATTATTTTTATGTGCTAATATCGAAAATAGTTTTTAAAAAATAAAAAAAAATATTTTGAAGCATTTTCAAGAAAAGAACACTTTGAAAAAAAACTATTATCATATTCTTCAACACCCTCTAAATTAATAACTAGATTGATGTCATGTTCAATTCAACTAGAAACTCAATCTGGATCAACCTTCAAGTCACAAGTTTCTCGAAGTTAGCCTCTCAAATTTGATTTAATAACTATATAAATGGTTTAACTAGATAGATAACATAAATGTTTCATGTTAAAATGTTGTTCTCTCTTTTGGAAAATGCTTTAGGATGCAGCTGATATTCAAGCCTCGAAGATTTATGCTATTCGAGTGTGTTTGGCAGTGTGGTAGCGGTTGTTTTTCAAATAGCTTTTCGTGTCGAAATACATGCCAATGATGTTTTTTCATTTTTTAAAAATTATTTTTAACATCAGCACATCAAAACGATCCAAAAAATGCAAACCACACTCAATTTTAGCAAAAAAAAATTTTAAAATTTGATGAAACACAGTTACAAACACAAAGCCAAACATTCCGAACATTCCTGGTGATGCTCTGACAAAAATGATGACAAAGGTAGCTCATTTTAGATTTCCCAGCAAAGGTAAAAAGTTTTCATGTTGGTTCATAGTTACTACAGTGATTAAAAAAAAAATTCTTGGGAGAGAATCACTCAGTTAATGTTATGCCTTTAGATGTGATGGAGATTTGGTTTTACAATAACTTGATTGCTATTAACTAAGCTGCATGGTATTGATAACAATATATCAGATAAATCTTTTTTTAATGTGTTTTTTTTGCATTAATATTTTTTTATTGAAAGTTGAATGAATTATATGTTTTTTTATTGAAAGTTAAATGAAGACCATCTCTTTTTATTTTATTTTTAAAAATTTTAGCTCATTTTATTTTAAATGGTATTTTTTTTTTTCAAATCATCTTTGTTCCTCCACCACATCCATGAACAAAGCAATCACCAAGGCCTCATCAATCAAAATCATAATTATCAAACTCTAAAAAATATAACTTAATTGTTCAAATCCTGAGTTTATTCTATAAAAATCACTAGTTCGAGTGCCACAAACTTCAAGGCCATTGAAAGATTACCTAATCGTTAACTTCAAGACCTCAGGGGATTAGTCGAGGTGCACGTAAATTGACCCAAATACCCACAATTACCAAAAATAAAAATAAAAAACCCACAAATATCATCATGAAATCTAGTATTGTCAAGTTTATCACACCAAGAGCGATAGCACTCAAACGCAGCATAATGCACAAGAAAAACAGAAGAAAAGAAATCCATTCTTGAGGGAGAACCATTTCAGTTTCAGCTCTGTTTACAGATTAACAAAGGTTTGCTTGCTCTCTTTTTTTTGCATAAAGAGACTCCCTTATTTAGTGTTTAAATTTATCCACTACATGTAGCTAAGCCAATTTGGCAATGGAGAGTAGTCAACCAGAGAGAGAGAGCTAGCATTTTCTATAACGATGTTTTTATCTATTGTTGGGCTAAACCCATAGGCCATAGATTAGCCATTGTGTTAATCGATGTTCGTTAACAGCGATTTAGTTCTTCAATGTTCATCAAATATATATGGGCACAAATCAACAGAGAGACTATTTTAAGCATGGTTTTTCAGCATTTTTGTCATGGAATCATCAGGAAACCTTTCCGTATTTTCGAATTTGATGCTATATTACTCAAGGGAAGAGCATTTTCTTCTAAAATTTTTGTAACAGAGAACATAAAGAATACAAGCTTGTGTGATCATTTGAATAATTACACAGCCTAACTCTAAGAAAGAAGGAAAATGAAATTTGCTGCTGCTTTCTATCACTTCAATATATGACAGAATAATAAAAAGATGAAAAATTGTGTGCTAAACCTTCACGCAGAAGAACTCTCATCAGCTGCACCTGTGGGTGTACTAGGTACAAATGGAACAAATCCCCGCCCGCCGAACATTGGTCTCATGAATCTGTCATCAAACTTTCTCCAAAAGTAGTGAACAGTTGTGGTGGGGTGACTTATTAGCAACCTTAAGCTACTTGCCCTTCGAGCTGGTTGATTGTTGTTGCTGTTACTTGGATCACCACTTTCAAGTAACAGTACCCTCAACTCTTCCAGGCTTACGTTATCAGTGAAATCTGAAACCATTGGTTTTCTATGTCTTAACAGCACTGCTTCAATTAGAGGTTTCGTTACCGAACCGCAGACCTGTTTAGAAAACAGAAACGTTGTACTTCTGTGTTAAGACTATAACAAGTTCAGCAAATATAATCTTGCAATTCTTAACATGCAATGGAACTCAAGTAACAAGAGCAAATAATGTTTTCCTGTTATATCAGTAAAACACAGAACTTACAATTGTGCTGAAAAGAACAACGATTATGGTACTGGTAATCATTAGTGCAGATTCTGGGGACTTCCTCATATAACTTGCAAACTGTAATCGCAGAGTGCACAAAGTGAGAAATCCAGAAACCAAACATCATAATTTAAGCAACATGTTAATAATTTATGACGTACTTGGTTATAAGATAAAGCAATTGTAACTGCACCTCTCATTAACCCTGCCCACCACATAATAAACTGAGATTTCAAACAGTTAGCACAGTTTGGAGTACGATGGCTGCACGATAATAGCAATTGGCTAGATCATGCATGCAATAATCACCTGTTGTTTGAAATGAATTTTCGAGCTCTCTCTTTTCTGAACACAATTTAAGATACTTGCTATGGGAAAAACAAATGCTGCCCTTCCAACTAACACTAATGCAAACAATGTTGAGCTGACGGCAGCTGAAGTTCCTGCACTGAATCATTGATGTGAAACAGGTTAGAGGTGACAAATGGTGTTCGAATGAAACCCTCCAGCGATAATGAATAATTTAAGAGTAACAAGCTAGATGCTGGAGCACATATATTCCAACACGCATCAACAAACTTAAGTTAACTACTGTGTCCTTTTTCTAGGTTAATCAACCAAGTTGTGCAAGTGCTAAATTTCCATATACTCTCAGGCCTAAACTGTAAAGATCATGGGTAGGATTTACCTTGCCTTGCTTTCTGCCCATTTGTCAATGTCTAAGGCATCCATACCCACATATAGAAATATGAAAGTTTCTGCAATGAATGACATTGTTGCAAATGCATGCCTGAAATTATCAGCCACCGTGAAGATTATAACTTTTTCCACTGAAACTCACGATACAACTGTTAAACGAACCAAAGTTTCTGCAAGTTTAAGAGGAAAGAAAAAGGTTTCTACTCTTACTTGGTTGTTATCCGTGAGCTTTCTGTAACATTGTGCCATGTGTAGTGCGACATTACAATGCCACAGAAGAAAACTGTGAGAATCCCACTCAGATTTAGAAGCTGCAAGAAGAAAAATAAATTGACATTCAACCAATGATCCTATTCCAGTGGGGAATCAACTTATCCAAGTGGTACAAGCTCTTTGTTCTGTTCTGTTTTTTCTCTGCAGTTTACATCTTGATGAAATTAGCTCATCACAGTCCTATAGAAGATGAAATTTTCGAATTTTTGAGGTGAATGGTATTTTAGGATGGTTCGACAAGAAGATGATAACCCTAGCCCATCCAATTAGAAGATATAAACTCAATCCAAACTCAATCTAAGTAACAGCAGGCGAGTGGTAAGGCTACTCAGGTGAGAGGAATGAAAATGAAAATTTAGAGGCATGTATTAATCTACTAAATGATGAGTGATGAATAGGAAGAGAGGGAGCATGGCTATCATTCAGATGTATAGGGCATAAAACATTTTTCCCTCACTGACTTCACATCTCTTTCTTTTACCAGGAAACATTTGAAGTTTATAGTGAGTACCTCAGCTAGAAGGTATGACAAATAAGCCATAAGAATCATAAGTGCAAATTCACGATCAGTAGAATGCCTGTTGATAAGACAACAATCAAGTCAGGTTGGAATACACAAAGTCCAACATGAATAAAAGTCAGCTTAATGGCCTCTCCAAAATTGTGATCACCTATGAAACTAGAAGACTGGACTAAGCCATTTCCCTCCTTTGATTTTAGACAAACCTTCTTTACTTTATTGTCTAATATTGGAAACCATCATTTTCCCTAAGAAGTTTAACAGTTTTGATTTACCTAAACTTCTTGACTTAAAACATGACCATATGCTGTGCATAGAAACTTAGATATGACGAAGGATTTGGAGAACAGAAATATAGACATATGAAAGAGGCCATTGCAATATTAGATGAAACAGAGAACTGAAAGACATTTCTCACCTTCCAAAGTAAAGTGTTTTTATGATAAAAGCACTTAAAAGACCCACCTGAAAATTTGCATTATTTCCATTTAGATCCAAACCACAAACATCATCCCTCAATTTATCAAGCAAAAAATAAGCAAGAGCCAAGAAGCTGCTACCGCTAGGCGCAATCAAAATTTGGCAGTGAAAAGACTATGATAGTTAGACTTACTGCTATACCAAGAGCAGTACTTGTGAAGAGGAGGTAAAGGAAGGTCCCTATCAATTTTAAGACTGTTAAGCCATCAATGTTGTGGAAATCCAGCGTTTGAACTGAATTGAAAAGCACAATAGAGGTAGCATCATTCACTACACCCTCCCCAAACACTATACTGTAAAGAAAGGGTGTCTCATCTTGACTGAGAACCTTGCAAGAAAAGAAAAGGCATTAACAACATAAGGGAATTATCAAGAACAACCTTGTTTTCATCCCAACGTTTAACTTTATTTAGTGTACCTGCAATGTGCAAACTGAGTCAGTTGCTGACATTATGGCACCGATAGCTGCAGATGCAGGAAGTGGTAATTAAGATTCGCTAGTATCAACTATGATTAGTGAATTAAATTAAATTAAACAGTTGCTATAAATCACCTAGGTGATCTTTGAGACTCAGGGATTTCACACCAATTTTCCTAAAAATCCAAAAAACACCTACAAGAATCATACAAACAAAATAAGTTGGAATCTTTCTGTTTTGACAGGATATAAGATAAAACTTGATTGTGCTGTTGCTTCTTTTTATCAATATATAAATCGACAACATCAATTATCAGACTTGCAAAATGACAAATGTTTGAAATGGATCTTACCTAGTGATATGATGCAGAATGAAATTACTGTGCCAAATATTCCAAACAACAAGATTGTTGAAAAATTCTTGAAAAACCGCTTTTTCTTAACCTGGAATCTGGAACAAATTCTCAAATTTTAAGAAACAATAACTAGAAGGAGAGAAGAAAGAAACATGTGACTCAGGATTTTCTCAGAGACAATATATCAAACACAAACCAAATCCTTCCTCGCAACATCAAACCAATTTCGATAAACCATCCAGAATTCACATCAAGGCAGAGAAAGAAGTCATACCCTGCATTGAAAATGATTGGAGGAAGCAAATAAAGGAAGAATAAATCCTCACTAAACTTCAATAAATGTGAACTCTCCCCTTTCCTAACCAACAAAACCACACCACCAGCACACAACCCCTGCAAAAAAAAATCTACCCCATGTTACACAATCAATCAAGAACACAAAAGGGAGAAAACCCCCATTATTTTTCAACCAAGAAACAATCAAGAATCAAATTGAGATACCAAAAGAAGTGCAGTGATGGACTCATTAGCCCAGCGGTTCTCTTCAAGAAGGTGACCAATAATGATACAAGCACAAAGGAGAGCAAAGAAGACACAAAGTGCTATTATGGTGCTAGTATTAAGGAATGAAGAATCTAATTCCAAAGGTAAATGTTCATGAGAGGACATGTTTTCAGGGCTAAGGCCAAACATAGCAGCATTCGAGATTTTTGTGGCCATTTCGAAGGTTAAATGGTGTGAAGAAATTTTTAAGGAAAATGACACTGTTAGCATAGTTTTGTTCTTCAAGATGGGAAATGGAGGGAAGAATGGTAGCTGGAGTGAGGTTTTATTTCTCTGTAGTTGAGATTACTTTGCGTTTGCTGTATCCTGAAAGGTGTCACTAAATTAGCTAGCCACGTCAAACATCAAGCATCTTTGACTGTTGTTATATATGTAAGTGTAGTGGTGAGTTACAATAATACCCTTGGAGTTACTGTCATGTTGGATTCTCATTGGCGACAGCTTGTTGGCTGTATTGAACGATTGCCTGGCAGTAGTTGATATGGCCGTTGGTTGGCGCTGATGACTTTTTTTTTTTTATTGTGTATTTTTGACATCATCATTAATAATGTTCTTTCGTGTTGAATTGCCATTTTATGAAAAAATAAATTAATTAAATAACAGGAATTATTTTCTTAATTTTCATAGCACCATTGATTAGATCGTTTAAGAATAAATAATTTAATCTTAATATTAATTAATGTATCTAAAAGAGTTAGGATGTTAACTCACTTTTTTTCACTGTTTATACAAGCGAGGAAAGAGCTGAATTTTTTATTTTGCATTTTGTTTGTTTCATTTTCATTTTTTTTAATTTTTTTAAATTTTATCCTTTAATATTTTTTTATTTTAAACTTATCTTCATAAATTATTTTAATTTATTTTTTATAAAATTATCACAGTTTCAAATAAATATCCCAACATTTTGTTTGTGCTTTTAATTTTATAGATATTTATTTTTATTATCGTATAATTAAGTAAAAGAGTTCTTTTAAAAGAAAAAAAAACTCTTAAACTCATGAAGTACATCACCCAGATCATGGATTTTACGTGTTAAACTGTGAAGTTTGATTAATCTAATATATCACTGTTTCAATATAAAAAAAGATCATTTTGTTTTTTTAAATCAAACCATATTTTTTATCAATTTTTTGAGTTGCATCTAGACCTATCAAGTTAACTAGATCACATATTGTAATAACTTTTGCATGATTTAATTTGTTACTTAGACTAAATAAAGAGTTAGGTTGGGAAATATTAAGTTTGATCCGTTGAGTTATGTTTAATAACAATGTTAAATAATTTATATGTTCTTATTATTGTTTTAGAATAAAAAAAAAAGATAACAAGGATAGAGAAGGCATGTTTCAATGAATTTTTATTTTAAAAATACAAAAATTTATTTTAAAATTATCCGATATATTTATTTTATATTATCATCTTTATTTTTCAACTAAATATATAAGTTTTAGACACTTGAAATCCAACAAATCAAGAGAAAAACAAAACAAATTTCAGGAGAGGAACAGATAAAGGTTGCTTCCGGTCTTAATCATCAAACTTCGAATATACATTAGCGTAGTGATTGGAAATTTGAAATACATAGAAAGGAAGAAAAGCCATAAAAATCACATGGTTTGGTTTTGCGTTTCAAAAATATTTTAAAAAAAAATTAAATTTTTTTAAAATTTTCCTTCAAATTAATATTTTTTTGATGTTTTTAGATCATTTTGATGTAACGATGTAAAAAATAATTAAAAAAATAAAAAATAATACATTTTCAATAAAAAATATTTAAAAAAACAACCAGAATCACACTTCCAAATACCAGAGAAAAAATGAAATTAATGACCTAACCATTTGCTTTCAAGACACATCCTTATCAAGAAAACATGATACTTTCAAGTCACGTTGTTATTAGTGCTACACATAGCAGCTTACATGTGAAATGCATATTTGACTAAAATTCTTCACTTGAATGATGTAGAAGCTCATTACGTGAAGCAATTGCTATCCATTAGAATTACTTTGTTAGATATATGATAGTTTGATGCAAAAGTTTTATGCCATGCAATGTTACTTCGCCTACCCGACTCATGATTC
>Ga0325404_1000675_pt1 | contig 34732 bp, 18 predicted proteins | sample PopdelMetagenome_18_FD_205664 | JGI IMG/M metagenome (GOLD analysis project Ga0325404, IMG submission 205664) | Populus deltoides microbial communities from Bellville, Georgia, United States - Xylem-Control-R1 | ecosystem: Host-associated > Plants > Phyllosphere > Stem > Wood/Secondary xylem...
CTCCCCCACTTTAAAAAAAAAAAAAAAAAAAAAAAGCACGCGGGTCTAGGTTTTTTTTAAGGCCTTTTTTTAAAGTTTTTTTTAGAATAGAGGTTTTTAAAAATTAATTCTTGTTTTGTATTTAATTTTTGAAGATTTTTTTTATTTTATACAAATAAGCTTTATTTTATATAAAAAAATTTATTTAAAAAATTTATTTTTTAGCTAAATATATAATAACAAAAATAAATGATTTTTTTTAAAAAAATTAAAGGATATAATTAGAACAAAACAATTGAAGAACCAGAAAAAATAAAAAAATAAGTTAGGCATTTGGACTTGGTCCAGGTGGCTTGAAGAGGTAGCACATACAACCCTACGTGTCAACATGGACTCCCTGCTATCCCCCAAATGTCCATATGGGTCCCACCTCCTCTTCGGCTGATTTGAGCTATAACAGCCACACACCTCGTCGTCCATGCAATAACCCACCTGCCTAGCTTGCCAGCCACTCTCCCCTACTCTTCCCTTCTCATCTTTACCTTGAGAGAAACTATATTGATATCGCCTTGATTAGTACCAGTACTTCTTCTAGCTCGTTGTGGGATTTTCTTATTGGACAGTACTGGTTGAGCTCTTTCACAGCTACCATATTCATATTGCGGAGGATCGAGTACTGCTAAAAGGAAGGAAAAAAGAAAAAGATATCATTTGCACCCAAGTTAAGACACACTATGCCTCGCAGATATGCATTTGGGAAGGCTGATGAGGCCACCCGCCCTGACGCCATGAGAGCCGCTTTGGCTGAATTGGTCTCCACTTTTATCTTTGTATTTGCTGGCGAAGGCTCTATTCTTGCTCTCGGTATTATAAAATTTATATTGTTAATCCCCTCGCCAACACGATCCTCTTTCATCTTCAATCTCTTCTATTAATTAAGTTCTGCCTACCTTGAAGCTTTTCTTTTCTTTTCTTTCACTTTGAACTTCATAAGTTTAATTGATCTTGGTTACTTTTGCGCGCAGATAAGTTATACAAGGGAACTGGGCCACCAGCTTCAGGGCTGCTGGTGGTCGCACTTGCACATGCATTGGCACTGTTTTCTGCTGTGGCATCCAGCATCAACATATCAGGTGGCCATGTAAACCCTGCTGTTACCTTTGGCTCACTTGTTGGTGGCCGGATCTCGGTTATTCGAGCAGTCTCTTATTGGGTTGCTCAGCTCTTGGGTTCTATTTTCGCTGCTCTCTTGTTGAGGCTTGTCACCAATGGCATGGTAAGATACATGGCATATATATTTAGCACTCTTTGATTTTTGTTTGACACTTTCTCTGTGATAGGTTTCCCTCTCTTCTCAGTGATATATGTATGTATAACCAGACTATTGATTTCTGCAGATACCAGCTGGATTCCATGTGCAATCAGGGGTTGGAGAGGTGCATGGGCTTCTATTGGAAATGGCACTGACATTTGGACTGGTATACACAGTGTATGCAACAGCTATTGATCCCAAAAGGGGAAGCTTGGGGATCATTGCACCTCTAGCAATTGGGTTCGTCGTTGGGGCAAACATCTTGGTTGGTGGTCCATTTGATGGAGCATCAATGAACCCAGCAAGAGCATTTGGGCCTGCTCTAGTTGGGTGGAGATGGAGGAACCATTGGATCTACTGGGTTGGTCCTTTCCTTGGAGGAGGCTTGGCAGCCCTCATTTATGAGTACATTGTGATTTCAGCAGAGCCAGTAGCTCACCATACTCATCAGCATCAGCCCCTGGCTCCTGAAGATTACTAGTCCTCTTCCTTAATCAAATTTGCTTCATGTATTGTCAGTAGTTATCTTTACCTTGTTTCGTTTGTTCTGTGTTTGTCTCTTTCTCTGCCTTTTGGGTCTGGAACATCGTGATTGTGAGGAGTTTGTCTTTTGTTAAGGGTTCCCTAGATCATGAATAACGATGCTTGGAAATAAAAGGTGTGCCAGACACTTTCTTTTACTGTATTTTATCGCATGTTTTTCTCTTTTTTTTTTTGCTACAACTTTGCAAAAAAAATATTCAAGGCAGTAGCACTGTAGCAGAACACGCACACGAAGAAAGTGAAACGCTGCTACAAAGAGAGAAAAGTTGCAGAGGATAGGTATATTAAAAGGTTTCTCTGTTTCTTAAGAAAACAACGTGAATATGCAGCAATATATTCTGCAAGGGCTGCTGGTTATTATATAGCAATACAAGTTGCTTAAATTGGATACATTAAATAGCCTAATTCTCAGCTGATTTACTTCCATAATCAGCCAACGTCTCTTTCTGTTTCTATCTTGTCCTCCAACGTAACCTTCCTTGTTGCTGCAGTTGATTTGTTTCTATAATCAACCAATGTCTCAACGTCTATCTTTCTGTTTCTGTTTTATTACCATTAATACAAAGGACTGTCCACAGTGGGACAGTGAAAGTATATAAAAAAAATAGTTATATTCAAAGAGGAAAACTAATATGGGTACGGATTCCTATGTACTTTGGTTTTTGTATAATTACACAAAAGGAAAGAAATGAGAATAAAACATGAAGTGAAATTGTTGAAAGCATAGCAGGAAATTAAAACAAGGTTGCTTACATCTTGTTGTTGGTACTCTCGCTCAGAGCGACACCGAAGATCATGATTCCCAGGAACATAGAAGACATGTTGAAATCCATGCTTCAAAAGGGACATGGTGAAGTGAAAGTTGTGGCAAGTCTCAGCAAAATCACCAGAAAGAAGAATTCTTGTAGGCCTTGATGGATAAGGAATTGACCCATTTCATGTTCTGGGTAGTCAGTGTGTAAATCAGAAAGCACAAAGACCTTGAAGCCATTAGCATCCCGAAAAGAATCAGCAGAACAAGGTAATATTTGAGGCCTCGTAATGCAATGATTCCTTGAGTCTATCTTGAATTGCATTTGCGTAGAAAGATAATTAGATGCAGAGGTCGGTGGTCTCAGGTAACGTCAGAGAAGAAGGGAGATTAATAGACATCACTACGTATTGATGCAAGCAAAAGCTGAAGAGAACAAAAAAAAAAAAACTACGGAAATTTTAACAAGTAAAAGTAAAAGGGTGTATTGATGTGAAGTTGTGAACATCAAGTTAATAGATTTTATTTTCTATAAAATAATAATCATGAAATCTCCCTCTTTAGCAGGTTTGTAAAGCCTTAAACAAATAAAAAAATCTTACTTCAAACATCAAATCCAAGAATAGTATTAAATAAAAAAAAATCACAAAAATACTATTAAAATCAGGCCTATAGTAAGATTTTTAAAATATAAATATCTGACAGTTAGATTAACGATTTTATCTAGTTGTTATTATAGTTAGAAACTCCACCTTTAAAAACTTATGTAAAAATTTAAGCACGATCTAAGAAAACTTATGTAAAAATTTAAGCACGATCTAAGAACCAGATCAAAAGTTATTGTTATTTTTAACTGTTATTCTTGTCTAGTATAAACAAACCTTCTCTTGACCTAAAGTTGTTCCACTGGTTAATAAATATATTTTCAAGGTCATTCACGTAATTTGTTTGGAGCTAATTTTTATCTAGTTCGAGCAAACTTATATCTGACTATTTATAATCAATCATTATCACAAATCCAATTACATCACACACACACACACACACACACTTCCTCTTCTTATATATCATTCACCCGACACTACAAGATTTAACAGTTTTATCGACGGAATTTTTTCGTCGGCGTAAAACACATATTCCGTCGGTAAATTAATTACCGACGGAAATGCTTCGTTGGTGAATCTTTCGTCGGTAAATTCGTTGGTAATAAGAAAATAAATTTATCAGCTTCATTTCGTCGGTATATCCCTCGGTAATAATAATTTTTTATTACCAACGGATATACCGACGGAATTACCAATGGAATTTCCGTCGGTAATTCCATCGGTAATTATTTAAAAATATTTTAAAAAAATTCATTTTATAAAATTATAAAATAATTAAATTAGCATAAATTAACACTGTATAATATATACTCAAAATGCTTGGAAAAAAGAATAAGAAAATCAACTCAAACAAATTTGCAACAAATAAATAAAATAAAAAAATAAATTCAACTAAAAAAATTCATATGAAAAAATAAAGTTGCAATTGTTAAAAATTTAAAAATCCTATAAATAAATCAACTAAAAATTGATCTCATATGAAAAAAAAAAATCTCACAACAACATTTATACAATTATTAAGAACAAAAATAATTAAAAATAAAATAAAAAACAAATGTAGTGAAAAAAATCATGAAAAAAAGAAGAAAAAAGAAAAATCTTACCTTAATGTAGTTGCAAGTGAAGTTAAGGAGAGAAAAAAAATTTCGTTAAGCATATTAATAATAAAAAAAAACTAAGAGGATAAAAGAAGAAAGAAGAAGAAGATATACCCAAGCATGGAGGAAAAGAGAAGGGAATGAGGAGAGAAAAGAAAAGAAAAAAATATATATTGATGTTTTTTACATATAGTGAAGAAGAATAAGAAGAAGAAGAAGTAGAAGAACAAGAAGAAGAAGAATAATAAGGAGAAGAAATGAGTCTATCTCTTGTGAAATAAGGGGATTCAGACTTTTTATTGGGGCGCGTTACCGACGGATAATTGAATATTAATATTTTTTTAATTATTCAGTCGGTAATTCCATCGGTAATATTTAATTTAAATTTTCAATTTCTTAAAAAATTTTCAGAAACCGTCAACAATTACCGACGGTTTTTCAATCCGTCGGTGATTCCGTCTGTAATATTTAAATGAAAATTTTAAATTAATTGAATTTTTTCAGAAAACCGTCAAATAACACTCTTTGGAAAATACCGACGGAAAATTCGGTCGGTGATTCCCTTTGTAATTGACATGATGAACAATGTTCACAGTTTACCAACGGAATGACCGAGGGAATTTACCGACGGAAAATTCCGTCGGTAAAAATGACGTCATTTTTTTTTGGCTTTGTTTTAAATTTTTTTTTCACGGTAATTCCGTTGGTAAAATTCCTCGGAAATTTACGGACAAAAATATTCCCTCGGTATTTCCGTTTGTATTTATCAATTTTCTGGTAGTGCTATAGGAGTGGACCAAATTAAGCTTTTTAAAGAAAGAAGAAAATTGTGCTGATTTCTGAGTAAATAAGATGAGGGGGGAGAATAGATAACTTTATTTTTTAAAAAATTAAAAAATAGAATTTATGCATTTACAAATTTGTTTGGGGGATCAAAATGTAAAGGCAGTCAGCAACAAGGGAAGTGAATCTATAACTAGCGCTGGAATATACTTAAGGAAGTAAAAATATATATAATAGTTTTGTTTTAACAGAGGAATTTTTTTTTTAAAAAAATAAATCTAATGCACCATAAACAGGGAGGGAGGGGGGAACAAGAAAAAAACAACATGCCACTAATTGTGGCACTAGTGGTGCTTCCACTAAAAGTGTGTTTGACAGTGTGGTAACGGTTGCTTTTCAAATAGCTTTTCGTGTGGAAATACATGCCAATGATATTTTTTTATTTTTTAAAAATTATTTTTAACATCAGCACATCAAAACAATCTAAACGGTACAAACCGCACTCAATTTTAGCAAAAAAAATTTAAAATTTAACGAAACACAGGTTGAAACGCACAGCCAAACACTCTCTAAGCCACAATCGGTGATGGGATATTGGTACCAAATGACAATATCCTAACAGTAATAACTAAATGTAATAAACAGTAGAGAGTTAATTTATATACGTCATGTAATGCCGTAGCCGATACGTAATGGCTAAGAAATTAAACAGATGAAATTCAAATCTCCAGAAGGTCTTTTTCAATGAATTCCCATTGAAATGGATTTAAGACATAAATTAATGTCGATGTCATGAAGCGAAGACTTTGCTTTTTAGCCGTGTACGTTCCATTAGTTTGGCTACATAAATCGACGCGGTTATCTACCTTAATTTCTTGTAGATTGGTTGCATAAAGCAACGCGGCTTCATTAATGTCATGTCGAGTGATTTTAATATTGTGGTATATGTTATTTTTTATTTAAAAATATATTAAAATAATTTTTTTATATGTTTTTTAATTTTTAATATTAATATATTAAAGTCATCAAAAACACACTAAAAATAATTAATTTAATATACTTTCAAGATAAATTCAAAATATTTTCGAACACAATACCAAATATTAAGAAAGTTATGCTTAATTAATTGTATTCGAGAATTTTCTTGGTCTTTGTTCTAATAACTTTATTTTATTTTGGTTATTATGTGAAGAAAGGCCTATCCTATGCAAAATCTAATGAATCTCTCGATAGATCGAAAAAAAAATCTCTCAAATCTGAATTTTTCTCAATATCTTTTACTTTTTTTATTATATATATTCCTTAAACCACCTCGCGTTGAATTATATATATAAATAAATATATTTTTTCTTTATAAATTTAATAAATTTCTTTTTATGATATCAGCATAACATTGATGTTGAAATGAGAAAAGGATCATGACGTTTTAAATGATGGACAGGAATTTCTTGCTCTCCTTCCATGAACTTTCTTCTAACTCCTTTTCTGCTATATATATATATAGGTTAAAGGCCTTCAGGAACTCTTGGTATATATATCGCTATTCAAGACCTGCCAGTTACTTTCAACATCTTTTTTTTCCCTTCCTGTCCTAATTCCATCCTCAAATCCATGAAGGGAACTTGCTTTCTTAATTTCATGAAAATGAAATAGCCGTACGCAGTGGAGCTGAGCTGTGGTAGACCAACGATCCCTTGTTTGTTCTTTCTATAAAATACGACACCACGCAATTCCATATAGCGATGCCGGCAGTTACATGTGTGTATATATACATATAGATATATCTTCCACCAAGAACCAGCCTGACTCTTCCTCTCTTTCAGATATCATAGAGACTTGACTTCAGCTTCCTACCTGCGCATATACAATATGGTGGTTTATCATCAATCTAGCAGCCAATCTATGCTGGGCAAGCTCGGATCAGGAGTGGTTGCCTTGTCGATATGCTTCTTCTTCTTCTTCTTGCGATTGGTGTCAAATGCTGATGCTGCTGGTCGTCCAATCAACATGGGAAAGCAATATTCCAATTCAAGTCATGATGATCGTCAGCTTTCTCGGATGAGGGGTCTTTCTGCAAATGGACTCGGTCTTGCACCACCCATGGGGTACCCTTCCCTCCCTCCCTCTTTGCCGCCCTTTTATCTCCTTTAATTCATTATTATTGTTATTACTATTATTTTGTCTTCTTCTTCTTCACAAGTATATATAACTTTCATCATCATTAATTGTTATGTATATATATGCAACGATCGATATATACAACTTTCATGATCTATATTGACTGTTTACACACTGGCGCCACTTGTGTGACTTCTTGAAGCTAGCTAGTGGTTTCCTTTCTTTTAAATCTACAAGTTGTTGTTCCCATTCAATTAAGATTAGATTAATCTTAAGGTCAATATATATGTGTGTGTGTGTGTGTGTGTGTGTGTAGAGAGAGAGAGAGAAATAATGGAAAAGAAAACTGAAAATCAATTCAGTTATATACCGAATTTAATCAATGAATATTCTGTTAAAAAATATTAAATATCAAGAGCTAGAAAACTTTAAGAAAATTATAAACTATGGACCGTCGATCTTAATAAATATAGGATCCAATAAGTTTATTTATTTTTTTAAAATATTCAACGTAACATTTTTTTTTTATTTTCCTTGGATATATCACATACATCTCATTTCTTTCTTTGAATTAAAAGTTAGACATAATAATCAATCCGGCATGTATGTACTAATTAATTTAGTATTTGATCTCAATTAAACTGTGTCGTTGCAGTAATTTCTAGTTGTAATTAGGATTTGTCAAATAATAATAATAATAATTTGTAGTTGTGATTAAAAAATAAAAATATATTATTTCAATATCTTTTCAAGTAAAAAATACTTTAAAAATAATTAATATCTACCATGTTTTTAGACGATACCCATACCAATCTTACTTAATTATTTTCCATATATTAACTCTTATTGTTTATCTTCTTTCTTTTTTTTAATCTTCTCCCCGCTTCTTAATTATTATGGTTGCTATATATATGTATGAGCTAGCTATATAACATTGTTGAATTGTTGAAAATGGCTTGCCCATATTGATGATCAGATGGAATAGTTGGAACCATTTTCACTGTAACATTGAAGAGAAATTGATTAGGGATACAGGTAATTGAATACTACTGATTATTTCAAGATTGGCTCTTAAGAAAAGATCTGAAAAATCCAAAATTGATTTTTCCTTGGTTGTCTTGGCAGCGGATGCAATGGTTTCATCTGGCCTTGCTGCTCTAGGATATGAACACGTAAATTTAGGTAGACTATCGGACGTCGGTCAACTGTAACTTTATTAATTAGTAGATTGCTGCCTAATTGATATATAAGATTGAATAAATAAATATATATTCATCCAACATGTATATATACTCTTGCAGACGATTGCTGGGCTGAACTTAACAGGGACTCTGAGGTGCTAATCTCTCTTTAATTCTGTGATCACTTCTGAATACATATACATCTACATGTTTGGAGCATGTGCAGCTCTAGGATTGGGAATAAAAATAAAATTGCTTGTTTGTTGTCAGGGAAACTTGGTTCCAAAAGCTTCGACGTTTCCCTCGGGAATAAAAGCGTTGGCAGATTATATACATGGAAAAGGGTTGAAGCTTGGAATTTACTCCGATGCTGGGTATATATATTCTCTTTCACATATAATTATCAGATAAGGATTATGAATATATTTATTAATTATTTCTTAAAAAGGGTTGAGGAGATGCCAGACATGATCGTGAGTTACCGCCTATCATCGATCATAAATTAAGAGACCATGTAATGTTCTCTGGTTTTTTGACTGAATTTATTTTGTGAATTAATTAGGAGTCAGACCTGCAGTAGAACAATGCCTGGATCATTAGGCCACGAGGAACAAGATGCAAAAACGTTTGCTTCCTGGGTAAACATATGTGTATAGATACAGTACTGGAGTTGCTCTTTTATCATAATCGGTTACATTTTGATTGATCATGTGAAACAAAATGAAGGGAGTGGACTACTTGAAGTATGATAACTGTAACAATGATGGTACAAGCCCAAAGGAGAGATATCCAGTAATGAGCAAGGCCTTGTTAGATTCTGGAAGGCCCATCTTCTTTTCACTGTGTGAATGGTAAGGATTTCATTCAAGGATAATGTTAGAGCCATTTAACTTCTTTTACTATAAATCTTTCATCTTTTTCTTCTTTTTTTTTATCGGTCATTATTTTAATAAGCAAGAATCAGTAAGAACATTCATTCAATACCCTTAGCATCACCCTTAAAATCTCCTTTTTAACTTGCTAAAAAAACAACCGTAGGGGGCAGGAAGACCCAGCAACTTGGGCATCGAATGTTGGAAATAGTTGGAGAACAACAGGAGACATTTCTGATAACTGGAATAGGTACGTCATGAAGTAGTAGTATGTTTTAGTTTCTTGTGGAAACTAATACTAATTAAATCTCCTGGCTGGTATTAATTTGCCTTTTCTTGAAACCTGTAGCATGACATCCTGTGCAGATCAAAACGATCAATGGGCGTCTTATGCTGCACCTGGAGGTTGGAACGGTACGTACGTTGTACTCACTATAATAAACTCTTCTGCTTGCTTTTCTACTGGAGTTACAACTGGGATTAACTGGAGCATGTAGTAGGATTTAATGGTGACAAAGCTTAATTAATATATAAACATTAATTATGTATTAAACCCAAAGTATATAGCTGATTAAGTTGGTGTATAATTAACATGCAGATCCTGACATGCTTGAAGTTGGAAATGGAGGCATGACAACAGAGGAATATCGCTCACATTTCAGCATATGGGCGTTAGCCAAGGTAAATTAATAAATTAAGTAGCTAGCTTAATTTGAAGATGTATATATTTTTTCTATGAATCATTGATCTCCTGTTTAATTAATCACAGGCTCCTCTTCTCATTGGATGTGATGTTCGAACAATGAGTGATGAAACACTTGAAATATTAAGCAACAGGGAAGTTATTGCAGTTAATCAAGGTGTGTGCGTTTTATATATCTATATATATATATATATATATATATATATATATAATGCTTTATTAGTTAAGAAAGGTTTTAAATAAGTACTGCATTGCATGTGGGCAGATAAGCTTGGAGTGCAGGGGAAAAAGGTTAAGAATAATGGAGATTTAGAGGTCTGCTAAATACGTGATAAATATTGTACTGTAATGTATACTAATTTTGTATTTGTAAGTGTGGATATTAATAGTTGTATTATAAGTATGTGTGTATATATATATATATATATATGATCATGATTCGTGTATTTATATAGCATACAGGTTGATGATTTAATTAAAATGCATATATATGCGTGGTAGGTGTGGGCTGGCCCTCTTAGCAATAATAAGATAGCGGTGGTGCTATGGAATAGAGGTTCCTCAAGAGCTACAGTTACTGCTTACTGGTCTGACATAGGCCTTGATCCAACGACTACTGTCAATGCTAGAGATTTATGGGCGGTGAGGTCATTAATAATATATATATATATATATATTTATTCGAACATCTTCATTTGATTATTAATGGCATTGATATTATCTATACACAAATATATATGATAGGTTAGGTTAGCCAGGGAGTAGTGTATACACACACAGACATGCATACACTTACTTTGTTAATCGCACATGCATGCAGCACTCCAATCAGCCATCAGTTAAAGGACAGATATCAGCTGATTTGGATTCCCACGCTTGTAAAATGTATGTCCTGACTCCCCAGTAGCGATCACATTGCTGTGATCGGAATGCATGGAAGAGCTGGCCTGTCTAGAAGAAAGGAAGATAAGAGGAAGAGGAAAAGAGTTGAATTGTAGCAGCATTCACTGTATTAGCTCCTTTGCCTTGCGTGTTTAAATAAATAGTTGACCCGTTTCATGGACTTTTTTGTGTTGTGTATCAATTTCTTTATTTTACTTTGTTAAAATTTATTAGTTTGATGTTTTTTTTATTATTACTTTCTATCATAAACAATGAGATTGTCCTCGATGCATCAAATCAAATTAATGCAGAAGAAGTTATTTGATTTGGATTAGCGTGGAAACTGGCGTTCCTTCCTCTGAGAGGATATATAGAAAACAAAAAAGATTGATTATGGGCCTTGTGGAGGGAGGCCCTTGTGTTTCTCTCAGTTGCGTGTTTGGATTTTATTTCATGGGCCCCTTCATTTCTTTGCTTGTGCTTGAGGCCCTTCCCTCTTACTTCATAAGAATTTAGAAATGAAAACAAAACACCACCATATTCAATTTCATATCCTTATTCTCGTGCCTCGAAATGCTGGACTGGATGCCGAGTCGCCGCCGGCCGACTAGGTAGTGGTGCATGTTTCTCAGACCATGCGTCTCTTATACGACGACAGTAACCCAACAAAAAAAGAAATCTTGCACATGAAAAGAACAGTTTACCTATGGAACCTGATGATCCGGGATTCCACCAATTCTGGCCTTTTCACCAGAACTCTAGACCTCTATTCTTGTATGCTGCGAACTGGACTTCATGGCAATGACTTCACTTTCCCCTTGGTCCTCAAAGCCTGCTCCAACACTAACTCCTTAAGTGACGCTACAAAGGTCCATTCCCATACCTTCCTTCTTGGATTTCAAGCCCATGTCTTTGTACAGACTGCTCTTCTTGACATGTACTCAAAATGCCATCACCTGCCCTCATCAAGGAAGGTGTTCGATGAAATGCCTGTGAGAACTGTCGTCTCTTGGAACTCCATCATCTCTGCTTATTGTCGTTCTTTTTTGTTCCATGAAGCCACTTTGCTACTTCGAGAAATGCGGCTTCTTGGTTTGGATCTAAGCTCCATCACATTCCTGAGCTTTCTGTCTACCCACCCTATTCTTCTTCGACAAGGCTTATCTATACACTGTTGCGTATTTAAACTTGGACTTTTAAATACCTATGATCACATACCTTTAGCTAATGCTGTGATGAGCATGTATATCAGGTATGGTCAAGTCCATGAAGCGCGTGCTATTCTTGATTCGATGCATGAAATATCAGTCGTTTCTTGGTCAACAATTATTGGTGGCTACGTAGATACAGGGAATGTCGATAAAGCCTTCAGCATGTTCAATATAATGAGAACAATTAGCACCATCAACTCGGACTTCGTAGTGTTTATAAATCTCATTAAAGGTTGTGCAAAACAAGGGAGTTTGATGGCAGCTTCATTGCTGCATTCTCTCATATTCAAATGTGGATGTGAGAATAAAGATCCTCTGGACAACTTGCTACTCGGCATGTACGCAAAATGTGGAGACCTCATCTCAGCTAGAAAAGTGTTTGATATGGCACTTGTAAAAACTGTTTTCTTGTGGACCTCTATCATTGGTGGGTACACACACATGGGTTATCCTGCTGAAGCTTTACTTCTTTTTAAGAAGCTGTTGAAGACAGCTATCAAACCGAATGGAGCAACTCTGGCTACTATCCTGTCAGCTTGTGCTGACTTGGGGTCGTTGGACATGGGCAAAGAGATTGAAGAGTACATTTTGTCAAATGGGTTTCAGTCAGATAGACAAGTACAAACCTCTTTGATACACATGTTCTCCAAGTGCGGAAGTATAGACAAGGCTATATCAGTGTTTGAGAGGATATCAGATAAGGATTTAGCTGCCTGGAGTTCCATGATAAACGGTTATGCAATTCATGGGATGGCAGAAGAGGCTCTCGGTCTCTTTCACAAGATGCTAGAAATAAAAGAAATAAAGCCGGATGCTGTTGTTTTTACAAGCATATTGTTGGCTTGCAGCCATGTTGGATTGGTTGAAGATGGACTCACATTTTTTAAAAGCATGCAGAAGGATTTTGGAATAGTACCCAGTGTAGAACATTATATGTGCTTGGTGGATCTTCTCGGCAGAGCTGGTCAGTTTGAATTGGCTTTGAAAACCATTAGAGTGATGCCTGTCAAACTACAAGCTCAAGTTTGGGCTCCATTTCTTAGTGCTTGCACGAAACATTGCAACCTTGAGCTGGGGGAGCTAGCAGCTAGAAAGCTGTTATATATGAATCCTGGAAGCCATGGTAATTATGTATTAATGGCTAATTTATATACGTCCATGGGAAAGTGGAAGGAGGCCGCTGTAACAAGGAGCTTGATGATTGACAGAGGGTTGGTTAAAGCACCAGGTTGGAGCCAGGTAGAGATCAATGGTTCTGTCCACGTTTTCATTGCTGGAGATCGATCACACACTCAGTCTATTGATATCTACAAAAAGCTAGAGGAAATAAATTTAAAACTTGCAGAAGCTGGATATGTTCCGGAAACAGATACTGTGATTCATGACTTAGAAAGGGAAGAGAAGGAGGAAGCATTGAAAGTTCATAGTGAGAGATTAGCTATTGCATTTGGTCTCATCAGTACTGAAGCAGGCTCAACACTAAGGATTATGAAGAATCATCGAACTTGTGTTGATTGCCATTCTGCTTTAAAATTCATCTCAAAGATTACAGGTAGGCATCTTATTGTGAGAGATGGTTCCCGCTTCCACCATTTTGAGTCTGGTACATGCACATGCAAGGATTTCTGGTGATTTTACTCATCTGCTCCCAAATCACTCTCTCGCTAATTACATGATCTCGAAGTGATTAAAATAAAAAAAAAAAAAACCATTGAAGAAATCCCAGGATTTCAGGGTGTGCACCTTGACAAGACATTTTCAATCGTTGTATATTCGTGCAATCGACAGAAAGTAGGGATAACGAGGTCTAGAAACTTAAAATGCTATTTCTGTATCTTCTTCAGCAGAACTTCAGCCCATCAAAATGAGTCGAGCCACACACTTAGTCTGCTTTATTTGTCATCCATGTAAAGTTTTTGTCATTAAGCAGCTTAAAGCAGTGTTATTAAACCCGGATCGGCCTGGCAGATTGACCCGGAACTTGGCCAACCTGGGAGCTGGACCGGTCTGAGTTTGTCAAAAGACCGGTCAGTGCAACAACCCGGTCAAACCCGGGTGAGACCCGATCAAAACCCGGTTTTTTTTTTTTCAAATGTGGAATTTGAAACCCATTAGTATATATACTCTATGTTTCTAAGAAAAAAATTATGTTTTTTCAACATGGAATAAAAAACTTTTTGGTTTAAATACTTCAACTTAAAAGGATAACATAATATCTTTTTAACGTGGGATTTGAAACTCATTAGTATATATAATCAATAATCACAAGAAACTCTCTATATATATACTTTATGTTTTCAAGAAAAAAGTTATCTTTTTTCAATGTGGGATTGAAAACTCATTAATATATATACTTTATGTTTCAAAGAAAAAAAACTATATTTTTTCAATGTGAGATTTGAAACTCATTAGTATATATACTCTATATTTTCAAGGAAAACGTTATCTTTTGTCAATGTGGGATAAGAAATTTTTTTTGTTTAAATACTTAAACTTAAAAGCTTAACATAATATCTTTTTAATATGGGATAAAATTTTTTAAAATATTCTTTTAAACTTCATTATTTACAATATATATAGCCTATATTTACATGAATTTTTTCTTAATTTTTTCATATAAAATATTAAAAATTTAATTTTTTTTAATTTTTCCGGATTAATCCAGGTTCACCTGAGTTGACCCGGGTCGACCTATAAAACTCGCGACCTGAGCCGTTAACCGGGTCAATCTCGAACCAGGTTTAGGATCGACCTATAAAACCCATGACCCAAGCCCTTAACCGGGTCAATCCCGGACCGGGTTTAATAACTGTGGCATAAAGCAGTAACAAAATTGGTAGAAAGAAGAAACAATGATTAAATATTATTACTATTAAATTAAAACAAACTAAAAGTGAAGAACATTTACTGTAGCTTTGGACGCGCGTGAATGCTCTACTATCGTTATCTTACGTGTATGAATTCATTCGGTGGTCAAAATCCGGCTTAGGGAACGCAGTTCAACCCCCGTTCCCAAAAAATTTGAAATTTTTTTTTGCTCAAATTTAATATGATTTATATGTTTTAGATTGTTTTGATGTGCTGATATCAAAAATAATTTTTAAAAAATAAAAAAAATTATTGACATGCATTTTACCACGAAAAATTATTTTAATAAAACAATGAGTTTTTATTCCTCGTAGCGCTGCGTTCATTAAAGAGCGGGTGTGTGCTAAAAAAAAATCGAGTTTTGCTCTGGCTGTTTTTTTCCTTTTCTTATTCTTTCCTCTCTCTTTTTTTTTTTTTATTCTCAAAGCCTTCCCCTGTATGTATTCAAAATAGCCCTTTAATTTTAAAAAGTAAAAAAATAAAAAAATCACATAGTTTAAAGACCAATAATTTAATGTTAAAATATAAAAATGTTAAAAATTTAATTTCATAAAAAAAAAAAGAAAAAAAAATCTAAAGCAACTATAGTTATCTTGATTAATTTATTACTCGAGATACAAAATCGTAATAACTCAAAAAAATACAAAAAACAATGAAGCTAGAGGATAATCAAATGTCAAAGGATATATTAAAATAAAAAAACATTCAAATCATAAATAAAAGACTACCATGTTGGAAGATAACCATGAAAAAAATAAAAGAGTAAAATATATAATTGTAAAACAATTTAAAACCCAAATAATGCAAACCAATCATAATATTAAAAAATAAAATAAAATAATTAGGGATGAAATTGAAAAATAAAAAAACTAAAAAAATAATTAAAAAAATTACTAAAAGAATGAGGAGCAAAACTAGATAAAAAACCAAATGAAATTAAATATTGAGGGTCAATTTAAAAAAAATCAAGAAAATGATAAGAATATAGCACTCAAATCAAAATAATGAATAAAAAAACAAATGCAATAAAATTAAAAGGAATCAAATCGGATAAAAAATAATCAAATTTAATAAAATTTTCAGGGATGAAATTGAAAAAAATTCCAAACTTTAAAAAAAATCAAAATCCAAATAAATTATTTTTTTGGAAGTTCAGATATTTTTTTTTTTATGAAATGAGAAAAAAAAAAAACCTTCAATGTAGCTCATCCAAACCTCTTACATTGTTGGAAAGAGAACAATGCACTGCTCTCAATATTAAAATTTAATTATCAATTAATCTAATATTAAATGATAAAATTAAAAAAAAATTAATTAAAAAAAAATTTAATCAACTAGATTAACACGTCAAACTAGATTAACATGTGAAATACATAGTATGTGTGATAACTTAAAAACAATAAAATTAATATTTAATAATAAAATAAAAAAAAATTAATGGAAAAAAATACATTATTAAAACCCCTTACCCTAACTAGTCATGTCACTCCCACAACAAAGTCCTATTTACATAAAATCAAGGTCGAGTTGCTCTTCTATACGGGCACCTATTTTATTGTCAATTGTAGCCTGCTCTTCATGAATGAATCTGTGTACCCAAGGACTTTTCAGCACCACAAACAGAATCATCTATGTGAATTAATCGATGCCTTCATTCCACTATGAGTACAAAAGCACTTGACACCATTTTGTCTCACCCAAGAGTCTCTAGTTGTTTTGCATTTTCATGGTCCTCGCATCTTGTCAACGATGTTCCTTCCCTTTTCTTCAATATGCCGCCTCTTTTCTTCGAATTTCTCCCCCATCTTCTTCCCTAGATCAAGCATCTTCGCTCTCCTTCCCATTTTCTTAGGTATTTCTTCAACAGCATGAGTCTGTTTCTCCAGAGTTATAAGAGACCTAGACAGTGGTGATTGACTCTCCGAGATATATCCACTGCTTCCTCGGCCAGTTTCTTGTGCTTCACTGATTGTCAACAAAGGACTTGTTAGATCTTGCGATGATTTGTCATTTTTCATTGATGGCTTGTTAGAGCTTAATGCGCGTGGCAACGCATCTGAATAATCAGAAAATGACTGTTGAACATTTTCAGCTTTTTGATGCTTGCTTTCTGGATGATCAAGTGAGGTTCTTCTGCTAACTTCAATATTGGTTTTTGCATCAAGTTGGGAGTTCAAGAGCTCAAGTTCAATGTCATTATCACTAGCGGCTTCTTGATTAATCCATATAAAAGGAGCAGCATTTCGAGGGATCCAGTCATTCTTTTCTGCTAACATCCCGGGGATGCAAACACTTTCACAGTTTGGGAGAACCATCGTCTCGCGGATCACAGCCTGCATTATTGAGACTTGCATCAGATGAACCTACCTTCCATCTATCATTCATCCTATCCAATTTCCATAAAAGCACCTAAAACCCCAAACATGAGCTGCAAACTAAAAGCACTCTGATGGAATATCACAATTGACAAACTGATAATATAAAAGGAAGTCTCAGTGAAGTGTCAATCTCGCATATGACAAGCAAGAGTCCTAAACTTTTCCAAAGCAAAAAAAAGCAAAGGCAAATACAGGGGTTTGGAGTTGTGATAAGATCAATGCTTCCATCGGTGAACATAAAAATCACACACGCTATAAATAGTCGTAAGTAATTTAATCAGAATATGATTCACTGAAATGACGGAACTGCTTGCAATAAACATTGAGAAAGGGAAATGAAGTACTTAGAGCTGCATGCTCATTAATGCAGACATCCTGTCAAGCAACGTAGCGACCCAAGTGATGATTGCGTTTGTGTTGAGGGAAAGTTTTTAAAAAAAAAAATACTGAAGAGTAGTCCTATGAAACAAGGAAGTTCCACACCTTAAATTTATTAATCAGGAACGAAGCTACTTGTCCACTGGTGATCTTGTGTTCCCCAACAGAAGACTCCAACTCAAACTCCACATCAGGCATGGATGTGAAGCCAAACCATAACTGATCAGAAGGAGGTGGCTTAATATGTAATCTCACTGTTCCACGAAGAGATGCGACCCTTATTGACAATGAAAGTGGCACCTGCAATCGATGATCAATCAGTTACTGGGCAATTTCACTTTTAGTTAAGGAGACTTCTGCATGTACCCTCCAAATCATTCAATACATGTAATCATATGAAATAGCCCGGACTCGCTTCTTAAAACCATAATGCATTATCTGTATGGATCCACCTCTTGTGACCAACCTAAGAAATCTTTTATCATTCTTATTAGTTTCTTTTCCAAGTTTTCAACCAAGCAGGAAATAATTTACCGTTAAAATCAATTTGCAAATTTTACAATGATGAATTTTGCATGGTTAAGGTGGTCTTATAAACATAGGACGTAGATTCCCTACAAAATAGGATGTTGAAATAGAGGCAGATGAATAGAAGAAAACATCGTAGATCCAATATTCCTTTTGAGGAAAAAAAAAGGCCATGACAAGCACAACTGATGGGGAATGAAGAAGTAAGAAACATAAGAGAATGCTAGCCACATGATTTTGACTCCGGCTTGAAGGGCCAACAACAGAAATGGCAAATTTTTATGTTTGAATACTATTCTCATTATACAGCTATAGCAGGAGTCATGTCCCGAGGATTCATCTAACCAATGGTTGAAAACAAAACGTGGGAAACAAATGTATATCAGTGTCGATGATAGTAACATAACTAAGATACTGAATTACAGGCAAATGCTACTATTGAATTCACATTAATTCAAGGGAGAAACAACATCCAATAAGGATACATGCGTCTTCATAAACAAGTAGAAACACTCTAGACATACAGAAAAAGGTTTTTTACAAACCTGCAGAACCTGTTTCGTGACAGAATTAAGAATGGACTTCCACCTAGATAAATCGGTTGATGTTGATGCACCACTTTTAGAGTCCTTTAATTTATCTGTAGCAAGAAAAGAAGAGAGTCAATTGGTATTGTTTATTGTGAATTTTCATTAAATCAGTCAATTAACAATTCCTAATGTCCAAACCAACAACGAATAAATGCATTAATCATTAACACTGTTACAATAAGTGGAATAAAGAATGCCGTTGCAATAAGTGGAATAAACGAATAGTACATCGTTATCATCTTGACACAGGTCTACCTCCTCCTTGATTCCTAATTCAAGATGATATTGCATGGACCAGGATAATTCAATGGCCATGTATGTCATGCACCTATCTTGACTAGGATAAGCAGATAACCATCCCATCCTCGTAGTTTTGTTTCTGTCTATGAAGCCACAATTCTTTAGAGGATTAAATGCAATGTTCATTAATGGAAAGACACCAATTCATTTCCTGCATGAACAGAGAAATGTGAAACAAGCACATCCCTTGAGAAAGTTTGACCTCATTTACGGCTTTCCAGGTAAGAAAGAGCAGGATCCTAGAATTGGTTTACATTGAAATCCTCTGATGTTATCTTGTTTGCATGAGTGAATGCATCCATCCAAGTGCATGCATACCATTATCATTTCAAATAATATCAACACAAATATGGTCTGAATTAACTATAAAGTTGAAAAGCAGTTAGCAGCATTCCAGTATTTTGTTTCTCACGAATGACAGCCAAAGAAATTCATCAGACTCTTCGAAAGGCATGAAATCCTATAGCGGAATCACTACGAAAGTTTGATTGCAACTTTACAATCATATAAAGCTTTTATCTCTGTGCATCAGAGTTTATAGCATTCGAAAGCATTAGCTAGCAAACGAGCATACAAAACGTAAATCAGTAAAGAATTACTTACCAGGCTTAGTATTACCCTCATCCTTCCATTCATGTGAATCGACAGTCCCTTCAGAAAGATTCAACTGCTCTCCAAGATGTTCAAAACCTTCCAGAAGGTCTAAAGAAACATCCCTAATAGAGCTGGATCCTGAGTCTGTATTCACCACACCTTTCTCCATAACTAGGTCACAAACTTCCAGTCTTGTTTCAATACCTGGCACCACCCCACCACAATATTCGATGTCAAATTCCCATGCCCATACTTCGTTCATGTCTGTAGGAAGAACCCTAATACCATCAATATATGGTGGAAGATTTCCAAGTTCTAGATCAGTGCATATAACTTCACCAATGTAACTGGGGGTCCTCATATTGGACAATGTTCCCTGTTATCCCAAATTAGGAAAGAAAAATGTCTGAGCACATCTAAATCTAAAAAACAGAAAAAAAGCATAAGCATATTCTTCAAAGAACACCTATTACGTGCAATAATTTGAAATATCTTCACCCTAGCCTGTGGGATTTCCTCCCTTTGACCACAGTTAAGTTCTGAAGGAAGCAGGATTTATTCACTGTTGCAAGAGTTCTATCTACTTACTATGTCAGGGCACAAGCAAAAAGTCCAAGCATTTGGAATTAGCGAAGGCCAGAGCATGAGTACGCAACAGAACCTATATTGAGGCTATATTTCTAAGTGCATTTACATCAAAATGGAAATTAATTGATAGCCCAATCCCAACATTGCTACACGCTGCTGATGATAAAACTACAAGCAAAAGCATCATTTACACATAGCAGAATCTAACATGCATCAATGGACAAGCATAAGTTCTGTTGGATATAATTTGGGAAATAATAGACCTGAATCCATGCTTGCGCTAAACTCTTCATCTTGGCATTGCTTTTGGCATCAAAAAAGAGCCGAGAAATAATCAAATTCCAGCAGAGTGATCCCTCATCAATATTTAACTTTTCATCAGTGTCTGTATTAGAAATGGTGGAGAACTGGCTTTGGCTTGATGCACGAGAAAAGGTTGACGGTGAAGGTAATGCTACATTTTCTTCTTCAGAGGTGATAGGATCCTTTAATGTTGGAGCATTCTTTCCCACACTACCAGCAAAAGCTGGGTCCTGGGATGGATGATATTTATCATTAATCTTTCTCTCTTCACGGCCAAACAAGGAAGTCACCTTATTTTCTACACTAGTCTTTGATGCCTTTCTGGCAAGCTTTTTCCAAAACAGGAGAACCTTCGATTCAGAACCATCAAGCCTACTACTAGCCCTATCTATTGGCTCAGCATAGAACCCAACTGAAGGTTTCATAAATGAAGGGTATCCTGTATTTAAGGATGTCAAATAACGGTGGAAATCTTCATTCAAATTGGTGAACCAGTTGAGTTTTTCTTGGTCATCACTTGAAGCAAGACGCAGGGCTTTGCACCATGACTCCTTCTCCCAGGACGTCTCAAGAAAAATAAAAACTGTCTTACTTGCATTATATATTGGTGAAGTTTTGCTTTCCACTTTTATCGGAAATCTTTCGGCCCTGTGATAGCATTAGAGATGAGTCATGTTTCTACTTATATCAAGGGTGAAAAAGACTTCATAACTTATTAAGCTATGTGTAACTGCATTATGTAACACGGATATTTCCAACACTAAATGAATGCAAAATTCGATTCTACTGAGCTGAGTAATAAGGAATTTCAGTATGGTTTTTAAAAGCGAGTATTTCAGCCCTGGTCAAACTGGTTAAAAATGACGAGAGAAGTTGATATCCTGAACATATGTGGTCACTTTAATGGCACTGACCATTACTTTGGAAACATTTTATGCAGTTATGGGAATCTTGATGGTTGCGACCACTAAAAGGAGCTGTGCATGAGAAATAATCATACTGATTTGTCAGGCTGAAGTTCCTTTTCCAACAAGAAATTCTAAGCCAAAATTTACACACAGAGAAGTAGGAGGCATGACGTCTTTGGTCCTTTACTTGTCAATAGCAAAACAAATCCCAGAAAGCATTAAAAAGGCAACTGAATAATTAGAATGTGTGAAACTGTACAATGTAATAGTAACTAACCAAAGAGTCTCATAAAGACAATATTTACCATTTTCTTGAGGAAAGGCTTGTAGCAGAAACGGCTTCTATCACACAACCTGTCAAAGGGATAGCTCTATGTGAACCACCTGAATCTGTCAAAATAAGTGACCTGTCCTTGATGTTTGCATGTTTTCGAATGGGAGTAACCTCAAGGATCTCCCTTTTCCTCTTTTGATCTTTTGGTACTTTTTCCACAGGCCAATTCCCGGGAACCTTATCTGATTCAAGAACCCAGACAATTCCCTAAGTCACAAAAGTAAATCAGTCCTAATATAAGAAGAAAGTATCAGTCTTTCACAATATATAAATAAAAAAAGAAAAAGCAGCATTTTGACAAGAATTCAAAGAAGTAAACGTAAGAAGCTAGTCAGTAGAGATTGAAAGATAATAAAGAGACCTTCTTGTTAAAGGCATAATAAAGGGACTGTTGGGGATCGAGGTCTTGATGAGGAGAAGAAGAATGTGATGCTTGTTGTTGTGGTTGAAGATGAGTCTTTCGATTCAATCTTTTAATAAAGAAGTAAACACCCAGAGCTTGTAAAGCAACAAGAGTGAGGAGGCCAGAAAGAAAGCCACCACCGAATATCACTGCCACGGAACACATGATCACCGACTTCCCTTCCCTTTTGCTTCCAGTCAATGAAATGATTTGGTCAGCCACATAAGAAAAACATAAAGAAACTTAGAGTAGAGAGGTGTTATTGTTTATCTGAGATTGACTGACTTGCTAGAGTGGAAAAGAACAAAAACAAGGGAAATGGGGAGAAGTTAACTTATGTAAGCAAGATGTTATTTACTGGAAAGAAATCAAGCAAGCAATAAAATCATGTTATTGCAATAATAATAAGTAATGGTACTGCTGCTACTAGGCTACTAGCTGCTTTGTTTTGTATGTTTACTGTTTGCTCGAGAGAAGAAGAGAAGAGATAGCTTCTTGTTTGCTTTTGCTTTTGCTTTTGCTTTTGCTTTTTGCTTGGGCCTCCCATCTTCTTCTTGTTGGATAGAATACGTTTGAATTCAATAGCAACTCGCGTCTACTCTGTCCTGTACAGTACAGTATGGCTTAGGGGTTGATGATGGGGTTTAGGGGGGAACCAGGTTTATTACTTGTTGCTATTATTACCCACTACTACCTCCCTTCTTTTCCCTTTCACTTCTATGATTTACATGAAGAGTTTTACTTATATCATTGATATATTTATTTCCATAAATTAATAACAATTAATATATGGAAATAAAATCATCCCAGTTATATCAGTATTTACTTATAATTATTGAAGTATTGACCCCAAATATATTACCCATTTCTCCATTTCATCTCAAACATATATAACACATTGAAAAAACTAAAAAAGTGTCTTCTTCAAGTAATATTTGGGTTTAAGAAAAGGTGGGAGAATATAAGGAATTTCGGTTTTGAATTCTGCTTATTTGTGAAAGAGCCGAAACTTTCCAATAAAGGAGAGGAAGCTTCACAGTTTTCATTCTCACAAACTCAAAACAAATGGACACTCCACCGGACCAAAAATATATTCAACTTTCAGAGGTAAGAGATTAGTTTTTAGTTTGATTTTAAATTGTTTTTTATATGAAAAAAAAAATATTAAATTAATTTACTTTTTTTAAGATTTTTTTTTTTTAATTTTGATGTGGTCGCATAAAAAAATTATAAAAGTTATAAAAAAATATTAATTTAATACATTTTCAATTAAAAAAAATAACCATTGTACACTACAACACAATACTAAGCCCAAACTTAATCAAGCTGCAAGAAACACAATACTAAACCCACGCTTAATCCTGCTGCAAGAGTAGAATATGATTGAAAAAGGAACAGCAAAGCCCTCATGTATCACTTCATTACCATTTGATTCTCGAATATAGATAGACAGGCACACAGACAATCTCACTTCTCCACCCCATCCATTCACTTATAGATTTTGTGTGATATACATGCACATGCTTATCACACAAGTAGCCAGTGCAAATTCTAAAACAGAAAGAAAGAACAAATCCATTTACAACACTTTTGCACATTAGAAATTAGCAACAGATCCTTGTGATACAAAGCTCAGATTACAAGATAATAAGAAATTACGAAAATGGACATCCTGAAACTAATCTGCCGATCCACAAACTCTCATTTTTTTAAGTCTCTTCTTCCTCTTTGCCAAGGAAACCAACTCAGTCCACAAAACAAACTCCCCCTCTAACAAAACTTTCTGGATCAACAAGCCATTGTATACTGGGGAACCGCTTTCATGGCTTATTCAAACTACATTTAACTTTGAAACCTTTTACATGGATGCCTATCCAAAGTAGGCGGGCATAATAAAGTTATACGTTAATATCAGAACTGCCAACGAGGGACTGTTTTCATGGTGGTTGCTGGATCACTGGAGAAAAACAAACCTAGTTGGGAGGGAAACAAGTTAGAGAACAAACCAATTTAAATTGTGTACTGGCAGCTGGTAAAAAAGCTATAATCATGATGGTGGACATTTAGCTGCTTCAACCAGGAATCAGCAGCACTTTCAAGATAAATCATTCTTTCATCATCAGATGTCTCTGGATTTATCCAAAGATTCCCTTGCAATTTGTATGTGGCCAGACCGAATGGAGGAAGGGATATACAGACATTTCCCTCTCCATCCTCATTGACGCAATCTGCAGAAGCGAAGGCCAACAAAGGTGGAGAAACTTGTTAAACATTAGGTGACAATAACTCTCTCTAAAATAGATGGATAGCATTGAGAGAATTGATCTGAAAGGCCATGGAACATATCAAATCCAAAAGCTCCTTGGCATTGGATAGGCATGGAAGCAAAGAACAGTGAGCAATACCAGAACCAGAGCCATCCAACAAAATCAAACAAAGCCACATAAATTATATGTCACGTGAGTTACAAATATGTACTAGATACGAGATGGTATGGATTCATGGGATCTGATACCAACAAGCTCTGCAAAGATGGCTAAATTAGGCCCAACAATCAATTATGGTGACCTAAATTCTCTAGGGGATTCTGAATGCTTCTTCAGGTACTACACTAATAGACATCAGTAAGTTGTAAGTTGTGGAGGAAATTGGTGAAGTCAATGCTGGACGTAACATGGTAGGCTATAGGATTTGCCAGCTGGCCCAAAATGGAGAGAAGAATGATTAGTTTGTATTCTGATAAGTGGTAACACAATATTTATGTATCCTCGGAGTGAGAAAAACATTTTGAAATTGATATGGATAAATTGCAACTTCAAGGTTAAAATGCAATGTTCAAACAAATTTCACAAGTCCAGCATAAGTGAAGGATTGTAGGACAAGATTGAGCAGTTTCCAAGCACCATCTGGTTGTTAGGGGGATGATGAAAAATAAAAGTGCTTTCCAATATCCCGAGTTTTATCTCTGTGCTACAAGACTAATTTTTCTGATTCTCAATGGAGTTGGGTTCTAATAACAATCTCAGGAGAATACTTTCACCTCACTTCAAAATTCCCTTCACTTGAGGAATAGGTATATCTTTCGTATGGAAAAAAAAAAGGTGTCTCAGTTTTCTTTTACTTATTTGAACTGAAGCATGAGGAACATTTTACAATCCAATCATGTCCTGATTTTCATTCCTACAAGTCCTAATCTCATGATACCTGTTCACATCAATATTCAGAAAGGCATTATAAATTGCACTGTTTTTGGTCTACATTGTAAAGCATGGGATGTTATAAAACACAAAAATGAGAGTGCAAGAAGTTGAAACTGTGCTACCCCAGGAAAGTTCATATCAGTCAATTCCATGTCATTTTGAATAACTGTGATAAAAAATGAGACTCAGAAGAATTAGGATAAAGATGCTTTATTCTTTGAAATTCGAAAATCCAGACAAAAATCTGGAAATAAATAAAAGGTGCAAGATAGTAGGATACCTTGGAAAGATGATGAAAGTGTATGATAAGTCAAGAAGCATGATGACAGGTCCTTCTCATTTCCCTGAGATGGAATGTGATATATGGGGTACCTAATCAACAATCAAGACCATACAATTACTATAGCCTTGTTATGGAAAGGAAAAACGTTGGAGTTGGACTACAAATGCTAGATAACCATGGATAAAATGCATCAAGGAAACCAATCGATTTTACCAAGCAACAGCCATCCAACTCGCCGGAGAAAGATCCACATTCTTGAGTGTCATTAATCCCGGATTATTCCTGGCTAATTCAGTTATCTGAGAAGGAATAAAAAATCAGAAAGGCATGTACCTGGCATAGCAATAAACATAAAAGTACAACATTCTTTAGGGATTTATAGGGCTTTTTGTGCTAAATGGAAATCAATAGCAGGAAGAAAATGTAACCTTTTCTAAAAGTGGAACCCTCCAGTAAGGAGAAGATATCTCAAAGTACTGAAAGGACAGAGAGCCAAGCTTATCCCTCATTGACAAAGAACCCTCATGGTCAAAGCTTGAATCCTCAGAAATGGTATCCCATGTCTTGCTGGAATTGTTGCTTAGCGACCTCGACAGTTTATCACTCATGCTGTCATCGCTCCAAGAATCACTCTCAAATTCGACAACATCATTATACTCTCTTGAGTCCCTACAAGAAGAAAAGCACGGTAGGTCAACCTAACTGCCGCAAATCATCAGAGACAAAGGAGCTGCTATCAGCTGAATCTTGGTAGATAAAAGATGAATAGAAAAAAGGTTACAAAACCTGGAAGCCACCACCGACTTATTGCTGTAAATCTGAATGGCTGACAGGTAAGGGACATAATATTGCATAATGGTGTCACCGCTGCTCAATACTACTTGGGTGCCAGCACCATATGCGCTCCATTCATCGTAGCAATCCCATAAATCTCCCAAAGTGAAATATTCAACCATATCCTTAGTACCAGGTGGTTGCCATAAGCTATTTAGATCACGAATACAGCTCTGCAAAGTATTCAAGAAAGCAAATTTTGAAACGACAACGGTACTTAATGTTAAAAGCGCATGTTCAAGGCTTACTTCCCAAGGAAAGATAATCTAACATGGAGTGTAATGTCTTATGGCAACATTTTTTAGAGTTCAAATTAAAATATTGTTCTCTTTTTTTAAATTTTCTTTCTCATCTTTTTGGTCTTTTTGGCATACTTGCATACAATTGATTGACCAGATTACTCTCCCAGATGGATATAATGGGACTTTAATGTAAAAAAAAAAAAACCTGCAACTTAAGTGAGAAGCATGCTATTAGTCCCCTTTTAATTCATGTCCATGAATGGAATCGATTAACTCACCAAAGATCTTGGGGTTAAACAACACCACAAGAGCACATGTGCTATGGGACCATGTTTGAAATTGAGAAATGAATGCATGGCTGCCTGAAATGAAAGGATTCCTTAATCCCACTACCGATCCATCCATTATCCATGGCAGGGAACCAGGGACCGGGGACCATATGCTACAATAAAAGCACGTAGAGTAACATTTTGACCTTGGTCGAGAGAGAGAGAGAGATTTTCTTCCTCTCTGGCGATGAGGAATGACATCAAGATGAAAAGGACTAAAATTGAAAATAAAATAAAATAAAGTAATAAATACTACATTTATCTGTTTGGTCTGTGGTGGAGTACCAAGTTTCAGCAACGGGAAACACATGGCAAATCATTCACGTGGCTGTGTGTAAAGAAAAGAAAATTAAAGAAAGGGACAGTTCATCGTGATATAAAAATCTTTATAAAATATAGAGAAACAGGATATTCGCGGCATCCGTCAGGTACGGTATAGAACTGGATAAGACCCTTATGAAAATGGGCTATGTCCAGTACAACCCGACAAATAATATCAATCTAGTTAGGCCCACAACACCACAGAGTCAGAGACAGTAAGTAAAATAATAGGAGTAAATTAATAGGTTTGCCTGGAAAATTGACCGGGTTACAAATCATAAAATTCTGATCTTGTGCAATTCACCGGGTCAACTAAAAATACGGGTAACCGGTGTAATTTAGATGAATTTTTTTTTATTTTTTAATAAATTTAAAAAATATAAAAATAATTTATGAATACTTAATTTCATATTTTTTTTATAATCTACTCCTGCATTAATTGTTTTATAATTTTTTTTGGTTTGTAATAATTATATATAACATATAAGATAAGTATATTATATTTAATATTTTTTTTTATAATATCTATATTCACAAAAATTATTTCTTAACTTTTTAATATTAAATAATTATATTACACTTCACTTTTTAATATAAAATAATTATATTACTTTTTAATAATTATACTACATTTTATATTTTTTAATAATTTATATTTATATGAATTGTTTTTTAATTTTTTAATATTTTTTAATAATTTATATTTATATACATTGTTTTTAAATTTTTTAATATGAAATATTATACTTCATATTGTTTTAAATAAATTTATAATCTTATATTGTTTCTAATAAAATTCATGTAAAATATTAAAATTTTAAATATAAATTTTTTATATTTTCAAGTTGATTTAAGTGCCAACCCTTATTTAGGTCAATACTTTGCCAGGTTTTTCCCCGAAAGAAAGAAGAAAAGAAAGAAAAGAAAAGAATAAAAAGAAAAGGTAATCGGTTTTTCCCCCAAAGCGACGACTGAGATCAAATTTAACAGCAGCATTGCTTTTCTTGTACTTTGTTTTTTTTTTCTTCATGAAGACACAAGCAAAAGACAAAAAGCCAAAAAGCGTGAAAAAAAAAGAAGGAATAATTATAAAGAAATAAAGTGTGTTTGTGCGTGCGTGTGTGTTTTCATGTGTATTTAACAAATTCAAAAAACGAAGATTTAGGCCTAATGGTAACTTACCATTAGATTATGAATTTGCATTCGAATAACCCTACCAACCCTTGTGTTAATTTCTACTAGTTTATAAAGAAAAAAAAATAAGGAAAGAAATGATTCAATTAAACAAGAAAGAAAAAGAAAAGGAAGAATGGAATTAAAGGGCAGATTACCTCGGGAAGGAATTTAGGAGGAGCGGTTGGAGTTACACATTGAAGAAAGCGTTCCAGATTGGAGTGCTGCCGCTGATGAGTTGTCGAAGGCACCAACACAGACCGCGATGCGCTTTTTTTACCACTCAGGTCCATCATGACGATGACGATGACGATGATACTACTTAGCTAGTGGTAGGAGTAAGCGGTATCCTGTTTTTCACTGAATTCAATTTTCTTAGCTAGCTAGGCAGAGAGAGAAGCGGGCTGCGGGCAACTCAATCGACCAATTCATTTAAGCGAAGAGATAGAGAAACTGATTGACTGGTGAGAGAGGCCCATCAAGCTTACTATTTTGGCGATTTCTTCGCTGATTTTTTTATATATATATATAATTATACTCGGGCAAAAGAAGGAAGCAACCCCAAATTTATGTTTCCATTTCTTGCACGCACATATATATATATATATATAGAGAGAGAGAGAGAGAGAGAGATTATCAAAATCCAAGCTAGCCAGAGAACTAAATTAATATGAAAACCGAAACAGATTAAGAGCAGAAGAAAAGGGAAAGAAAGATTGATGGCCAATTCCAAATTAAACTGGAAGACAAACCAACGCCTTAATTCACTCTCTAATTTGCTTGGTTTTTGTTGGGGAGGGGGGCAGCAGCGATAGCTGCTATTAAGTAATTAAGGACAGGGTTGGAAGGAGTTTAATTAATTAAAGAGGAGTGGCGAGGAGGAAGGGAGATGAGAGTGGAGTAGTAGTGAAGAGAAAAACGCAATGCATCTTAAATTTAAAATCAGTTCAATCTCAAAGCAAACTGAGATTTATTAATTATAGCTCCTAGAAGAAATGTTATACTACAGCACTCTCAACCGAAACAAGAAAGAAGACAAAGATGGTATATATTTCTGCCTTTCGGACAGTAACTACACGTAAGAGAGAGAGACTGTGTGAGCTGTGTGTAAGTTTGTCGGCAAGAGTCATTCACAGTGGTGTCCGGGCTGTGGGTGTTCGCTTCGCCGCGTGTTTGTGTCCACTGTTTAGATCCTTTAGTTTCCTTTCTCTTTTGTCTTTTCTTTTTTATCCCACTTCTCCTAACTTTTCTTTTTCTTTTTCTTTTTACGTCTGATTTTCCTTTTAAAAATTAATAATGCATTTTGTATTTTAAAAACATGAACGTTCTATAAATTAGCATGGCCATTGCCTTGGGTATTAGAATTGTTACGTGACTAGATATATTACGAGTGACTAGATTATCTAGTTATTAAGAAATCTAGGTATCGGTATACTAGTTTTATCAAAAATTTCAAAAATAAAAAACTAATTATATTTAAGAAAAGTATTAATACCTATAATATATTCTATCTTAGATAAATTATATTGAGTAATCTGAATATAATTTAAAGGTTTTGATGATTTTCTAACCGGTAGTCTGTTTATGGTTTAGGATGACATTTTAAATTTATTATGAGCTCGTATGCCCAAATAAATTCTTATAGAAAGACTTTCCGCAATTCGTGTATTGCGATAAACAAATACTCTCAATTAAAATTGATGAATATTTAAAATAATTTTAAGAATTTTATGATCAACTCTTGATATTTAAATATCACTCTACTTGTAGGTCCAACATTTATACAAGAATGTTGACCATTAATTTCATGAATTAAAATTTCAGGGGTTATTGAAATATTAATCAAGTTCTCATAAATTTAATAAACTGGTTATTAAATCCAACATGAATGTTAATACACACACACTTTGAATTTGTATTTTTTGAAAAAAAAAGAATTTTGTATTTTTGAGAGACTTGACCTTATGTAATACGCAAAAAAAATATTTATTGTTGTTGTTGTCATAACATATTTTGGGTTATTGTATCCAAAACTAGAGAGATAATATAGATTCAAGGTCAAATCAAATTATTATTGGATGAATATGCATAAAAATTAAGCCCAATTGTATGATTAGAATTATAATAGGCCAATTTGATTTAATCATGGACCAAATTAAAGTTTAATTATGTTTAAGAATTAATTTGGATCCAATTAAAGGATTTAATTAGGTATAAGGACTTAATTATACTTTAAATAAAGTCAAATTAATTTTATTAAAGACTTAATTGGTGAAAAATTAAGTTTTGGAGCCCAATTTTAGCTTAATTTAGAAAATTGAAATTTTGAAGGACCAAACTTAATTTTTATAAAGTCAATTAGTTCAAATCATGGGTGAAATTGCAAGAAAAATTGAATTTTAGGGTCAATTAAAGGCTAAATTAAAGAAACTCACAATCAATTATCATTTTGAAAAAGACATTGAACTCTAGGGACTCAATTAATTGAAATCAAGGGTGAAATTAAAAGGAATTGAAAGTTTAATGGTTAATTAAAGGTCAACCTTATCAACAATCATGAGCAATGATGGGTTGACATTAGTGCTACAAGACATGTACACGCTGAGAAGAGGATATTTTCCATGTATAAATAAGTGGATAGAGAAAATCTATACATGGGGAACTCATTAACCTCTAAGATATTGGGTGTTGGAAAGGTCATACTGAAGATGACCTATAGAAAGCTTCTCACCCTTAATAATGTATTTCATGTTACTGAAATTATGAAGAACTTAGTGTCTGACTCATTATTGAGTAAAAATAATTTTAAGATAGTTTTTTAGAGTGATAAATTTATACTCTATAAGAGTGGTATGTTTATAGGAAATGAGTATTTATGTTATGATTTTTTTAAAATGAATGTAATGACTATTATAACTAATGATAAGAACAAAAATAAAAATGCATCTTCTTCTTATTTGCTTGAGTCTTGTAATGTGTGACATTGTAGGTTAGGTTATGTAAATTATAATTATACGTTAATATTAATAAACCATGAATTATTACTAAGTATAATTTTTTAGGAAAAAAATTATAAGTATGAAATTTATGAAGAATTAAAATTCACAAAATCTTCTTTTCAAACAATTAAAAAAAGTGGTGAACCTCTAGACTTAATTCACTCAGGTATTTATGATTTAAAGTTTGTGCAAACTAGAAATGAAAAAAAAATATTATATTACTTTTACATATGATTACACAAGATATTGTTATACATATTTTCTAAGGAGCAAAGATAAAGCTCTTTGACTGTTTAAACATTACAAGAATGAAGTTGAAAATCAACTTAATAAAAAGATAAAGGTAATAAGAAGTGATAGAGGTGGAGAATACAAAGCACTATTTAATAAAATTATGCTCCCAAAATGATATTATCCACCAAACTACTAATCCCTATTCACCATAACAAAATGGCATTGTGGAATGTAAGAACCGAACGTTAAAAAAAATGATGAATGTCATATTGATAAGTTCAGGAGTACCTTAAAACTTATGGTGGAAGACAATTCTAATTGCCAATTATATACTTAACAAAGTATCCCATGAAAATTTAGAAAAACATCATATGAATTGTGGAAAGATAGAAGATCTTCATATAAATACCTCAAAGCATAGGGGTGTCTTGCAAATATAGCACTACCTGATCATAAAAAAATCAAGATAAGACCTAAGACTGTGTATTATGTATTTATCTGATATACATACAATAATAATGCATGTAGATTTCTTGTACATAAGTCAAGTATTAAGGATATACATCTTAATACTATTATAAAATCAAGAAAAGCTACATTCTTTGACATGTTTTCATGAAAGAAAGCACGAGAAATTATTCACTTAAAAGAATGATTGAGACTAGCTCGAGTAATCATCATTAATCAAAACATGATGAAATTGAGTTTAGAAAAAGAAAAATGGAAAAAATGACCAAAATACTCAGTTTTGATTTTTTAACATACTTGTTAGAAAATAAACATTGAACCTACTCCAAGGCAATATCATGTCCGAAAGCTTTCTATAGAAAGAAGGTAATTAAAAGTGAAATTGAATCTATTATGAATAATCATACATGAGAACTAGTGGAACTTCCTCTTGGAAGTAAACCATTAGGTCATAAGCGGATTTTTAAAAGAAAGATAAAAATTGATGGCACTATTGATAAATATAAAGCTAAACTTATTAAAGGTTTTAGATAACAAAAAGATGCAGACTATATTGACACATCTTCAGTTGTGTCAAAAATAATTTTTATACGAACATTAATAGCTATTGCAGCTATTAATAAACTTGAAATATATCAAATGGATGTTAAAATAATTTTCTTAAATGGTGACTTTAAAGATGAAGTTTAAATGGAAAAATCCGAGGGATTTATTATCAATAGACAAGGAAAGAGTCTGTAAACTTGTCAAAATATTACATGGTTTAAAGCAAATACTTAAACAATGACATTAAAAGTTTAACAAGGTTATGTTGTTCAATGAATTCAAAATCAACGAACTTAATAAATGTGTTTATATTAAAAACACATATAAAAACTATGTCATTGTATGTTTTTATGTGGATGATATACTAATTTTAGGTATCAATGATCATATAATCAAGTCTACTAAAAAAGTGTTAACTAACAAGTTTGACAAAAAAAACTTAAGTATTGTAGATGTCATATTAGAAATAAGAATTTATAAGACACAATAAATTGATATTGTTTCAATTTCATTATGTTAAGAAAATTCTTGAGAAATTTTTTAAAGATAAAAAAACACTATCAAAATACTAATTGATATAAGTATATATTTTTTCAAGAATAGAGGTAAGAGAATAAATCAATTAGAATATTCTTAAATAATTCAAAACCTAATGTATTTTATGAACTGCATAAGGCCTGATATTGCTTACTCAATTAGTAAACTGAGTAGATTTACAAGTAATCCAAACATGGATAATTGGAAGACAATAAAAAGGATACTCAAGTATTTGAAGTACACTTTAGACTATGGGTTACACTATGATTATATTTGTTTTTGTGTTCACAAAACGTTTTTTGAAATTTTTATTTTATTTTTTTGCTTCAAATTAACTTCTTTTTTTTTATGATTTTGGATCTTTTTAATGTGCCGATATCAAAAATTAATTTTAAAAAATAAAAAACATTATCGTAATGCATTTCTAAATAAAAACAATTTCTCCCACAATCTCAAATACTACATATAATGTCACCCAATAGTATTAGAAGGGTATAATAATGCTAATTATATATTCAATTTAGTAAGGGCTTGCACACATGGGCCTTTATTTTATTGCAGATGAGGCAGATGACATGATTTTTTATTGTAAAAGATTAAATCAGACGATGAACGACACGTTGTTTGATTTTTCCCAGATTCTGACCATTATGGTGGTTGAAAAATTAGGATTAATGCATTTTTTTTTAACCAAAAACACCTGGAAAAACATCATAGATATCTTGATAAACTCATCCATAGCCTTAAAAAACAAAAATAATAATAATATCAAATCAACCTGAAACAAAAAATCTTTTCAAGCCCATCTTTGTTTTTTAGGTACTTTCAGGGTAAAAAATAAGTTGAACTCCTCTCATCAATTAGAACCATTTGACATAAAAATCAATTATTGTGGTTGTTAGAATCAGTGTGAACAATATATTTTTTTCTCTATTGTCAAAATCTGACAACTTTCTCTCTTCTTTTTCAAACCATGGACTAAAATATAAGAAAAATAAATTTTTGGATCAAAATTTATTTTTGTTGAAAATTCAAAAATTGAAGGGACCTAATTTCTCTTCTACATTGCATGTTAGCTAATGTGTTAATCTGAGAGGGCGGTGAAGTTATTAGATCTTCAGTGGACACTACTTCAATATGTGCATCAGTACCGGTTAATGGTAGATCCAGAAAGTTTTTCCAGTGTCACCCAGTAACTTTTAAATTATCATTTTAAAAGAGTAGTTTTATATGTTAATAAATTAAAAATAAATAAATAAATTCCAATATTATAAGAAAAACAATAACTTACAGATATGTATAAATAAAACATTGATTAGAGGAAAAAAAACCTAAGGTTTTAATTAGAACTGCAGTT
>Ga0325404_1000677_pt1 | contig 34708 bp, 17 predicted proteins | sample PopdelMetagenome_18_FD_205664 | JGI IMG/M metagenome (GOLD analysis project Ga0325404, IMG submission 205664) | Populus deltoides microbial communities from Bellville, Georgia, United States - Xylem-Control-R1 | ecosystem: Host-associated > Plants > Phyllosphere > Stem > Wood/Secondary xylem...
GCTCTAACATTTGGTCTTTTGTGATATTTTCACCATACAATTTCTTCTGTGAGGTAATTTTAAAAAGAACAGAATTATATTTACTAACCGATTTAAAATCTTGCAACTTCAAGTGCAACCAATCATAACAAATTTGAGGAAGTATGATACATTTTTAGTGGTCATTTCTTTCCTTTAGATTTTTTCACAGAACAAGAGGATCTTTTTATTGTAAGATATTCAACTTTTAATCCTTCACATAGATGGTGGCGAATAAAAATCATTACTTTTGCACGATCATGTAAGGATGCGTTATTTTCTTCTTTGATGATCTCTCCAAGATTTATAGTTTCTAGATGAATCTTAGTATCAAAGATACATGACAAATAATTATTCTCAAATATATCAAGAGCAGTAAATTCATGTATTATTATATTCGATATTATTTATATAAAAAAAGAAATAACTTATTAAATAAAATCATGAATATAAAAGAAAAAAATCAATCTTTTAAGACTGTCATTTATTTAGTTCTTTAGAAATACTGGTTCTTCAAAAACTATATTTAATTTATTTATTTAGGAACTTACAATACTAGTTCTTCAGAAACTTTAGTTCTTGATGAATAAAAAGGAAAGAAAACTTGTTAAAAAAAAGTTACAAAACCAAATATATTCTATAAAGTATGAAAAATAATGAAAATAAATTTTGAAATTGATACAAGCCATGTAATATAGGAGTTCATGTGTGTCAATATTTCAATATAAATTAATGAGAGTGATTATGCTAATAATGTGTTAAAAAATAAAGGACAAGAAATAATATACATATTCAAAAGAAAACTTAAAAGAAAAATTCATTCATTTTCTTATATATTTTTCAATCCTTAGAATACAAGACTAGTGTATTTATAGAAGAAGAAAATAAGAAATTTAAAGGCACTAAAAGACCCAAGTGTCATAAAAAACCAATAGACTAAACCTAAAAGTTATGAAGTCTAAAAAATTTTATTGGGCATTCAATATATATAATTATAGATTTTATAACAATATATGTATATAAAAAAAAAGCCTTGAAAAAATAAAATATGATCTCCCTTGCAAAAACTCATTTACTTCAAGGGATAGGAGAGAGAAAACGTATTTTATTTCTTGTTTATATATATGTATATTCCAGAAAGGCCTAAAAACAAGAAATAAAATCCTATCCCCTGGAGTGTTCATTATTGGTCCAAATAGAATTGGGTTACTTGAATTTGAGTTAACATTATAAATAGATGATGCTTTTTAGGTTGTTTGTTAGTAGTACATGGTCAATTTTGAGCTTATTTTTTTATTGTTTATTGCCTAGGAAAACAAGTGGATCCTACATGGTTTTCAAGTGCAGAATGTTATCTTTACAAGTTAGCCGGCTAGTCATGCATGCATTGGAATTTTCTGCAAAGAGTTATGTCAATTTTAATTTTAGTGCTTTTTAAGTGTTTGTCTCCGCTTTCTAAAGTTAAAAACGAGTTATTTTTATTTATTTTCTATAATTCTGTTAAATTGTTTCATTTATGTAATTTTAGTATTTTTCCAAATATAAAATTATGATTCAGACTATTATTAAGTTTTATTTATTTTATTTTGGTATTTATGTTATTTTATTTTGTTATTTGATTCTATAATGTTTTTTAATTCAAAATTTTAGAGAGGAAAGCGAAAAACACCTTTCATTAATTTCCTTATGGTTCAGCAAATGAATGTCAATCACATGACAGAAACTAACGATATTGAACATAATGATAAAATCATTCAAGGAACAATAAATTAAAGTACAAAATCCATAAAAATATGTATAATTCATAAATCATTTACCTAATTTTTCTACATGTTCATATTAACGTCTCATTTGGATTCAGTGCCCAGAAGAAAATTGTCATGAAAAGATACGAGTTCCAAAGAGCAAACATTCCATAATATTTTACACAAATCCCATGCAGAACATACAAAGACCACATTACATGGTCAATAGGCTGAATACAAAACCAGAAATGCTAAAGACAACAATCCACACCAAGTTTAAAAATGCAAACCTAGTTTGCTTATTTAGACTAATGCCATAATCCACAAACACGCTAGTGAAGACCACTTGTATGCCAAAACTGCCATAAGCTTATTTGAGAGCCAGATATGTCACTGGTCTGCTCACCTAAGCCCAATACTCACTGCAGAACTAGACATCCTTGACTCCCAGTAACCATGACTGAATGGGAGTTTTCATTAATGGCATTCACTTCTTCAAGAGACGGATGTTCAACACTTGCATCCTCAAGCACGTTCTCAGAATCAGTTCCACTGCAATTACCACTGTTGGAGATAGCTTTAAAGATGAGAGCATTCACTTCTTGGAATCTCTCTTCGGAGAGAGACACCTCAGCAAGAAGCCTCCAAGCATTCTCTTCCGATGCCTCCTCATAGTCTTTCTTCCTCTTCAACACCATATGGCCGCTGATTTCCCACACAGCAGGGTTCACTTGGGTATCAAGAAGCTCAGAACTCACTTCCCCTAGAGCTTGCTTCTCAGCATAACACTGTTCATCCATTAGTCAACATTAAAGAATTGAAGACAAGTGCAATCTATGCAGTTAAAATATCAACAAGCAAAGAAGTCAACTCTATGTTGCTCCCATGTTTTCATTACCTGTGGAAGGAGAAAGATGTGGTTTCCACAATCAGCAATGAGCACATTGTAAGGTATGTTGTTTTCTTGAAGGCAAATGCAGGCATCTGAGACAGTGTTGGATAAATCTTGCAGGGCATTTCCACCCTCAAAGAAGAGACCTCTGACAGGATAATTCACAAGCTCAGAGATTTTCACACCACCATCCAACGTACTTATCTTATTGGTGGATGCCTTCTCAATCGGAAAAGGCACAGTCAAGTAGTAAGCCTGTTCCATGTAAATTATAAAATTGCCGGCTCATTATCGAATGAACTACCAACCACTTCTAAGGGATATGATTATTCAAGTTGAAAAGGATATAGCTATTAGGATAGTAACCTGGAAGTGAAGATGGTTAATGGTTGCAAAAGCACCCAAGCTATTGTAACCCAGTCGGAAGTATGGATCCCCAGCTTCAGCTGCCATGTGAAGTGCAAGCAAGAAGCTATCACGATCAATCCTCTGAGGCAAGCAATCCAGGACACGTGGGATTAACAGCACATGCCCATATTCAATAGGGCTCACCTGTTAAATTGACACAGCAAAAGCAATCAACCATCATCTTACTGCTCTACTCAGATAACACTGTCAATCAAAGAAAGAATCAAGGATGTACGTTGATGGCAACCACGCTTGGAGAATTCTCAGCATCAATAGTGGCATCCGGGAAGAACTTGACTTCCCCATCTTCACTCTCTCCAAACTGGAAGAGGATCTCTTCTTGGCCAACTTTAGTGAAGTTAAATTTGTTTCCATCGAAGGGCTGGAGGACCTTATCGACACGGAATTCAGTTGGCCTCTTCTTCAAGTGACGGCCCTCATTCAGCTGAGCGATAAAACCATTGCGACCCGGTATCACCTAAATGAACATCACCAAAGATTAGGCAGAAATCTCATATCCAATTATGTAAATACTACCATATTATTATAACAGACTCAGCTTCAAATTGCAACCAAATAATGATAATAAGAGAGAATTAAGACCTTGGTTTCACAGGTGGTGACATCATAGCGAAAGAGCCCTCTCTGCATACGGTCCTCCCACTAAAAATTCAAACAGGCACATAAAGTAAACTTAAAATTGACTACTCAACTGCGAAAAGATATGTAAATAAATAAATATCAATTCAATGGAATATGCTTGAGTTAAGAGGAGGTTAAGTAATAATACCTCCCCGAGAAGGAGCGAATTGAGGAAGGCAACTGGAGGCTCACTCTTGTCATGTTCAAACACATCCTTCTGCTCTGTGATAATCCTGTCCACTTTCTTGAAAGTATATAAAGGTAGGCGCGCGCCTATCCATACAGCAAATGTTTAATAAACATAAATCAAACCAAACGAGGTTTCAATTAAAGATCTTCAAATAAAATAAAAATACCTTGAAGGCAACAATTTTGAAGGCAATTGCGGCCGCAACCCCCTCCGCGGCGAGAACCCTCCTCACCTTCCTCTTTCTGGTAGTTGGAAACAACAGTAGGAACCCTTTTGATCCTAAGCATCATCTTGTTCGTTTATTCGAGATCTAATGCTTTACTTTTTGGCTGATTGGCTTTTACAAAATTCGAATGATTTTTTTTTCTATTTTAGATGTGATAAGTAGTATAATAATAGTAATAATACTAAGCTACAACTAACTAAAAGAAGAAGAAACCGCCACCAGCAAGAAAGAGGAGATCAGAAGGGCTGCCGCCTTCGGAGGGCAGAGCGCCACGTCCACCGTGCGGCGAAGGGTTGCTGCTCTCGATTAAACAACCCTTACGTCGTACAGCCCGGACATGAATTAGAGGCCGAGTTACTCCGTGTATAGCCGTGATGTCTACAACTCGTCTACCCTGGGTTTTTAACCCCTATTCTTGAACTCTAGAAAATTTTATAGATACCAGGGAAAAAAAAAAACCCACTTCGGTGCTGCTGAAATGAAAAATGAAATTTTATTACTATTAGAGGAGAGGAGAGGAGGGTATGCGAATTTGGTTTTCGGATGCGAGAGAAGTGGAGGAGATGGGATGTTATATAGATAAGAGGGGAAGTGGGGAGCTACTGGCTCTGGCTCTGGCTCTGGCGAGGTGAGGTTCGGGAACCTAGGCTGGGTTGTTTGGGTTGGTGCTACTGGGAGACTTGTTGGAAAGAGGTGGCGTTTTGTTTCGTGGTACGCCCAATTGGGTTGGTCGGAGTGGGGACCACTCAGTCGTACAAAAAAAAAAAAAAAATAGCAAGACAGCAGTGGACCACGCAATTTCTCTCCCCCCTTCCCCCGTCTCTTTCTTTTTATTGATTTCTTGACGCATCTTGCTAAATGCTAACTAACCCCTGAATCCCAATTAGTTTGGAAAGCAAATATTAGAGGATGATTCAGTGACGTGGTGTGTTGATGATTCATCCTCTAATAGCAAAAGCAGAAGGAAGGAGAAATACTCTGTGGACATTTTCACACGCGCTCTTTCAAATATCTACCTTTAACGTTAAATACTGTTTGGTTTAATAAACCACTCTATCATTCAACCCTATCCTACCATTATTAGAAGGTAATATTAAAATTTAAATTAATCACTATGGATTATAATAATAATTCTCTTGTTCTATCCTTCAATTTTTCTATATAATTTACTATTTTTTTAAAAAAATTTTCCTTTTATTTTGCGTTAATTAATATGAATGGGTTTGATTATTTGTTTTCTGTTGCTTTTAATTACGTTATCGCGATAAAAAAAGAACTTATCCAAGTTGAGTTGTTCTTCATTTTGTAGAAGAGAATTTGACTTAATTGATTGCAAAAAATTAAAAAAAAAATCAAAATTGAAAGTAAGGTGAAAAATCAGCCCTTTATTTAAAAAATTATATATATATATATATTGCTATTAGATTTATTTATTTTAATTTCATCCTTTCGCAATATATTGATTGATGATTCAAGTTGATGATTTGCTTCATATATTTTTTTTGTTAGGTTATTGCAATCTAAAAAAAACATCAGCATTGAATTGATTTTCAATTTTGCATAAAAAAATTAAGTTTTGTTGTTTGTGAAAAAAATAAAGAGCTGAGAAACCATGATGGACCATGTCTTGAGTCATTATAGATTGCAACATCAATTTTTGTTTTTTTATCTTTTAATTTTTTTATCTAGATGACAAATTTTTTTCAGGTTTATCCTTCCACATTGAGTTGATTAGTAATTGGATTTCATTATTTATTTTTTGTTTCATTTTTTTTTTAGCTATCATGGTCTCAATAAAAAAAAACATTTCCGCGTTGAGTTTTGCAAAAAAATAATTTGATTTAATTTTCTGTGATTAAATAAAAATGAAGGACAAAAATTGAAAATGAGGTGGAATGTCAGCACTTTATTTTTTAAAAAAAAGTTCTTTTTTGGCCCTTATTTTTCTCTATCTATCAAATATATTTTTTAATTTTATCCTTTCATATTGCGTTGATTGGTGATTCAACTTGATGATTTGCTTCATATTGCTTTTTATCGAGTTATTACAATCTAAAAAAAATCTTGACACTGGGTTGGTTCTTGATTTTGCAAAAATATATTTAGTTTTGTTGTTGGAAAATAATTAAAGAGTGTGGAGGAACCACCGTGGATTGTGTCTTAAATCATTATGGATTGAGACAGCAATTCTCTTTTTTATCCTTTAATTTTATTATTTAATTATCAATTTATTTTCCAATTTTATCCTTTTGTATTGCATTAATATGTGATTGGGTTTGATTATTTGTTTTGTGTTGCCTTTTTTTGGGTTATCTCAGTCTCTGGAAAAAATCATCTCAGCATTGAGTAGTTCTTGCTTTGGCCAAAAAGATTTTGATTTAATTGTTTGTGAAAAAAATAAAAAAGAAGGGATCATAATTGAAAGTAAGGTAAAATGCCAACACTTATTTTTTTTTAAGAAAAATATTTTTTGGTCCTTTTTTATCTCAAGCCATTAAATATTTGTTTTTCAATTTCATCATTTCACATTGCGTTGATTGGTTATTCAGATTAATCATATACTTCATATTTCTGTTTGTTGGGTTATTACAATATAAAAAAAATATCATGACATTAGATTCGTTTGTTATTTGTGGGAAATTAAAGAGTGTGAAGAAATCATTGTGGATTGTGTCTTAAATAACTACGGATTGCAACAACAATCCTCTTTTTTTTTATCCTTTAATTTTTTTATATGGTTATCAATTATTTTTTTAATTTTATCATTACACTTTGCATTGATTAGTGATTGGGTTTGATTATTTGTTTTGTGTTGCTTTCTTTTGGATAATCATGATTTAAAAAAAAAATTCTCAGCAATGAGTTGTACTTGATTTTGCAAAAAGGATTTTGATTTAATTGTTTGTGAAAAAATAAAAATGAAGGACCCAAAATTGAAAGTAAGGTGAAATGTCAACACTTTTTTTAAAATATATATATATATATATATAATTTGATCCATTATTTTCTCTCACCATCGAGCATTTTTTTTTATATTCATTCTTCCGTATTGCATTAATTGTTGATACAACATGATGATTTGTTGCATATTGTTTTTGTAGGGTTATCATGGTCTCGAACTAAAGTCCCTATAATGATTTGATTCTCAATTTTACAAAAACAAATATTAGTTTTGTTATTTGTGAAAAATTAAAAATAAAAAGACTAAAATTAAAAGTCTGATAAAATACCAACCTTTTTATAAAAAGAAAAATTATTGTCAGCCTTTTTTTTGGAAATTTAGCCTTAATATTTCATCCAATTTCTTTTACGACCCCTTTATTTGAAAATTATACAATTTAATCCAAAATTTTATTTTATTCACATTTTAATACTTGAGTTTGAAAAAAAAAGATATAAAATCATCGAAAAAATTGTGATTAAGAGAGTAAAATATAGGTTATTCAAATTTTATTAATGAAAACAAACAAATTTAATGTCAAAGCATTCCTTTTGTTGAAATCAGTGTTACTAAGGTATTTTAAGCTTCTGTGTTGCTGAAAAACGTAGTTCGAGGTTAAAGAAGATTTTTTTTTTCATTTTGATTTTATGATTTTTAACCGATTAGGGGCGTTTAAGTTGAAGAATTGATTATGTGGGTTATAAGAGGTTTTTTTAGATTTTTTAGGTGAAACTATGTTGAAATTTGGGTTTTTAGGAAAGAAATTCCCCAGTTCAATTTTTTAATCACCTCTCCAATGTGCAAAAACTAGGGATATAAATGGTGCGTCATCTATTTCTTTTTTAAAATAATTTGTTGAACAATGCACAATATGAAAAAGAAAATAAAAAAGGTCCAGACACTCATGCATTAGTTTTTTTATGGCCAATGTGTGTTGGGACATGTTTGGCTAGTTTTGTTTTTATATTTAATTCCTTAAAAATCAAATAATTAAAAATATATTGTGTATTTTACAAAAAAAAATATCTTAGATTAATGAAGAGTGTATTTTAGATATTATTCATTAGATTTTATTTAATTTTACTTTGCTCTCGAATAAGATTATGCAAATATTTTTATAATATTAGCAAGCATTCTTTTTATATAATCTATCATAATATATATTTTTAATTTAATTTGGTTGATTTACTAGTATCACCTATTTTTGTTGTCATAACCTAATTTTGGGTTCCTCTAAAATTATCTTTTTGATGTACAAAACAAAATTGAAAAATAAAAATGAAGGAAGACAAATGATTTGGTTGGTAAGAACAAGTTGAATAGGAATCTAAATATATAAATGAGGGATGGAAAGACTACACGGGATCTTTAACAATATTGAAAACTCAGTTGCACCTATAAATGACTTACATGTAAAAAGCAATGCAAATTCAAGGTTTACTTAAATGAATATTGAAAGCATTTGCATAAAAAATAAGATTGAGGACTTAATTAGATTTTTAATAGGCTGATTTGATCTAATCATAGGTTTACTTAAGTTTATAAAATTACTTTAGGCCAAAATTAAAATAATTAATATAGTGCAAATATTTAATTACACTTATAATGGACCAAATTAATTTAATTAAGGACTTAATTGGTGAAAAATTAAATTTAGAAGCTTAATATGAGCTTAATTGAGAAGATTGGAATTTTGGAGGACCGAATTTAATTTTTATAAGCTTAATTGGATGAAATTGCAAGAAAATTAAAGTTTAGAAGTCAATTAAGGGCTAATTTGAAGAATTTCAAAATCAAGAAGCAAAGAGTAAAAGGCTTGTAAGTTCAGGAATTGAAATGAATCAAAATTAGGGGTCAACTTGAAAGAAATTGAAAGTTTGATGGTTGATAGGGGTTAAATTGAACAAATTAAAAACCATTGACCAATTAAAAAAACACTCAAACTAGAGGAGTTAAATCCAAGTTCAGGGGTGCAATTGCAAATATTAAGAAGTTTCAAGCTCAATTGAGGGGGCGTATAATGAAATGGAAATAACAGGAACCAAATTGAAGTTTGCAAATTTCAAATTAGAAAAACTCTAAATTTTAGGGTTTAAGTAAATAACATGTCACTCATTTTTAATGTAGAAAATGAGTGACATGTGAATGAACGTGGCATTTCTGACCACCTCATAGCCTCCAACCATCAATATTTAATAGAAAAGATTCCCCTCTACAAGTCTATATTGCCCTTTTCCGATGTTTATGCCCCTACATACCACGTGGAAGCCCTTAATTTCTTGTCCACAGACAACATTGTTTGGTTTAGTAAAATTTGAAAATGTTACACCTAACTTTGAATCAATGGTGAGAAAGCTAAATGCCACCAAATCAAGTATGGTTTAATCCTAGTTTAAGATTAACACCCCCTTTACAAGATTTATGACTTGGTTGGTTTCAATTACCTCCTATTTTCTATTAAAAAATCTCTTGATAGAATGACAATGAAATATTGATAAAAAGTGGAAGAAAAGAGGTAGAAGGCAAAAATCTTAAATCTAAGATTGGAAATAGAAATACTAGAAGATCTGAAGCTTGTTATGCATCATTTGAAGTTATTTGTTAGTTTAAAAGTCATGATTTTCATTTTGAAAATTTTAAGCATGCTTTAAATAGAGCTTGCATATGCTCAACATTGTTTAACTATCTTAATTTGACATGTTAGAATATGATAATGCAATGGTATATGATCATGTATAATGTTGTTTTTCATGTTTAAATGTTTAGTTGTTCATTTTTTAAATCATGACAAGATGTGTTAAGTATTGAGGTTTATGCGGTATAGGTTGTTTTAAAGTAGCTTGCTAGGTTTGTTGAAGCTGTAAGCAAGTTATTTGAGTTTCAGAACAATGAAATTAATCAATGAAACAATGTTTATACACAGGGAGATTTTTTTTGGCTTGTTGTCAATATATGGTTTTACTTGCTATTTTACCATTGATTTTTTTGTTTCTTGTTGATTTGATGGTTCAAGCAAGTTGTGTTGAACATGCTTAAGCTTTAAATGCTAGGTTAAGGCTGTTTTTTTTGTACTTTTATGTTTTTTTTTTCTATGTTTAAGGCATTTTTTAGTTTTCTAGGTTTTCCAGGTGATGTTCATCTATTGAACATTGCTTTAGGTTCTTGTTTTCCATGTATTTTTGGCCGATTGATGATTCTTACACATGTGTATAGTCTTGTTAATCATTAATCTAAGGTTTTAAAGGTTTAAAAACACTAGAATTATAGCTTTTAATCTTTGATTCTATCATTTTATTTTTTGCACAAAATCAATTAATTGTGACGATCAAGTGTTTATTATGATAATCCAACCCAAAAATTTGATTTAACGATGTTTCACATGTTTTTGTGCCTTCAATTTGATATAATCTGGTCTAAAATCAAATCCACATTTCCAAGTTTCATTGTTGTGTTCTTCGTGTTCTTAGCAAGATCCACGCAAAAAGCCTGGATTGATTTTCACTTCTTTGTTTCTGTTGTTGGGTCATGTTTTTGGGCTTGGGCTTTAAGCCAGGAAGCCTAGTCACGTGGGTTTAGAAAACACACCTTATTGATTTTCCAACAACGTGTTGTTTTTTTTTCTTTTTGTGCTTTTTCTAAACAAATTCTAAATAATCTCTGAAAATTCTGAAAAATTTTAGGAACCATTTAAAAATTATATGTGGATCCCTTGCATTTTTTTCCAACTATTTCATTTAATATTTAGGTTGTAGACTTACACTATAAGATACTGATTAGGTAAATATACTTGTTTTTCTTCAAGTTTTGAGAAAAATACAAGAGAATTAAAAAACAATCCCTTATTTAAAAGAATATAAAAATATGTTTTTATTTGTGTGCATATTACCAAGTTCTAAAAATCTTCATACATATTTTATATATAAAAAATTGTATTTTTATTATTCTTTGAAAAATAAAATAAAAATCAAGTTTGGGATTAACAAGTTTATAACATAACAAGGTTGTAAAAAATCCATTAGGATTTAGCTAAAATCTCAAAAACACCATAAAATTAATTTTGTTTAAGTTTGGGATATGTATTTTATATAATTTTTGGGCTTCAGAAATGTTAGGTTTTAATCTAATAAGATAAGAACCTTTATACTAAGGAGGATCTTTCATAAACTTTATACAAATCAACAAATAGAAACATGACTTAGAAAAAATAATCAATCAATAATGCAGTTTACCATAAGTAAGGTGCACTAGGGGTGAAGTATCTTCCCTGTGCACTACTAGTTCCCTTACTCGAACACGCACAAACCATTAGGTTTTCTAGTAACCATAATACTAGGTGGCGACTCTTAAACCCTTCAAATCATATTTTTATGATTTATCTCAACACCTACAAAACCTTTTTTCAATCTAGCGGTCAGATCTGACATTTGACGTCGTGCATGCCATGACATTTGTTATCATATAATTAAATAAAAATAGTTTTAGAAAAACATACTTATTAAACTCGGTCAGGTCTATGACCCGAATGGCAGGTTTGACAAGTTAACCAGGATCAATTAATCCACATATCACTACCTCAATATTTAAAAAACAAATGTTGTCTTGTAATTTATTTTTAGTCAAATAATGTTTTTTTCTAGTCTTCTGCGTTGCCTTTTAACCTTGCAAGTCGATCGAGTCATATCAAGTTAACCCCCACATAGTTTAATTTGAAAACCAGGTTAGGCAAGGACTTAGGTTGGAAGGTTTCAAGTTTAATCGACTGAGCTGAGTTTGATGGCACTTCAAAAGAGTTTTCCATGAAGAGGCACAAGCATTGTATTATTATTCTTATATTTTTTTAATACACTCGTATAAAATTTATTAGGATTTTATTTTTAGAATAATGATAGAATGTTGTCTAATATTCTAGTGAAAAATGAGACAAAGGGGTTTTAGTTTGAGAGGTATCTTTTATATCCTTATTTTAAATCGTCCTGGTCTTTTTTTTATGCCTTTTAAATGCTTTTGGTTCTTAATAAATAAATGAAATAAGAAAAATGTTATATTTTTTGTTTGTATTACAGATATTAATAAGAAACGAAAGATATTTACTAGCAAGTTATTTTGTTTAAATGGAATTTAAATTATTATTTTTCTTATAAAAATAATAATGTCATATAATTAAGTTAGAAAAATTAAAAGGCCCTCTGTGGCACATAATTAAATATGTTTATCTAGTTTTTCAACTTAGTTTTTAGTTAATGTTAATATATTTTTTAGCATTTATTATCGCGTATAAATCTCATTCTATTTTATTAAATGCATACCTTGGATTTTGAATTAATGATTAAGATTTTTCTTATTGCTAGAAAACATACTAGCAATGCTTAAAAGTTTTTTATATTAAATTTTTTTTTTGGTCTGACACCTCGATGTAATACAAACTAATTATCTAGCACATGACTATCACACTTCTAGATGTAACTCATGAGCATAAATCTTATATTGAGTTAAAATACTTTACTTTTTCCAAACTAGTAGCCCCATGAATGGATTAGTTTTGATTTTATATTTACTTAAGTTAAGTAGTATGTTGTTTCTAGTTAGGTATCCTCTCATTTGTAATATTTTATGTATAATGGGAAACAAAAAGAACAAAGAGGTAGAAATGTTTATTTATACAATAGCAAAGAAGATATTAGATATGTGTTTGGTTTAGAGGTTGATCGAGATTATGGCTATGGTTACTATAATAACTATGTAGAGACACTAAAATTTTAACAAGTCTGGCCCATAAACCACTCTTTATGACCAAATAAATTAAATTTATTGGGTTTAGGTCTAAGTTAAATTTATTGTGTTTGAGTCCAAATTGAATTAAAAAAAACAATCTAAATACACTTCACAGTTCTTACTTAAACATTATAAATTTTTTTGAATTCTTTCAAGAAAAGCCCCTCTTGTTTAAGAAGTATGAAGCAGATATATAAATTTAATGAGAGTTTGTTTATTTGGATAGATTAATGGAAGTTGAATGATGAATGTCTTGCTTTTGAATGTCGAAAATTGTTTTAACGCTTTGATTAAGGGACTAGTAATAAGCTGATTAGGGGGGTGTGATTAGTACTTAAAAGTGTATTTTTATCAAGGTTTTATATCATCATATAGCATTTAAAGTATCATTAAATTCCTTAACTTGAGCATGTTTTATAATAACAAGTCTAATATTATAAGATATCTTTAATTTATGATAAATGCTCATTTTAAATGTAGGTATATCTCATAATTTAAAGGATTGATTGACGTGTTTAATTATTGAAATTGAGAAGACAAAGAGAGGGCTAAGATTAAATAAGAGATGTTGGTTCAATTCAAACTGGAACATCATTTGATTATTGGATCATAACTGGAGCTGTAGAACATGGATTTAGGTCAGGTTTATATGGATGGAAAGCTAAGATATAGGCCTAAAACTTTCATGAAGAGTCCAAGATTCAAAACGGTCGTTTTCAAGTTCAAATTGTAGCAACAAAAGAGAAGTCGGAATCTGTTCTCTAGCCCAAACACTATTCAACCCATATCTCGAGTTCTAGAAGTCCAAATAAGCTCATTCTTATTTTCTTGGAAAGTATAGACAAGTGGCCAGAACTTTCATGAGGACGATCTGTTCAAATTCTGATGTTAGCAATGATGTTTTGTTCAAACAATAAGATAATGATTGTCACCAAGTCAAGAGGTGCCACCCATTCAATAATTAGTGATGAAATCAATAGTTTCGAATTTTAGCCTATAAAAGAAGGCATTTATCATACATTTAAACATCTTGGTGTTCAGATCAAGATCACCCTCTCTCTTTGTATTTTGTAATGTTCAAGTTTTATTAATCTCTTGTTCATATTTTTCATTTATTTTACTATACTTAGTTAACTTATATCATGTTTATGTTATTATATTGTTTATTTATGTTTTTCTTCTTCATGATGTTTAGTTAAGTTAATTTTGTGAAGGTGAAAAAGGTATACTAATGGTGTAAGAATAAATATACTATAAACTCAACATGGACTTTAATGTTTAATACTAACATGTTTTGTATTTGTTATCTTACTCACTCTTAATACCTTGCTTGTGAAATGGTTAATCTAGATTTGTGTTGTACAACCCTTGGTACAACAAATACTTGGCATTTTCATAACCTACTGTATGGTATAACCAACACTTGTGCTATGAAAGGAACTTGATTTGTTGTTAACATAAGTTATCATCATGAATACCTTACCACATTTACAAGTATTGGCATTACTCAAATAAGATATAATTAATATAATCATGTTAATAATTTATAATCCGATTGGAACCTCCTTTGTGTGTGGTTTCCAGTTGAGTAATAAAAAGAGTTTATATTATACTTATTTGAAATACCATTAGTGGATCCTCTAACCTTGACAATTATTTTATCCTTGTTTAATCCTTACATTAATATCACATCTTAAAAGTTCTCTTCAACTCCTTTTCATTTGTTGTTTATAATTTTATATAGTTCACCTTCATGTGATTCGACCCTGGTCTTGCAGGGTTATTTATTACTTCGACACTCCTACACTTGGGATAAAACATCAATCTTTTAATCGTGTCAGAAACTCTACCTTTCCAAGTCTATAAGAAGGGATTGAGATTCCACCGTATAATTAAAACATGTGATTGAAGTCTAGATCTCATTATGTGACATCTTCTAAACAAAGATGGGGAGATTACTTATCCTCATCCTGATTTAATTCTAACTCTGACTCTCAAATGCTAGTCATGGTCACCCAGGCATCACTTTTTTAGGATCATATCCATTAGATGTCTCTTAAAATAGATTAACTGAAAAGATTCATTAAGAAAAGAGATGCTCAAATCACCATATTGATGGGCTAACTAGAAAAGAAAAATCTATTTGCTGAAAGCACCTAAAGGATCAGAGACCTATCTAGGAATAATGCTCATCAAAATCCTTTAGAAAGCCAAGATGCCCATGAAAATAATAAAAGTAAAAGCAACATGATTGAACAGTGATGCAAAATACCCTTAAAGACATTGTTGGATAATCAGTGGGCTCACATACTCTCCAACAACTGCAGCATATGATTGTGGATACTATTCATGCTTAGTATAGAGGTGTTACTTAGTCTTCTCTTATGTATGTCAAGCCATACATTAAGCACATTCATGAAATAAGGATGCCACCTAACAATCAACTCTAAAGTTCCAACAATTTAAAGGTAAAAGTAATCCAAAGCAATAAATTTCTTATTTTATTGAGACTTGTAATAGTGCAGGAACCCATGGAGACCTGATGGTGAAGTAGTTTGTCTGGTCCCTAAAAGAAGTTGCATTTGACTAGTATATTGAGATTCCTGTTGAAAAGATAGATAATTGAGAATAATTAGAGCAAGAGTTCCTGACTCGCTTCCACAACAGCGAATTATAAGCTTGTTAAAACTTACATATACTAAACAAAGAAAAGAAGAGTCAGTCTTGGATTACATTGAGAGATGAAGGAACTTAGTCTCTAGCTATAAGAAGAAGATAGGTGAAGTCTTCTTCATAGACATGTGTTTCTAGAAAATATAGTGGGTGTTGTTATATAGTCTTCAAGAGAACATGTTATTCATTTTTGAATAGCTCGCCACAAAAGCCTATGACTTGGAGATCTGTATAGCAAGGCATGAAAGCTATTTCCCAAGTGATCCTCATGATAATAAGGAAGCAAAGAAAGAATTCAAGAAAGATGAAAAACCTATAAAATTAAAAGAAGCCATGATTGTTTCTATGACACCTATAAAGGTTTCTAACTAACAAGTCAAATCACAATTGAAGATTGAAAAAAAGTTCAAGGAAAACCAAATCCAGGAAAGAAAGATGTGCACTTTAAAGAAATTACAAGAAAACAAATATATTTTTCTGTTTTTGAATTTTGAGGGTATTCTAGATTAATTTTGCAATTTTTATTGGATAATCAACCATCCTATCAAGATTTTTTTTGTCCCAAAAAATATGATGGCTTGAATAGAGAATAAAGGAAAGATCCAACTTGAATAAGGAGAAGAAAACACAAGGGCAAATATGACAATGGTTGCCTTCAGATCTTTTGATCCTATTTTTGTCCTAAACTTACTTTACAAAAAAAAGAAAAAGATTATCATTGTAATAATTATAAGGCTAATCATTTATCGTATTAAGCACTTCTTTTTCAATTTAAAGTGGATGAGATTAAAAAATAAAATAGTTTTGGCATATCCAAGAACACCACTATATAAGTTGATGATAGAAGATCTTAAAGATTTATAGTCATCCTTAAGAATTTGAAGATGAAATTAGAGATGAAAGGTTTACTTTCATTTCTAAAAAATAAATATATAAAGGATATACTCAACCAAAAATTACTGAAGAATTCTCATGAAATAGAACCAACTAGATAGGGATCCTCTAATGACATGGATGCATCAAAACGTAAATGAATCCTTTAAAAGAGGCTTATCAATGTCTCATCCAAAGGAAGAGGAGTTGTGTACTACAACAAGAAAATCTATCACTCTTAGAGGGAATTTTCCAAAAACATTCTTCCAAGATAAAATTATCATGGTCAATGTTGTAACTGTTGGGTAAAAAGAAAAACTTGCAGTTATAAAAGAACTTTCTCTAAATAAAAGTCAATCTTCAAAAGAAAATGCAACAAGTCTAGTTATGGAAAGAATTGTCTCTAAGTTAGAGAATATCCCATCAAACACAAGTTTGTCTAAGGCAATAGAGCTTCCTCTAGAGGCTTGATTGGTTATTGCCCAAGTTTTTCTTGATTCTATAAAGTTTAAATAAAAGTTATTCTCAAGGGTTGATAATGTAATCAATGTTAATTGTTTAACAACAATTTCATTATTATATGAGGACTTGTAGCTTAAAGAAAAGTCATATCATATACCACTTAATTGATGATGGATCAGTAATTAACATTATATCGATTCATATGATGAAAAAGATTGGCATATCTTAGAATAAAATATCCAAGAGTAGGATGGTGATCCAAGGCTTTAACCAAAAAGGACAACGCAACATTAGAAAGATTTGTATTAAGATTGAGATTAGGGAGATGAAATCTTTAGTATTTTTCCATATTATTGAGGCAAAAACTTCCTATGACCTACTCTTATGAAAACATTGGTTACACAAGAATGGCATGGTTCTATCAACATGACATCAATGCTTTAAGTATAGCTATAATAGTGAAGTCAAGTATGTTGTGGCTACAAAAGAACCATTCTCTTTTAAAGAATCACATCATATAAATATTAGGTTCTACTTCGAAGAGGATGAAGAGTTAAACCTAGAAGTTATACCTAATTCCAATTCAAAAGATAAGATACAAGTAAAGAAGGATGAAGCATTGATAAATTCAACTAAGGACTTTATGTCAAATTCTTAAGTCCAACTTCTAAAAAAGATATCCAAATAATGAAGGAAGAGATAGTCTTACCATTATCAATCATAGCTGGACTATCACTTTCTAATTCTCACTCTTAGAATTTATGATTGATAAAACCTCTAGAAAAAGTAATGAAGCAGTCAGAAAGATGGTTTGGTCCTCATGTCCAAAAATATTTTTAAGAATGTAGGATGTGAGATAAGTAAACCTTGTGAACTTAAAAACTTTAATGGCATTCTTACATGTGAAGAATCATTTAAAGAAGCATGAAAGATCATTATAAAAAGAGGATAAATCCAGCAATTAAAATTTAGATAGGATACTGACCTTCTGAACCTCAAAAGATATAGGTGAAGAAGGATGTATCAAATCTTATTATGATTCAAGTCTTTGAATACAATGAAGAAGACTCATAAGAGCCATGTGTTCTAGATCAAGATAATAAGGGAAATGCTCATGTTTTAGTCTTTAAAAGATTGGGTAAGGATTCATATGTTTTAGTGTTTAAAAGACTGGGTGATCAAATATCCATATCTACCCAACTATAAAGTTCAAGGCAAAAGCTTTTGTTTTCTCTAAATTGGGCCCCAAAGCAATGGAGAGGAAACTAGAGTCTAAAAAGAGGATTAAGTTAGGAAGACCAAGAAGATCCCAATCAAGAAAACAAAAGCTTTTAAAAGATGGAAAGACTTTAACAAAGGTAAGAGATTCTACAGCTAAAACCAAATATTATATCAACAACCCATATCACCATTGAGGAATCATCAAAGTACAATTCAGACTTAGAGTAGTCATCTATTGAGGATGAATCATCTCTATCTCCATAAAAAAAATTAAGAATAAAGGCAAAAAATGAAACATACAAAGTTATTGACAAAGATTGTATGTGTTAGACCTATCAATAGGAAGTTCCTGAAGAAATTTTATTATTGAAGTTCTTTCAAGCTTCATGTCACATGAGCCTAAACTGTAAGACACAAAAAATACATGTAATACTCCTGGCCCGTAAAAGTATAAACTATGAATGGCATAAAAAAATTCTACTTTGAACTATGTCATGATTTGATCATTCATTTATGAAGGTATGTATGCAGCTTAAGATTCATCCTAAGCTCACCCACCAAAGAAATCAAATCAATTTAAAACCAAATCATGTTCTATTGTACTACTCCTAGCTCACAAAAGTATAAATTATGAATGACTAAATAAAAAAAAAAATCTTTTACTTCCCAAGTACAACAAATTTTAGCTTTGAAGTAGACTTGTACTCTCATGGAAAATAAGGACTTGGTTGAGATGATTCACAATCAAACTACAAATCAAGCTAATTCATATGACATATTCTAATAGCGTTCTTTTCCTGTGTAATCAAAGCAAGAACTTAGAATAAATAAAAGCAAGTTCTAAGTAGTGAGGATTCACCTTCAACATATAAGAACTTTTCAAAATTATGGACAATCTCTTCACAGTACTCCTCTAAATTAGATAAGCCATTGATGTCACCCATTTTCTAAATCAAAATCCCAATTTCACCCTTCTAAATCAAGAAGGTGTTCTTAATAGGACACCAAAACTCCATTAGTGCATGATGCATATTATTTGAACAATGATAATTAAAAGAGGCTAAATAAACTGCATATGCCAATTTATTGTTTCTCTTTCATAGTAACCGGTAGGATTTTATAAACCAATCCTATAATCCTTCAAGACGTTAAATTCCTCCTTGTTCATCAAGATTATTTCCCTACATAACCTTCTTGTTGTTGATCAAGTCTGTAACATAGGCCTATGGAAGTTCCTACTCATTATTGTGGTGGGAAGGAAAGCATAAGGATTGTTGATGATCTGGCACAATAATATCACCAAATACCATTTATCCTTCTGTTGGGTATTCACTAATGACCTTCATATCTAGTTTTGAAAGTGGAATTATTCTTTTAACACTTTAAAGACTTGTCATGGGCTCATGCACTACAAGTTTAAGTTACTTTGTTTTTCTACTATGATGGTATTTCACATTAATTTCTAGAAAGTAAATGTGTTTTTCTATTTAGCTAGGGTCTTCAATGTCAACGATCCATTTATTAAATGAACATGAATGCTTAATGACAATTTTAGACTTTACTTTGTGAGTAGAAGTTAGCCCTAAAAAAAAAGGTTTACAAAAAAGATTAAGATCTTTTTTTTTTTAAATAAAGGTCCAATGCAATACTCACCAACAATCTGTCAATCCAAGAATCCTACAAAAAGATTTACCAAAGTTCCAAGTTTTCAAAGATCCTTAAAGTTCCAAGTTCTTAAGGATCCTCCAAAAGGATTCATCGAAGTTCCAAGCTTTCGAGGATCCTTTAAAAGAATTCACAAAAGTTCCAAGCTTTCAAAAATTCTCTAAAAGGATTCACCAAAGTTGCAAGTTTTTAAGGATCCTACAAAAGGATTCACCAAAGTTTCAGGCAAGTTTGTCAAAAATACATTTTTGATACGATACGAAAAATACAATGAAAACTCGGATTGTAAAATCATAAAATCATAACTATTTTTTTTCATGGTTTAAATAAAAATTCATATCAGTATGTATACATGCACTTAACAGTTTAAGCACCTGAAAATGCCTCTATTAATAATTTTTTTACAATACTTACACTAAACTTTTCTTGAATTCTTATCTTGAAGCAAGCATTCCAAAACTATAGTTAGGGATCTAAGTTTTACCTAGAAACATGCATAATCAAAGGTTAATAGGTTATATATGTGAAACAAATAAGAGAATTCTTGATTATTAGTAGCTTGATTGTGATAAATGAATAGGTGTTGCAGATAGTCACAAATCAAGAAAATATGAATTTCTAATTTTCCAGCAAAAGTGATTTACAATTTTCAACAACTAGGTATCTTGACACCTATCCAATTTTAGAATTCTAATTAACAAAAGTATAACAATACAAAGACATATCATTATTAAAATTCTAAGTTCCAAAGTTCCAAAGCATCTAACAATCCACTTTGTTTTTACATGAAGCAAACATTACTATCTAGCCTAATAACAATGCATTAAAGTCAAAATAAAAAATATAGTTCCTTAGAACAAACAAGCCTTAGCTTTAAGGTCTTTCATATTCAGTACTTCAAATATTTTTGGCTAAAAATTAAGGAAACTATGTGCCCAAGAAACTTGTCGTTTGGTGATACTAATTTTGTTTTCTTTTTTCTTTCATTGCATTAAACACAAGGAAACTTATAAACTTCTTTATTTCTACTGCATGGATAAGGCAATTCAAGACCTGATTTCTAACATGAAACCTAGTAATGTACATAAACAACAGTTTAATTATGTAAAAGAAATATACAGAATCACCATATCTTGTCAATATAAAGGAGAGACAACCTTATCCATTAATGGAATGTAGGACATGGCTTAACTAATCTTGCTCCATATGTTGTGTTGATTAGTGATGCTAGTAAAAGTACATGTAATCAAAAGCAGCACTACTTTTTTTGTCTCAATAAATCATCATAACATAATCCAATTCCATGTTTAATCATTCATAAATTTTTTTGTTTATATTATGATATTGATTGCACCTATTTATAATATCTTATAGAAAAGCTCATGTGGAACGATAGAGAAAAAGAGAGGCTAGGATATGTGCTTTGTGGTTAATACTTAATAATGTTGTTGTAGAGAGTTGAAGGTTGATTTTGGTGAGGGTTTTTTATATTCAATTGAAATCATAAACACAACAACAAAATCATGATTTTACCGAGTCAAAATGATTTTAGTCATATTTTAATGGTTTTCAAGTTTTTATACCAATTTGGTACATATGTTGACTCATAAAATTGTATGCTTCGACCAGTCAACTCGTGATTTTAACAACATTGGTTTCAGGTTTTCAAGGTCCTTAAAGTTCCAAATTCTCAAGGATCCTCTAAAAGATGTTCCAAGTTCTAAATGTTTCAAACTCATGTATGTGGCCAAAATGTCTTCTCTTTTTCTATCATTTTTTTCTTTTTTTCCTTCATGTAATATTAGATTTGGTTCTTTTTTCATTTGATTATGATATAACTTTGTTTTCAACTATAATATGTTGTTTTTTCATTTTTTTAATTCTTCTTTTGTGTGTTTTTCATACAATGATCTTTGAGTTCTTCTGTTGCACCAAAGGAAATAAGTGATGTTATAAGAGGAGAGGTGGTTAACATAGTTATAGATATGGTTGTTCAAATAAGACAACAAGAAACAAAGAGGGTAAATGATGTTCAAAGGAGAGAGATGGTTCATATAGACGCAGACTTAGTTATTCAAGCAAATATTATTGTTGTTGCTCCCCCCAATTTCATATATCAAAATGGTGTCACCAATACAATAAAAAACAACCATTCTTATGGTGAAATAAGAGACAATCGAGTTTAATCCATTTCCAAGCCAAGAGTTGTGGAAGTCCCGTTGATTAGCTCTGAATTCGAGAAACACCAAAATGTTAAAATTGGACATTACTTGAGGATAGAGCTCTAATAAATGTTGCCTAGCCATGACACAATGCTCTCTCAGTTTTCTGATAAAGACAAATATGATACTGAAGGTTTGGTTCAGTTGATGGATTTTGCAAATGTTAATGGGTTAGAGGAAGGCGTGAGAATGGAGATTCTTTTTTAGGCAGTTGAGGCAAATCAAGGGCAAGCATTGATGCTACACGTATGGATGGTTTACCAGGAAAGTAAGTTTTAGAGCAACAACCTGGTATGCTTACTAACACATCTATTCTTACCATTTTAAGTAACTCAAATTGAAAGCATAAAAGTTAATTAGCCATATTAAGAACGTTCTCTGGTTTGAAAGAGAAAGATCTTTTAGGGTCCAAGCCTTTAATGGATAATAGACTCCTCTTGTTAAGCTCATTCCTCCTCCATATCCACCAGACACAAATGTCTAGTATGGCATTAATGTAGCTTGTAGCTCTCAACAATACACTAGTCCCGAACTAAACTTTTTAGATGTTGTTAAAGGCGCTAAAGTTTCTGACATGAAAGATGGCATTGGGATGTATACAAATTGAAACTTACACTTTCCCCCTTTCCTTGGAATCTAGTCATGTGAAAGTAGCTCCTCCTCTGGATATGTTTGAAGAAGGTTATAAACTTTGGCAATCCACTCTAGTTAGTCATTTTGAGGGTCAGAAAGTACCATTTTCAGTAGTTAACTCTATTGCAATCAGAATTTGACCTCATTTGGGTTATCAAAAGATTTATCATCAGATAATGGCTTTTTCCTATTCAATTTTGATTTGGTTGGCTGATACTGTTTTGGATAAAGCTTTGTGGCATATTGCAAACAGACATTTAGTGCTGAAATGTTGGAAACCAAACATTTAATTTTCTAAAGATGATTTGGCTAGAGTTCTGATATGGGTTAATCTTTATAATGTTCCTCTAGAGTACTAGACTATTAAGGGGCTAAGTTGTGTAGCTAGTACTATTGGGGTTCCTCTTCATGCTGGCCTTAATACTCTATCATGTAAAAGGCTGAACTATACGAGAGTCTATATTGAGATAATGCCTCAGAGATGTTGGTTAAAGACTATGACTTACACTATTCAAATGGAACTCTCATAAACATTTCAGCTGATTATGAAAAGCTTCCTTCCAAATGTAGTAGTTGCAACATTTTTAGACATACCACAACTATATTCTCTAATAATAAAGTTGATAAACTTTGAATTATGGAAGAGAGGGAAAATGGTGTTGTTAGAATTATCTCTTCAAATAACAAGTCAAATCAGTTACAATGGCAAGAAGTTGTTAAGAGGAACAAAAGCTCTAAGAATGATGAGAATAGTCAGTCTATGTTTGGTGTGTATAAATCTGATTGTAATGTAGATGAGACTATAATTTTTGTTTCTATTTTGAATAGCCCTCGAGGAGGTAAAGTGAAGGAGCAAGGGAGTACTTGTGATGTTTTGGCTTTAAGTACTATTGAAACTACTAATTGTGAGACCACTAATAGAAAATCTATCTAGCTTCCTTTGACTATAAATGAGTTAAATAGGTGTAAAGAGGAGATGGATATTGAAGTTAAGTTAGGTGACATTGATAGGGACTATACTGATCAAGAGTCCATGTTTTCAATTTTGATGAGTCCTTCTCATTAATCTCCTTTGAATTTGGTCAATAAGGAGTATGTTAATCAGCTAACAAGTAAGGCTAAAGACTCTATTAAGAGAAAGAAAAAGGTTTTGACAAGTTCTTTCAAAAAGAAAAGGAGATTTGGTTCCTCACGATAGGGTAAGTCAAGGTAATCGTTATGTTGTTGTTTGTCTTCTTATCTTCATTTTCTATATCTATATCGGTTGTTAGAATGCTATAGGTTTGAATGATCCTTTAAAGTATTCAAAATTGCATCGTCTTATCCAAAAGGAAATGGTGGCTCTTTTTAGTTTGATTGAGGCTCAGGTTAGAGAAAAAAAATAAAGAAAACATCTCTAGTCTTCTTCTTCATAATTTGTCTTTTTTGTATAATTATGATTACTAGTGTCATGATTGAATTTGGGTATGTTGGGATGCTGATGTGGTTAAGGTGGATTTGGTAGGTTGCTCGGATCAGATTATTCATGTTTGTGTTATTATGTTGGATACTTCAATGCCTCAATCGTTTATAGAGATAATAGTCCGTCTAAAAAAGAGGCTTGATGGACTGATATTGTAAGATGTAGTGATAGTTGGGAATCCACCCCTTGGATTCTTATATGCGACTTTAATGTTATTTGTTCTATAGATGAGAAGAGAGGTGGTACTATGTTGTGGTTGGCATGGAAAAATGACCTCAATAAGTGTCTCACTCAATCGTGTTTTGAGGATCTTTGATTCACTGTTTCTATGTTCACTTAGACTTATCAGCAATGTGATGATCTTTTTTTGAATAAATTGGATCAAATGCTTGTTAATATAAAGTGGAAATGTGAGTTCGCGAGTTCAAAAGCTTCTATTCTTCCTTTTGGTATCTCAGATCATTCTTCGATGTTAGTTAAGCTTTTGAGCATGTCTAAAAGGAAAGTTATTTTCAAGTATTTTGATTTTTAGGTTGATCATCCTCAATTTCAATAGACTATTATCAAGGTTTGGAAGGAGGAAGTTATTGGTACTCCAATGTTTATCTTGTGTAAAAAGTTGAAGCGTGTTAAGGATGTTTTAAAAGACTTTAATAAGAACTTTTCTAAGATCATAGAGAGGGTTTTGATGGCAAGGAAGGCCATAAAAGATGTTCAATGTCTGATACAGCAGATTCCTATTGATTTGGATGTTCATAAAGCTGAGTCTATGTTGGTTAAGGAGTTTGTGAGACTTGCTCAAGCTGAGGAGAGCTTTCTTAGGCAGAAATATCGGGTTTAATGGTTAAAGTTAGATGATAAGAATTCAAAGTTATTCTTCAACCCATTCAAGAATCATTAATGCTAAACAAAAATTCTTTCCATTCATAATGATAATGATACTTGTATTACAGAGGTAAAAAAGATAAATGATACCATTTTTAATTGCTATAAAAATCTTTTTTTAGAAAGGGTGTTGCGATGTTGCGGTCGCACAAATTAATTACCCTAACTTAAATAAACAAGATGGTATAGAGCAAGCAAATGGTAAATCCCACGGGAAAGGTTTAGTTTAGATTTTATATTATATGATATGCAACTGGGTGGTTTTGAAGTTATCTATGCTATATTATAGTAAACAGAAACAAACAATCAATGCTAAATCAAAGAAAACTGAAATTTATCAAGAAAACAAACCTTGGTCACAAGTAAATGTCTACCTACAGAAATCAGAATTGATCATGGAAATGAAACATCAATTTATACTCTGAATATTTATCTTTTGTTACGTTGATTAATTAACAGATCCGCTATATAACTGATTCTAACCATTAAACAACCACAGTGTTCGCACTAATAATTTAATTCAATAGAAGCCTTGAGAACTACATAAATTGATTAATCTAGACAACATAATTGTTCGAAGTCATGTTTGATTTGTTTGAATGTTCTCCCTAAGATTAATAACGTAGATCCGCCACAATTATTAAACTCAGTTGCTTCACAAGTTTATATACCACAACTCTGGTTTTGATAGCAAACTTAACAATAGATTGTTCACAATAATAACTTAGAATCCGCTATAGCAATTAAAATAAACAATCATAGAAAATAAGAATAAGAGAACAAACATATTCATTTATCATATAAACTGAAAAGATAAGGTAAAATAAATCTCACAATTCTTGAAATCTGAAGATTTTTGTGTCCTTGTAACCAAGAAAAAAAGTTTAGCGTTGCACGTCTATTGAACAATGAATAAAAAAGAAAGAATTGTTTGGTGTCTACAGGTTTCTTGAGATAAAAGGGACTTCATGGTGGTTATTTAAAGCCTTGATGTTGCATGAAAAAATAAATCTGAGATGAGAAAGCAAAAACTAAACAGGTTTTATTTTGGGATTTTGGATCGTTTTTTGGGTATGTGGAGTTGATGGAATGGTTTGTGGAAGTTATGAGGTGTTGATGAGTTTTTTTTTAGTTGAAATAACTTGACAATTGGTTTATTCGGCAAAAGACAAGCTGCCCTAATTTTCTGGACACCATAGTGGTGGCCAGAATCTAGGCTTATAGATGAAATGTTGTTTGCCTTGGTAGGCGACGAGTCGCCGGCTGTTTTTTTTTAATAGAGCCCCTTTAAAAAAATTAAAAAAATAAAAATAAGCCTGGGCCTGTAGGCTTGGGCTTGAACGCCCACCAACGCTCCTAGACTCATCATTTCAGTGCCCCAAGCGCTAGGTCATGGACCCATTAGTCTTGGTCTTTTTGGCTATCCTTTTTTTAAAAAAATTAAATATAAATTTAAAGGAAAAAAATATTGAACTTGGTTAAGTTTATGGTCTGGATCATGAGTTTAACGAGTTAAGGCACAATAACCGAGCAATTATATTTTTTTATAATATTGTTTTATTTACTGGTATCGTTTTTTGATATATCTTTTTTTAAAATAATTTTAAAATTTATATTTCAATTAATATCCCTCATCAATGATTTGTTTTTGGTTATTTAACCTTTTTTTGGATAGAGATTGTTTTTTAATGGTATTGTGTTGTGCGTATTTAATTTTTTAAAAAATTATTATGTTCATCAATAATTTTTTAAATCTTTTTGTATACAAGAACTTTATTTTTTAAAATAAAAAAATGTTAATTCTCATATAATATTTCAGATATGTGCAGCCTTTCATAATTTGTTTCACTTTTAATTTATTTAATCAATTTAATATGTGTATCTATTTTTAATATCATTTGATTCAATAAAAAAATAAATTTTATAAACAAATTCAGTAAATACAACTGGGTAAAAGTTTCATTTATTAACGCATTCAATTTTTCTATTTTATTTTTAGTTATTGTTAATATATTTTTCTCTTTTATTACCACACACGTATGCATAAACTTTTTAATTTACACTTTAATTTATTTATGTACAATAATGCATCGAAAAAGTCTGCATGTTTAAGAGGAAAAACTATTTGGCATACAGGTGACGCGTTGTCTAATTTATTTATTTATTCAAAACATATTGGGATTGATGACATTAAACAATAAAAAAAATAAGAGCCCAATCATGAAGGCACACCCACGCGTGGGCCCTAACGACATGGGCTAGAGAAGCTGACTTTGCTTATTAAGCCTAGCAACACTTGGCTTTCTTTTTTTTTCTAATTTTTTTTTTACAAATTAATGCTTATTTTTATATGTTTTTTTTGCAAATATTTTTTATTTATATTTATATTAATAGTCATTCTCTCTTTTATTTTGTTTAGAGAGCCTATTTAAAATGACAATTATTTTTTAGTTATGCATTTAATTTTTGAAGAGGTTTTTCTAATTCAACTATGATTTTTTTTTTATCTTTTATATAGATGAACTTTATTTTTGAAAATAAAAAAATATATATTTTAAGATAATATTTATAATATGTGCAACCTTGCATAATATTTTTTTTCTTTTTATTTTATTCATTCAATTTAATGTATATGTCGTTTGATTGTATAGAAAAATTATTTTAGTGAGCAAATTTAGCAAACATAACCAGGTAAATATTCCGTCTTGCGAAATTAAATATATTGATCTACATCTGTCTCTCAATTTTTCCTATTTTATTTTTAATTATTTTTTATGTTTTTTTGTCATTTTTTAACACATATAATTCTTAATTTATTTGATTATATGTATGCATAAACTTTTTTATTTTCATTTTAAATTTTTTTAATTGAAAAAACATGTCGAAAAAGTTTGTGTTGAAAAACAAAATCTAACCTGTAGTGAAGCATAGGTAAAGTATCTAGTTAGTGATCATAACACTGAATGATGCTAATATTTTCAAACATGAATTCAGTCATCCTGTATTACTTTGCTACTATCAAAAACTTCTTTTTATTTTATTTTATATTATATTTCTTTTTAGGAAAGAATTACAATGGTAAAGAGGTGGTTTCAGTTACTAACACTTGAACTACACTTTGACTTATAAATAAATTATTATATTATATAAGGAGTATAATCTTTTGTAATGTTTATATTTTGATTTCAAGTTTCAGTTTGTGTCAGGACATTCAACATTCTGACAACTAAGAATATAATTAATAAGTCAGTATTTTTAATTCAATAATTTTTTGCTTTGAAAGAGTCCAAATCCATATATAGGATGTTAGTATAATCGAATATGGGTCTAGTAAGATATCATATCCAAATATACTTTGGTTCAGTCATAAGTTGATCTCAAATCACCATGAGTCTAGCAAGATGTTAGATCCAATATATTTGGGTTCAGCCATGAATTAAGCTCAAGTCATTATAGGTATAACAAGATGTCAGACCTATTTCCTCTAGATTTGGTTACATGTCAGACATATTTTAACTTAGAAATCCATGTTAAGACCAAAAGATTTTATCATCATGTTATTTACGTGAATTGTTCATATTAGAGGTAATCATCTCCCTACATCTATAAATGTATACAAAATCTCTCAATGAGCCTACCACAATTTTCATCTCATTAATAATATGTAAGAGATATTTATCCTTCATCAATGATGTGTAAGAGATATTTATCGTTCATTATTGTCATCAAAAGTAAATGATTTTCCAATCTTTCATTTTCCTAAAAACTACAAGATTCAAGAGTTATAAATATCCCTTGAATCGCTTAGGTAAAGGATTCACTTTGTTTTTACTCTAAAAGCCTATATATTTCAAAGCATTAATCACAAAATACTAAGAAAAAACATCTTTATTCTTGAAATTTGAAACTCTTATTTTCATCTATTATTTTCATCTATTATCATCTCATTTCAAGCTATTAACTTTATCATCAAAGGATATTTATCTTCCACCTACATAGATTGTTTGTTTTTGTAGGTACCAATATTAGTACATCAATTTTTGCACTTCTTAGGCTAAGAAGAAGAAAATAAGTACATGAACATTTAATTAATCAGTATCTAAATATCAAATAACATGTTTAACCTATTGGATATTTGAAACATCATCAATAATAATTTGTTAAAAGTTCATAAAAGGTTCATCCAAAATAACCTACAGAACTCTCTTACACAAATTTCCTTCTAAATATGAGTATTTTCCTTTTAATTAGACTTGCTAATAAGGAAGTTCACTTCAAAAAGTAAGTAAATTAAATAGCAATTCTTGATTAAAAAGTGGTGCATACATAATAATGAAACCTACAAGTTATATTTTTGTACTATCCATACTAGTTTTTAAATTTGAAAATATTTTTCAGGTGGATCATATCCGGTACAATCAAATATCATATATTTATTCAGATATTGAACATATATCTATTTAATTTTATTTTTTTTATAGGAAGATAGATCAAAAGTTAATGTAGTATATTCGTACATTTCAGATCGGGTAACATTATTCATTATTCTTGTAAAACTTAACTTTGGCTTTTCAGATTTTACTCATACCCAACCCGAACAATAATTATTCACAAAACTATTCAACTCATTTGAAGCAATTTGAAAAAATATTTATCCTTAAACGCATATCTAAGCTTTTTGTTTGATGTTTAGTCTAAACTATGTGATAAAATTGAATATATGAATTTAGTAACCATAGATGGGATCCATCTTCAGCGTAAATTTTTTAAATAAATTAAAATCGTTTTTGATTTTAAATAAATTAAGGTTGCGTTTGTTTTCTGGAAAGTGGTTTTCGGGAAACCATTTTCCAAACTTTCCTGTGTTTATTTGCTATTAGAAAAGTTGGTTAACGGAAAACACTTTCCAGTCAAAGGAAAATTTGGCTTGGTTTTCAGGAAAGTGTTTTCCTTTTATTTTGGACGGAAAACACTTTCCAGAAGTTGTGAAAAAATTATAAATGTCATATTATTTGTTGATTATATCAAATTTGGTCCTCAAACTTTTGATTGCTATATAATTTTGTTTTGAATATTTTTTTTTCAATTTTATCCCTTAGAATTTAATTTTTATATTAATTTTGGTTCTCATTTTTATAATTGTTATTTGCTTTTTCCTTATTATTTTTTAATTGAAATTTTTTATCTATCAAATTTGATCTTCATTCTTTTGATTGTTACTTATTTTATTTGAAATAATTTATGAAATGTTAATTATTATTATTTTAATTTTTTCATCTTTTATTTTATTTTATTTTTTAGATTTGATCTCTATTATTTTGATTATTATTTATTTTATTTGAGATAATTTATGAAATTATTTTTTTTTCAATTTCATTCTCATTCAACTTTTTAATTTGTAAGATTTGTTCCTCATTATTTTAATAAACATGAAAAAAATAAAACATTAATAAGTTATTTTTCAGCTCATTTTCCATGACATAACCAAACATTGGAAAATATTTTCTAATTTATTTTCCATTACACTACCAAACATCGAAAAATAATTCACTTTCTCGAAATTGACTTTTCCAGAATTTATTTCCCAAAAGAAAATTATTTTCCAGCAAACGAACGGGGCCTAAAGGACATATCCCTTAAATAAATTCAACAAGCTTTGGCCTCCTGGTTTCTAGCTTTTGTTAATTTCTTTTAAGGCAAAGTATCAAAATAATATACTTGGTAAGATTTAAAAAATCAGATGTTTATTTTTTAAAGTAGAAGGTGATTTTTATAAAATAAGATCAAATATATATTAGCTTCCACTTCAAAAACATTAAAAAAAAATTGATGTTTTTTAGATGAAAAAACTAATTTTATTTATAAGATGAAAATAACCTTAAAAATTTTTAATTTAACCACCTTCAATCATTTATGTTTTATACATAGTAATTAAATAGTATTTAGTTATATATTAATAATCTTAAATATTTTTTACCCAAAACCCAACATAGATGAATTTTCCCAAGATTGTTATGAAGGAATTGAAGAACATCAAGCTTATCTCCTGGGTCCATTGTCATAGTTCCAGCAGCTTTAAAGGAGGATTTTTTTTTATTACCACATAAAACCTTTAAACTCCAATTTATGAAAAATATGTTACGACATTCCTCATAAAATCCCAATTCAATCTAAGAATTGTATTGAGAATTATGTTTAATATTATAAAACTAGTTTTTATGCCAAAATTCAAATTTACATATTGTTTTATTTACTTAAATCATCAAGATTTTCAAACTAGTTATTGAAGACATTCATCCATTTTCATAATAAAAATGTTTCCCTTTAATTTCCTCCTTTTTTGGTTAAAAATTATGCAATTATACAGAAGGCTTATACCGGCGGTCATCATTATTTACTTATAAAACATACATTAACTTATTTAGAATTCCCTTATGTTTTTATAAATATTCTCACCCCAAATTAAAAAAAAAAATCTTCATTTAAAATAATTATTTTATTTGATTAGGAAGTTTACATGATTTATCACTGGTTAACATTTCACATATTAATTTTATTACTTTATCTCATCCAAAATTTAAGTTAATTTACTAAAGGTTTTTATCCCAATTTATAACAATTTTCCCTTTTAATCTACCATTTTTCAATTCAAGATAATTGTATTTATCACATATTTATTAATTTTTAGGTGGGGGTTTACAAAGAGGATTAATGACAACGCCTATATAGTGGATCTACCAAGTGAATATAGTGTTAATAGTATATATTCAATTTTTTTTTATTTCTCTTTATTTGATGTGTATCTTTTCGAAGAGAGAGGAAATGATGCGATTCAAGCAACACCAAGAGATTTATTAGAGGTCTCAGTTGGTCCAATGACAAGATTTAAAGCTAAAAGGTTTAGGCTTTCAATAGACTTCTTCGAGACATACGGGTTAAGATGGACTTCAAGAAGATATTAAATATTAAAAAACAAGTCTTGATTAATTTAATTCATGTTCAAAAAAGACTTGTTTGCAGGCATTTAGACATTACAAAAATATTAGAATAAAAGGATTCAATTTTGTAATTTTGACATTTCTTTATTGTTTTGGTCATAACTAGATCTACAAAAAGAGTTTTAATTTGATTCTAATTGCCTTGGAAATTAAATATCTATTCTTTATAGCATGCATTCTAATTCATTAATACGAGAAAGAATCATGGTTTGAAGTTGAGTTTTGATTCTACCAACAGATTACAAAACGATTTTAGTCTTATTTAAATTAATTGGACTATTTTTTATTTATCTTTTAATTATTATTAAGTATTTTAGAGATATTAAGGCCTTTATTTAAACGTAGGTTCATTGAATTATTATTATTTATTTGGCTTTTTAATATCCACTAAGTATATCCTATTAGACTTAGGATTTTTTCTAGTATAAATATTTTTTTGTAGAAACTTTTTGAGCTTAGACTATTTTTTAATTAAAAAATTGATATTATTGCTATCTTTTGTGTGGTTGAGTGATTCTCAAATTAAATTCTTGATTGAACTTATAAAATTTTAAAAGATTGATCAGTTTTATTGTGATTTTATACTACCCATTCGAATCTCTTTATAAATATAAAAAGAAGACGATTATTGAGTATAACTTTGATTCTTCAAGGCAGATTCTTGCTTAGCCAAATTGCAAATCATTGAAATTTTATTTTAGCTTATCTTAAAAAATATCCGCATCATTTAATGATTGTTTTCTATTCTTTTCTACAATTTACACTTTCAAGCAGCATTAAAAAATCCATCTTGGTATATACTTTTAACTCTCATGATACACTTTGTTAGCATATTGTTCACAGCACGTCTCATCAAAAAATTCATACGAGATATTAGTTGCTACCCGCTGAGACGCATGGCAACAAAGCTAGTTTTACGCAACAAGAGATAATCCTTCCTCATTTTTAAATTCTCATCCGTTTCTCTGACTGCTTGAGTCTGAGAAGGTAAAGTATAATTATTTTCAAAAGTATTTCACAGGGTTATTTATGAAAACTTGATCCAAGTACCATCACAAGCACAGATCTGAGAGTTCTCATAATTATAAGAAACAAAGTGAAGGCAAGTAATTCAGAAAAAGAAAGAGTCATTGGCACATAAAGTCGACTGGGATAAATCAAAATTTAACACAGAAGATGCTTGATGTCATTGGCTCAGCATAGGGTTATTCTTCACCCTCAATTTACCTCTTCTTCTTCCCCATCTCAAGAAATAGTAAATAAAAGAAGAAGCTTCCCATGGCCGTTTCACACAGCTTGTTGCCTTCCCAGCATAATAATATAGGAGCAGTTTCATGGGGCACTGGTAAGCACGCAAAAGTCCACTATGGGAAATTTCGTCAGTAAATGACAATTGCAATGTGGTCATGCCGAAGAAATATATCTCTGGATGGAGAGGCTTCGGCCAAGTCCAAACGGTCCCAGCCATTGGCAACCAATGGCCCTGCAAAGTTCGAGCGTCCCTATCTTGTCAGCAGTTCGTGCAGCACTTTCTCGTGATATGTGAACCACAAGGGTCCGGGTCCCAGCCCCAGCTCATCGACATCACGATAACTTTTTCAAGCAAAATGAAAATCCAGTCTGCGTTCCCATTGAGTTCCAGGAAGCGTCGCTTCTTTCTCCAAACATTTCATACCTTGCAGGCTCCAGCCTCCAGCATATTTATCGTTAGCATTTGGGTTGATGTGCTCAACGCTGTACAGGAGGTACAATGATACGCAAAGAATGACATGAGACAAAATTATTTTGAAAAAGAAAAAAAAACTTAACTTACAGACACAAATTTAAGACTTAGATTGTTTTAATCTTTTTCGATTATGAAAAAATAACAATCATTATCAGTATTTAAGAAAAAAATTAGTGGCCAAAAACCAAACAAATTACTCTTTCATATGTAACTTCTGTACCTGTATCCCAAGTTCTATTTATATATGAAAAAACGTAGCTTATTTCCTTCTCCAATGGTTTATAAGTAATATTTGTTTGGGATTCCAGTCAAGTTGATCAAAATATTTTTAAAAAAATTAATTAAAATTATTTTTTATATATTTTTGATATTTTAATGTGTTGGTGTTAAAAATGCTTTTTTAAAAAATAAAAAATATTATTTTAATATATTTTTAAAAATAAACTTTAGAAAATAATTCCTATCCTACTATTAAATACCGACGTAACTGCAACTAGAGGGTTCATTGAGATGAGGTGCTATTTATTGGCTATGTGTGGTGTAGTGAAGCCACACAGATTCACAAGACGTGTCTCATGGTAGAAAGGTTAATTTTAAAGTAATTATTTTTTAACATATTTTGTATTAAAAATATATTAAAATAATATTTTTTTTAAAAAAATATTTTTAATATTAAAACTTCTAAACAATTTAAATACATTAAAAAAATAAAAAAACAAACCAGCTAATGATAAATTATGTGCACAGCCAAAAAAACGTGGGGTTGTTAGTCGGCGCTTGGATAAATGGAGGCAAATATAATATTATTAGGCTTTATTTAATATGAATGAAATTTAGAAAGACACATAGACTGGAGAAGCAGACATATAGATTCCGAATCTGGAGAGATCATTCTTATTCTCCATGCAACTGATAAACGTGGTTTATTTTCTTCCAAGTTCCCATTATCCTGTTTCTTTTTGCATTTGTTTTTTATTTTAAAATTTTTATTTTTTAATTTTTTTCCTCATACTAATATTGAAAATAATTTACTTTTACTTTTATTTTTATTTTT
>Ga0325404_1000678_pt1 | contig 34634 bp, 29 predicted proteins | sample PopdelMetagenome_18_FD_205664 | JGI IMG/M metagenome (GOLD analysis project Ga0325404, IMG submission 205664) | Populus deltoides microbial communities from Bellville, Georgia, United States - Xylem-Control-R1 | ecosystem: Host-associated > Plants > Phyllosphere > Stem > Wood/Secondary xylem...
TAGCAACTACTACCAAGTTGAAACATCCACCAGAATGTCCAGGTATAAACACTAATGCAATTTGGCAAAGCTTGAGACAACGCGGTACTCCTACCGTTGTATATCCATTTGCAATGGAATTCTTTCTCATCTGTATTTATTCGCGTACACACGGACACATATTCCCTTGCTGAGGATAGTATCATTGGCAGTGCTTTTGTTTCTAAAAGTGCAAAATCAAAACTCAAACTTCAAGAAGAGAAGCCATCTCTTGCATGAAAGATATGTGATTGTAAATTAAGATCTTACGCCTCTATTACATGGGAACGCGCATTTCAGACTGAGATTCCATGGTTACTGATTTTTGCGACCTCCTTGGACAAAGCATTCCTTTCTTGCTTTGCCTCAGATGCAAGGCTGGAAACCTGCAACCCAAATCATCCCATATATGCAAGTTTAAATGCTTTGATAACAGAACAAGGCAAGATAAAACAAGAAAAAAAGTTTAACAAGATATGATTATGCCACTCAGTCCAGAATTCATTATAGCAAGTGTAAGCAAAAAAAATTGTGTAACGGCCACAGCAGGTGTGTTCACAAGAAAAGCTTGTATCTGCAAAAGTTCTAGCCCTATAATGGCATCATAGTGATTTGTTTTCAAGAGGGCATTTACTTTATATAGAGTACTTAAACTAAATCTATCCCTTAAGACCCTAATGAGTTTTGCCTGAAATTCTAAAATGTTGCTTTCTAGCCCATGCATACATAATACCCGGAACATGGTGCTTTAAGTGACTGGTTTAATCTGTGTGCTAGAGCAATCCCACCCTAAGTTTACATCTGTACAGATTTTTCTTCCATTTTAATGTCACTGCTAAGCAAATAGAAAATGAACTTGGAAAAATTGTTTTCTTTTAACAAAACTAAAATATAAACCATGATAAATCACAAACATATAATACAACACAAAGTGCAAGTTTTGTATACTCTTTTCAATCTTAATAGATTATACAAACATGTGGACACCACATCTATGGTTAATATCTAAAATGCTTACTTGAGACCGGAATTTAGATGCTTCTGCTCTAGGCAATTCACGAAGGATATCCCTCAACCCTGAAGCAACAAAGCAAATTTGATGAGCATGTGTTTTATCCATACAACTAGTTTGCTTAATGTCAACAATAAGGAGGCTGTGGTAGTACATACCCGTAGCTTGTCGTTCGATCTTATAAGCTGAGCGAATTACACCTTGGATCTGCTTCCCTGCTTGCCTGTAACCATAGAGAACACAGTTTCAGCAGGAATAATTAGCCAAATGGAAAAATCTCCTTCCATGGTTTTCAAAAGTGAGCATCAGAAGCCCTTTCTCCAAATTCACAAACCTGAGCTTTGTCCTTCCCCGGATCAATTCTTCTTCTGCTAATGATGCTCTCCTCTGAAAAACAATATTTTATGTCATGGGGTGCACCCCGAGGAATACATGGAAAAATATAACTAAGATTAACAGCCTGCAGTTTGACCTGAGGAATGCATTCTCTGTACCTACTCCTATTTCTAAAATATATTCCATCCTCATCCTGTACTGTCCCCCCAGTACGTACAGGGTGGAGAATGGGATTCCTCACAGAACATAAACCTGACAACTAATTAATTCTTAGAAGTTCAATGGTCAAATAACACATTAACACACCCAAAGAGAGTAAATTAGTTATCCCCCATGTATATGCAATCAGTCTGGGGGTCATAACGCCCATCCCCATCTCCAACACCAAACCCTCCCAGAATCAATCTTGCCCTACATCCCAGCCTGGTAAGGCAATGAACCTCCCTCAAATATGTTCCAGATGAAGTAGGATATGCAGGAGTATGGTTGAGAGGTAGTATCTTCCCTACAGACTAATAACCTTTCAGGGCAGAGAGTTCCTGCTGATATTTATACTTCCTTCAGCACTTTGTTTTCTCTGTCAATATGTATTCTTCATTGACCTTTGTTGTTGGGGCGCGGAGGTTGGAACGGAGAAAACTCAGTACATTTGGCTCCTGTCAAGTTTTCCCAGAGGCACACGGTGCATCACATGTTCATGATGCGATGCAATGCAATGCAAAATATAAACTCCACTTTCTCCAATCAATCTCATCCTTGCCCTAGATTACCTTGCAGGCTTTATGTTAAATGTAAACTATAGTTCAAGAGTGGGGCCTTCCATTCCATGAATAGCAATAAACACTGAGATTTTGAACCAAGAAATAGCTTTTCTCCTTTTAGAGTTTAGACGCGTAGAAACAGAAGATAAAAATAACACATTATGAATAACTCGTCATGAAATAAATGATACGAGTGAGAGGTTACCTCCAACTTCTCACTTTCAGCCTTCAAGAGGCTAATCGACTGTCGCAATTCCTTAACTTTAGCATCAGCTTGGGAAAGCAAGGCCTGTGACAAGCAATAGGGTTGAAACTAAAGTTCTGATCAGCGCATACATGTTTAATGTGCTCACCACAAATGCTTAGCATTAGCATGAAGCTTCTGCACTCGTGGAGTTGTAAACAAATGGATAGCAGATCGACTTATCGAATCAAAACTATATCAGCCTTATAAACAACAAAGAAATCCTTGACTGAAGTGATAATGTCGCCCAAAAAACATTTCCCATCATCAAAAGGGAATTTGAAGAACACTGAGCAAGATGCAGTGAAACTCCATTTTGTAGCATAGCGATGATGGCTCACATTATGCAAACATGCAGTTTTAGTTGTTTCCAGGGAAAGTGTCTGCTCAAGCCAAGTGTCCTTTACATGGAGCATTACATATTTTTACTAACACATAATATACATGTGTGAATTTATTTGTTCAAGAGTTACAAGTGCAGAAAGGAGGAACTGACATCCAGGTGACTTGTGGCCATCTTAGTAACCTTTGGAATGTAATTCCTTTTGTAAGCACATTTACCTTCTGCCAGTGAAGGGGCATAGTAAAACCTCATTACAACGGGTTACTAACATAGAAGTTCTGATTGAGGGGGCATATTTAGAACCTAATTGGTTGCATTTTTTTCGTTGCAGACCTACTTACTGGGAAAGAAAAGGAAAGAAAAGGTGGGGAGCCTTATGCTCACCTCTTCACTCGTTAAAAGGCGCAAGGTCTTGTAGTACAAAATGCGTCTTGGTCCTGCATGACATAAAATGCAGCAATAACCATCAGTTTGAAAGAAGCAACAAGCTTCAGAGACAATTGGAGACGGAAAAAGAAATAAAATGCTTCTATGTTACAAACTTCACCATGCATTGAGACTAAATTAAAAGGCAGCAAAATTATCTAAATTCAAAATTTCAATACAATTCACATTCAATCTTATTCAGCTTTATTCCAACTCCTTGTACAACAAATTAATGACCCATTGCATCATATGACAGACATTTCATTAAATAACATAAAAAGGTAAGCTTAGACTCGTAGAAACAATAATTATTCATAAAAATAATTTGAAGACCATACTTTTAAGAACTACGAATCCCAAGCCAACGGCAACCGCACTGGTAATCAACGGATGGGAAGCTGCAACATTAATTCCCTCTAAAAAAAAATCACCAAACATTAAAGCCTAAAAAAAACAAATAAAATAACTCAACTCCAATTACAATGTGAACAATAAATTCTTAATACCTTTAGCCTTGCCAAATAATTTATTCTCATAAACACCAATCTCTGACGTAAGATATTGCAAAGAATCCTACAATTAATTCACAATAAAAAAAAAACAATGCGAATAAATTTATCAAAAAAAAAAAGTAAGTACATTTAGTGCCAATTTTTTTAATAGAATAATGAGCTCACAATTGTTTGGCTAAAATGAGCCTGGGAAGTTGTGATGATTTCAGAGAAGCGAGATTTTGAAGATTCAATGGCGATGTCGAGTGAATCTTGGATGGTTTTTTGGTAAATAAGAGCTTGTTGCAATGCGTTGTCGATCCATGGCGCGGTTTCTTCAAGAGCTTTCGATTTTAGTATCGAAGTCAAATCCGTTTCTGCTGTTGGTCGCGGTGGCGGATGGGTGCTTGGCTTCTCCTCCGGTGATGGTGATTCTGCGTCCGTCAGCATTTTGAGAGCGATGGTTAGCTTCGATCAAACACGAGGTTCTGTTTTTAATTCGCTTGCGTTTGTGGTGATTTGGGCCTGGATGACTCAACCCTCGCATTTATTCGGGTCGAAAATATACTTTGGGGCAGAACATTAGCTCTTGAGCCCGTAGACGATCATTCAAGAAAGAAAAATTATTCTAGGTTTATTTCATTTTACATTTTGTTTATATTATTTTAAAAATTATGATTTATTCTCTAAATTTTATAATTTCATAGCACTTTATTTCTATATATATATATATATGACACAAAAAAATTAATAAAAAATATTATATTATTTACATGTCTATTAATATATTCAATTAAAAAGTTAAAAAAATTAATTGTTTTAAAATAACAAAATTATTATTCAAAAAAACTTTCTTCCTGTTTGCGAAACATGATCCTCATCACTAACTTCAATTCAGTCATATCATATGTTTCCAAAAAGCCAACTGATTTTTTCTGGCTAACAAGATGACTTCATCATGTTTGATATTGCATTTCAAAAGCAAAATTTTAAAAAAATATTTTTTTAATATTCTTTATTTTTAATGTATTAATATTAAAAATAATTTTTTAAAAAAATATTATTTTAATATATTTCTGAATATAAAATATTTTATAAAATAATTATTATTACACTTTCGAATACCCCTTCATCTGAGAAGGGGTGAAAGGATAAAAAATAAACTTTTATTTTTTTATGCATTGTGGATGAAAATATTAATTTTATATTTTCATCTAAGTGTTTGACAGTTTTTTAAAGGGTTCATGCTTTTTTAAAATTTAGATTTTGTTGCATCATCTAATTGTTAAAGTTTGTTACAATGAGAATTTATTTCACATTATAACTATTAATATATATGAAAATTTTAAATATATGATCATGAGAGAAAACTTTTGAACTTTTGAATTGATACATGATGTTGTAGGAAAAGAAAATATTGAATATGCAAAAGACTTAATGTACCTTTGACTATCTTAATTTGTGCAAATTTATAGATGATTTCTTCACTAAAATTAGATATTAATGAAAAAATTGAGTGAATTTTAGGGATGCGTGTTGTTAATGTTCCAAAATAGAAGAAAGAAATATAAAAAAGATAAAAATATAGTTGGTTAAAAAGATAGATAAAAATACAAAATAAATATGTTTTTAGAACAATTATAAGAGAATTCCTATATTTTCAAGAAAAGGCGGATGGGTCTTGCATGACTGTCAAACCCAAGCTCTCGGGTCTGGCGTGGTTACCAGACCCAATATGTATGAGTCTAGCAAAAAGTTGAGCGAAAGTTTAAAAATTAACTCACTTGATTAGGTTTAATGACATTATTAAAACATTTTCCATACTATTAATATTTTTTATATTTAAAAAAAATGATATTAACCCGCTGCAGAGCATGAACTAATGAAATAGTGCCTCCATTAAATCATCACATTATGTAATAAATACCTTTTATGGATAATTAACATATTTATAGCTCTTTATGGATTCCAACAAACACAAGAAGATATATAGGTCATTGAAATCATAGTTACGGAACTTGGCATGACCCGAAGAGTTGATCCGAGACCCGGTAACCAGGGTCTTGGTCGAGTTTTAAATAAGCAAAACTTGGGTTTGCAATTAGCTCGGTCAAACCCAAGCGACATGCCAGGTTAACTCGAAACCCTGGTGACTCGGCGTAACCCGAATGAGATCCAACTTTTTTTTATATTTTTTAACAAACTCAAAAAATATATAATTAATTCATGGATACTTAGCTTCACATATTTTTTTTATAGCTTACATCTACATGAAATGTTTATTAACTTTTTAATGTGGGATAATTATACATAGCTTATATCCACATGAAATATTTCTTAACTTTTCCATGTGGGAAAACTATATATAGGGTCTGTTTGGGAACGTGGTGCAAACAGCGTTTCTCAAATTTTGATTGTTTTTGCTAATTTTTTTAATGTTTTCAGATTGTTTTGATGTACTGATCTCAAAAATAATTTTAAAAAATAAAAACATCATTTTGATGCATTTCTAAGAGAAAAGAACTTTGAACCACTACCACAGTCCCAAATAAGTCAATAGTTTAAATCCATATGAATTATTTCTTAACTTTTCCATGTGGGATATTAAAATCTCAAGCATTTTTTTATTTTTACTAGGTTGACACCGACCAAGGGGTCGGGTTCTATGTCACACGAGTTGACCTGGGTCAACCCCAGACTAGGTTTAATAACTATGATTAAGATTATTGGCAAATAATGGAAGAGATGGATTTGATGGTTAGTAATAATAAGAAGCTTAAATTAAAGGTGGTGGTAAATTCAAATGTAGAGCTTGTTTCACCAAAAAGGATGAAGACTTTATAAAAAAGTACCAAGATTAATTACTTTGATAATAAGGATCTTCAACAAAAAGCTCCTATAAGGAATGCTTAATGGGTGATACTCCCATGGATGAGATAGGTGAGGAGGATGTCACAGTTTCTGACAACGATTTGGATTTGAAGAAAAATTATGAAAAAAATTGTTCTACTATTTATTTTTTGGCAGCAGATAAACATAGACTCTATAAAACCCATGAAGAAACCCTAATTATAAAAGTCATTAGATAAAAAAGTAGGATATTTATTCTTGGTCAGCGGCCTTCTGAGACAATGAAAATTGAAGGAATGATTTGTACTTATAGGTTCGGGGAATGAGTTATATCTTGCAAATTTTTACACTAAGAATGGTTATCATACTATTCTTTTTGGTGAATCTTAAATGGTTGTTCATCATATTTTGATTGTTTAGGAATAGTGGTCAAGTTTTGATCATGACAAGGCTTAAATAGATATAGCATTAGTCTGGGTTAGAATTATGAAGATGTTTTTTTTTGAAATATTGTGATAAAATTATTCTCATATGTATAGGTAATCATATCGGGTGTTTTGTTCAGGAAAATAACTACAAAACACTTGACCACTATATTTTTTCTTGATACAAGTTGTGTGGTTTAGTCATTTACTAGTCACTTGCTCACATGCCATCACAATGAAGTTTTCAACAATGCTATTAAACTTAGCCAAACTCGGTTGGTCAAGATAGTGACTCATGGACCTGGCCTTTAGAAAAGTAAATCGGGTGAAAGTTAACCTGGTATGGCACAACCGACCTAGTAGGTGCATGTGATTCGATCAACTCGGTCAAAACTCAGTTTGAATTAAAAAAAAATGTTGATTTAATGTTCTTTTGAAAAAAAAATGGAATGATGACGTTTTAGATTGACCCAAATCGAATTGGGTTAACTTGTTCAACTCATAACCGAGGTCTTTGCCTTGTCCGGGTTTAATACCTTGATTTTTGGAATTTATGTTTTATTTAATTAAATGATTATAAAAATACATTTTTGTAAAAAACACAACTAATAAAATCATTGAGAAAAAATATATTTTTTTAATCTAAACTTCATCTCTTTGTTAACATTTATTTTTATTATTTTAACGAAAACACGTTTTTAATAGTAAGTATTATTTTTTAAATAAAAAATAATCATGATCATAAAAGCAAGTTTTTTTAATATATATATATATATATATATAATATTCAATATTTTGTATGTGATTGAGGAAAAAAAATAACAAATACGATAATATCATGTCAAAAATCTATTAAAAAATTTAAAGAACAAAAAAAATTATTTTCTTTGAATATTCAAGCATGATTATTTTTTCTTGTTATCAAGTACATAATAATTGATACATAAATTATTAGCATTCCTATAAAAACCTATAGTATAATTTAAGAACCATGAACAAACTGAATGATAATTTAAATACCATGTTAAGCTTTTTTTCATAGTATTTCAATCAAAATACAAAACAAAATTTTAAAGAAAAAAAAAAGAAAGAAAGGGGCCATGTGCTTGGGATAAAAAGAAGGGGCTTGTATGTTTGCCCAATAGAAAAAAAAAAAAGGTGCACGTGGACCTGCGAGGTTAAGTCTACGCATCTAGCCTCCTTTATTTAAAAATAAATAAATCAAATAACATGTCATTTATTTGCCTAGATTTTGACCACTAAAAAGGTGCTTGGAAAATCAGGCTGGGTTTTTTACGAACTCAAAAAATTCTTTTTTTACTTGTTTTCACTTAAAAACACCTAGTAAACACTTTTTTGAACCTCAATAAATTAGTCTCAACTTAAAATGCCCCTAAATTGATTAAAAAATACCAAATTAAACCAAGAATTTTTTTTCTTGACCCCACTCTATTTTTTCCAACTATATAGCAGCTAAAAAACACCTCAATTAAACTCCTCCTGTCAAGAGAAAGATGTTGACGCCAAATTCAACTTTTTTATCCCTATGATCTAGTAAGCTGATTGTTTTTTCTCTCATTAACTATTTTCAAGCAAATGTCTATCTCCTCGTAAAATCAAGTGACTAAGACGCAAAACAAATGAAAAAAAAATGAAAAATGAATAAACTTTAAAGACTAAAATTGTTAAAAGCATGTCTATTGAACAGTTGAAAAACAAAAAAAAAGACCTGCATTTTTATTTCATTGACAATTTTGGTCCCTGTATTTTTCATTTTTTGAAAGCAATAAAATAAAATTTTATTTTGCAAAATTAAGCATCGAATTAATGGAGAGACTTTTTTTTTACACCACAAGAACTCCATAACAAGCAAAACAAAGCAAGTTATCAATTTTAATTCTTAGCTAATACAATAAGGAAGGATGATTTAAAAAAAAAACCAATGATCGTAGTAGAAAATATTGCAGGGATAAAAAAAAAAAACATTGCTCTAATCCATAGTGTTTTGTGAAGGGTGCTATAGTGTTTTTCCCTTTTATTTATCTATGATTTAATTGTCATTAGCCGATCAATTTTCTTGTATCATTATTTGTTTATTTATTTAAGTTACTTAAGTTCTTGCTCATTTTATTATTCTAGTTGTCTTACTTAACTTACATTAATGCTATGATAAATATTGTTAATTAAGAATTTTTTATGTTTATAGATAGAAGAGCCCATCTTGAAATTACTTGTTAAATTCTTAAAAAAATACTTCAAATCTAACAATGAAATGATAGAAATTAAAAACAAAATGACGTTGCGAATAAAAATCGCTTGAAATGATAGGTGATTTTAGGATACCACCAAAAGTGTCGAAGAATCTTGAAGAATTTCTTGATGTTGGTGAGTATAAAGATGTCAAACAAAAATTAGAAAGGAATGAATGATAGATCCAATATAAGTTAATTTTTTTTTATTATGGGTAGCTGTTATTTATAATAGGTGCTTTAGAGATGTTAATACCTTCTTCAAATATAGGTGAATTATCATATCTTAAATTAGATTACATAGATCAAAATCTATCAACTTTAATAAATCTTAGGTATGTATTAAAATTGATATAATTTAAATATGGAGGTTGATCATACCTAAAACTTTGGAGACAACTCGTGCTTTTTTATCCAAAACTATTTCGTGACCTCCTGTATCCCACTAGGGGATTAAACATCGAGAGTTAAACCATTAACAATCATGTGTTGACCTAATTTATTTTGTTGGTTTATGTTCATCTTATTTCATTTTTTTTTTACTTGGTGGGATTTTTTGTTTATTATTTATCATTATTGTTTTATTACTAAAAACATTAAAACATTTGGGGTAAAAAACAATTGTTTTCATTGTTCAAATAAACAATGAAACAACTCCCTCTTTATTTTTTCCACTTTTTTTAAAACAATTTAGCCTTTGGATTTTTTTTTCTTTTTTATTTACCACCTTTAACAATGAATTAATTGGGTTTTGGCTTCATGATTTGTTTTATTTGGCTCAATATGGAGATCTTAAAATATTAAAATTTTGGTGCTTGGTTGATGCTCAATTAAACACAATAAAATTCAATGTTATGCACTTGAAACAATTGAAGGTTTAGGGACCCAATTTGAACCTGAAACAAATGTCTAGTCTTTTTTTACTAAACCAAGGACTAGATTAGATGTACAAGAAAAACATAACTGGCATATGTAACAAACGCGCCAACAAGCTAGATAGGTTGCAATACTGTGACAATGTGTGTAACAACCAACAAGCTTTGGACATGGCCTTTTGTGGTATCAATAGAATCGTTATGATGAGTGGTTCATTTTTTGGTGACGCGTGATGATGAAGGGCCTCTAGTATGGCTATCCGTTTCTTCTTTCCATTCTTTTCATTTTATTTATCTCTCATCTCCTTAGTTTCTATGCCTAAATCTCTTTTGTTTTTTATATCAAATTTGATATTCATTATTGTAATTGCTATTTTTAGCAATGATTATAGTTCGGTTTCATAAATTGATGCTTTGTAAACCATAAAATGGTGTTTGAAATCATGATTGCAAGGGACAATGCTAGATAGAAGAAATATTAAAAAAATATAAATGCAACGTATAAAAAAGACACATTCTATTGTGAGTTGCAATAGTTACCCACAATGTTTTCTTTTTTTCTTTTTTTTTTTGTCACTTGAATTTTTTTTACTTGTTTGATCCTTTCAAGCTAGGTTGACTTAAGATAGGGATTGATGTTTTGTTTATGTTGGCTTTATATGGTGTTTTCACAATGTTAAGAATAACTTTTAACATTAAGTTGATTCTTGGTTTGGTAAAATAAAATTTAGTTTTATTTATTTAAACCAACTACAACTTTAGGGATATGGTTTTAAACTGAAACAAATATTCAATCTATTTTTTTCCCAAAGAAATAACATATTTGTCTCTACTTCCCGACTCAATATTTGGTGAGAACTAACAAATTTGTTATCGTTTTTTAGCACATAAAATTATCTAATTATTTCATTGAATATATGTATCAACCTTTTATATTGTAATTAAAAACAATACTCATTTTTTTATGGAAAATTTTTTTTGCTCCATCTCACAACATAAACACATATAATCAAACAAGTATAGGAAAAGTAGGGTTGCCAGGTTTTGACATGGTTGATGGCATACGAGAAGAAGCTAACAAAATAAATGGTATAAGATTATATAATAGAAAAAGGTTAAATGTTAAACCCTTGTTTTATTGTATTAGATATTTTGTAATCCTAACTATGTTGTGGGCTGGGGGTTTGTAACCCCTTTTGAAATATATGAAGGCCTTTCTAAGCTTGTGAGAAGGGCGTTTTACCTTGGGTTTAGAATGAATCATAAAAGCCCTCGTGGAGGAGGGTTTAGGTGCATGTAAAAAGTACAAAGTAAAAAAAAACAAAATAAATTAATCAAACTTATATCTATTTAGGTTTGAACTATAGACCTTATCCATGGGAAAACAACAAAAAAACAACTTAGTTTCCACGGTCTCATCAAATGAGCTAAAGAATTTTAAAATTTTCCTATATATGAAATATAATTCGATATACTTGGATAATGATTAAGAAAAATCTAGTTGTAGTAGTCACGCAGATGAATCTATTTTAATTGTCTTGTTTGAAACTAATGTGACAATTAAATTTAAGAAGTTCACATGATGACCTCTATAAAATATACATTTTTATGATAAAACAATAATTCTAGGTCTCATCAAATGAGCTAGAGGATAAAATTTTCCTTATACAAAATATAACCACATAAACTTGGATATCAATTACGAAAAATCTAGTGTAAAATGAAAAGAAAGGATGTTATGGAAAAGTTCATTTTCTTTTAGAAAAAAAAAGTATGAAGTACGAGTAATTTTAAAATCCATAAAAGGTTTTGTGAATTCTTAGATAAATCTTAACATCGTTGAATACAAAAATGTTACAATTTTAGAAAACAAATGATGAAAGATCCGATAAACGTTAAGTTTGTTAGCATGGTGGACCATCTCATTAAAACCAATAATTTTCATATAAATATTAGCTATTTGAGTCAAGAAAATAGTTGAAAATATTTGTGTAATTATGGTATAAACAAATTTCTATAATTAGGTTGATATTATAGTCAATAGTAGTTGATTTTGTGGGATGTAAATAGGAATTATTGCTATCAACTGAAAAGAGACTCTCACTGAATAGGTCCATTCAGTCAAATTGACAAAGTTTTGATAATGGGTAACCAATTTTCAAGAGTGGTGCTTTTAGAGGTAGTAATACCTTCAACAAGCATGAGAAAACTCTCAGGTTATAAATTATGATATATAGATCAAAACATATCAATTTTAATAAATCTTAGGTTACTATTAAAATCATCATAAATTAAACATGTTGTCGGACCACACTAAATAAGTATTGATGTTGATTTATACTTTTATATTCAAAACCTTTTTATAAGCTCTTGTGTTATATTGATAGGTAGGTTACAACAATCACGAGTCCAATAAATACAACAATAAAAGGCAACCGAGCAAATTTATTGGTTCTCATGAAAACACCTTAACACTAGAATTTAGATACCAATATACAAAGTTTAGGTTTCAAAATTCCGTACTTTCTTAAACACACAAGTATTCTAAAACACACGAGTACCAAAATATAGGTATTGACCCACAAGTTTAGGTTTCAAAGTTCTCTCCCTTGTATTCATGCAAGTTCTTTGTTAATATTCAAGACATTACTAGTGAACTTTTTAGATTCATAGTTAATGGGTAAAGCATCTTTTGACAATATGGTGTATCATAGGTTGCACCATAACAAAAACATCTTTTTTAATATTTTTGCTGGTGAAACAAAATTGTAACAGTACCACATTATCAAATGAGCACCACATTATCAAATGAGCACTTAGTTATAATATAATTTTACCATGGAAGCATACATGAGTTGTTTAGTAACAATCAAAACATTAAATAATTAGAAATAAATATTTAAATATTAGATTGATAATTAATTTTAGGAATGATTATTTTTATTATTAAATAATTAAATAAAAATATTTTTTTAAAAATTATTAACCTTCGAAGTGTCCATTGTTTAAAGACTATAAAGAATTTTGTTTAGTATCAGGACTTTTTTAGAATTAAAAATTAATTTAGAGATAATGATTTTTCCTGATCCTGCAAATGCAAATACAAAACAGAGAGAAGCGCTAATCATTTTTGTTCGCTACGTGGCACGTAAGTAACTCGACATATTCATCCCTTCCCACACCCTATGGTGACCGTCGCGAAACCCAGACAAACACCACACTTGTCATTTGCTCTAAAAATATTACACTCAACATAAGAGAACCTCTCTTCATCAATTCTCAGTTTGCTTTTCGTGTTAAAATCTTCAGAACTACCACCTTCCTGCTTTCTCTCACTGTAAAACCAAAAAGCAAAAAAAAACCTAATTTATCTCTCACTCACTGAGTCACTCGCCATGATTGAGTTATCTTCAACAGTACCGAGTCAGATTCGGTTCCTCCTTCATTCCTTGAACGAAGCTAACGTCGATTCCGTCTTTCGTGACCTCTGTCAGGTGCTCTCTTTACATTGCTTTATTATCCCTAATTTTGCTATCGATCGTTTATTTTTCACTCTCTCTCTCTCTCTTTTAATTTTTTTCTAAAAACCCTAAAATTTCACGCTTTTTTTGACCGGCTATCTTTGGAAACAAAATAAGAAATTATTTTAAGCATGGAAGTTAATTTAGTTATTATTAGGTCACAATCGAGTTTGTTTTTGTTTTTAAATTTAATTATTTGTTGCTGGCTAAGATTCAGAGGTTTTGTTTGGGTGTCGTGGATTAATGCAGTTTATGGAGTATGAACTTGAAGGAAGTATTTTGACGCTCCAAACATGTTTGGATTATTTGAAGACTGACTTGAAAAACATGCATTTGGAACCTGTACTTGCATCAGTTTTCAAGTTTGTTTTGGACAAACCCAATTTCGCTACCGTGTTTTGTCAGTCTTTAAAAAGTACGGAGATCACTGAAGATTTCTTAGAGAAGTTGTCCAATTTATTGAAGTTATCTGTGGCTGAGAAAATTGGCACTGGTCTCGCGCTCTCTGAATCAGAGAATGCTGATACCAGGATGTTCGGTGAGTTGTTGTTTTAATTTTTTTTTTTCTTGCATTTTATCGGGTTGGAGTTTTATTGTACATTTTATTGATGGGCTTGTTGGTTTTTCAGCTAAGAAGTTCTGTTTGGCTAAAATTGAGGAATTGTGTGCAAATCCTGTTCCAATGAACTCTGTTGAGCAAATTCAGAATATTGTTATGTTCCTCCAGCGGTCTGAGGGGCTTTCCAAGCATGTTGATAACTTTATGCAGATGTTGTCGTTAATGCAGTCCAAAGATGTTGTCCCATTTGTTTTAACTCCGTTGATTTCTGATGAATTGCGTGAGGCCAATTTTTTGAGGTAGTCTCTTTTCTTACTTGGCCTGGTAATTGACTATAACTGTAAACTCAGTGGTCTATAATACCTGCAATGCACTTTTTTTGATTTTGTAGGAATATGGATCTCTTCAATGGAAGTACAGATAGTGAATTTGATGCTATTTTAGCTGAAATGGAGGAGGAGATGAGCCTGGGAGATATTGTGAAAGAGTTAGGCTATGGATGCACATTTGATGTGTTGCACTGCAAAGAAATATTATCCCCTTTTCTACCACTGACAGAAGTTACCATTTCTAAGATACTTGGAACAATTGCTCGCAACCTTACCGGTCTTGAGGACAACCAGAGCACATTTTCAACGTTTGGCTTGGCTCTTGGTTGTGACATTACAACTGATCTTCCACAGTTAAGCTCCTGGGACATTGACGTCCTTGTAAAGACTATCAAGCAACTTGTGAGTTCAGTTCTGTTTTTATTATCTTTGCCTTTTGCTTTAAATGTGACATTTTCTAAGAGGAGTTCCCTAAATCATTGCATATTTATGCTTTTTTACAGGCTCCTGGTACTAACTGGATTCAAGTTATTGAAAACCTGGATCATGAAGGATTTTACATACCTAATGAGGAGGCATTCTCCTTTCTGATGTCTGTATATAGACAGACATGCCAGGTACATCTTCGTAATATGTGAAATACTTGCACTGGTAGAGTCCTGTCAAGATCTGTTTCTGGATATACAAGGTTTTTTGTTTTGTTTTTTGTGAATGATATTTATCTCATCAAGAAACAACCAAGCAGGGGACTAAAACCTGCTACAAAGCCCAGAAACCAATACAAAGACAATGCTAGAATGAAGACTAAACAATGAAGCTGATAATGATCAAATTACCGAGATCAGCAAATTTTAGGATTGTTTCAAGCCTCATGTAGAAAACTCGTATTGCACAATCTGAACTGAATCAATTGAACAATCTGAGCATCTACAACAGTGGCTTGGGAGCTTTTTCCATTGAAGATCCCGACATCCCTCTCCTTCCAAACAGAATAAATGACCCCACACAAAGCAAGCCCGAGGATAACAGAAGAAAAGCACTTCTTCTTCAAAATTCTTTCGGCATAATCAAACTCATATTGCCAATCTCCTACAGTTCTTTGAATTCCACACAGTCTCCTACAGCTCTTTGAATTCCACACAATTGGAAAATAGACCTCCAAGCATCTTTAGCAAACGAGCAAGTAAAAAACATATGATCCCATCTTCCCTCTCTTGACTGCACAGAACACATAGGGGCTCAATTTTATCCCCACTCTCACTTGTTGAACTTTAGTAGAAAGCCGATTTAGGATAGCCAGCCAAGCATTGAAACTTTGTCTAGGTACATATAGAGGACCCCAAGTCAGCTTAAACCACTCAACTCTACAGTTCTATGCTCTTATTGATCCCCACAAACTTTTGCATGTAAAGTTACCTCCAGGAGTGAGTTTCCATAAGACCCTGTCATCTTCACCATTGGAAGGAGATATAATGCCACATATAGCACTCTGAATTTTCACCATATCATCTGTTCATGGATGTGGCCACCTCCATTCCCCGTCGCTAATTACAGCTGCAACATACATGATCATCATTAACATATATGATTCTCAAGCAATATTTTTAACTAATGGCCCATGTGGGTGCCAATTATTGCTTAAACAGGGATTTTTTGTTTTCTGGTTATGAATCTGTATCTTTGATATTTGCAGGATCCGTTCCCTCTCCATGCCATCTATGGGTCTCTTTGGAAGAATACTGAAGGTCAGCTATCTTTTCTGAAACATGCAGTGCTGGCACCACCAGAAGTGTTCACCTTTGCCCAATCTGAAAGGCAGCTGGTATGGTGCCTTTCTACCCTTTTTTTTCGCTTCCGTTCTGAGGTAATCCCATTTCTGATAATGAAAAGTTATTTGCTATTCTTGCAGAACTATATTGATGCTTTGCATGGCCATAAGCTTCAAGTTGGGCATTCTAATCATGCGTGGGTGTGCCTTGACCTTTTGGATATGCTTTGTCAACTGGCTGAGAGGGGTCATGCTAGTTCTGTTCGATCAATGCTTGAGTATCCTCTCAAACACTGTCCAGAATTGTTGCTTCTTGGGATGTCACATATCAATGTACTTCTCTTGTTTTATTCATGATTCTTGGAATTATATCCTACATATTTATTTGGCTGATCAATTTTACCTCTCTTATTGCAGACTGCCTACAGCCTCCTCCAATATGAAGTGTCTTTTATGGTTTTCCCTCTTATAATCAAAAGTGCTGCTGGTAGTGGTATGATGCTTTACCTCTGGCATCTGAACCCTAATCTTGTGTTGCGGGGATTTGTAGATGCTCACAATGTTGAACCGAACATCATGACTGAGATATTGGATGCTTGTCAAGAGCTAAAGGTAAATGGAGAGAATTCACGACTTGTTTTTTGTTCTAGCTGTTTCACAGTTCCTTCACCTCCAGCAAAATTTTAAAGCTGCCATTTTGTGGGAACTTTTTCCATAACCTTGCATTATTCTTACTGATTTATTCATTTCTGGATTCATCTTTTAGTTATGCTTCTTTGTTGCTAGTTTTGTGCACGATTAATTCTGAGCTCATATTTCTTGTTCCGTGCGCAGATTTTGTCATCGGTATTAGACATGATTCCCTTTCCTTCTGGTATCAGATTAGCAGCCCTCGCTTCAAGAAAAGAGCTTATAGACCTTGAAAAGTGGCTGGGTAATAATTTAATTACATACAAGGATTCATTCTTCGAGGTAATGTTCAGCTGTCCTTCTAAACTCCTCATGAAGGTGCCGATAATTTTTGGTTTTGCCAAATCTTATCTCTGGGATTCTAAATGCATTTTAATATGGCCAAGTTAAATTACGGTTTAGTGATGGAAATAGCTATACATGACTTGGTGTGTATTTTCCAACTGTGCAGGAATGTCTCAAGTTTCTTAAGGAGATTCAGCCTGGTGGATCCCAGGATTTTTCTGCCAAACCTCTTCATCCTCAAAGTACCATTGTGAATCTTTATTCAGAGACTGGTTCATCCTTCCTGAAGGTTCTAACCTCTACACTTAATTGATTCTCGTCTTCTCCATACAATTGCATGGTGATACTCTAAATCTCTGCATACTTTTCAGGTCCTTAAAGCCCATACCAGCTTAGTTATATCTACCCAACTTTCTGAGGAAATGGAAAGGTTGCATGTAACAGTTATGGACTCTAATCCAAGGCTGCAGAATGGTAGCTTGGCAGATTCATCTACCCCTGATGGGTTTTCGGATGATGTTGAGGCAGAGGCAAACTCATATTTCCATCAAATGTTTTCTGGTCATCTGACAATAGATTTCATGGTTCAAATGCTTGCTCGATTCAAGGAATCTTCTGTGAAAAGGTATAATGTTAATCTTTATAAAGCATTTGCTTCCTTTGGAATCTTACTACGGGTGTGTTTGAGATTGTGGTAGTGAATGCAGTTCAAAGTATTTTTCACTTAGAAATGCATCAAAATAATATTTTTTTTATTTTTTAAAAATCATTTTTGATATTAGTACATCAAAATGATCTGAAAACATAAAAAAATAATTTTTAGCAAAAAAAATTCAAAATTTGAGGGAACACTGTTTGCACCGCATTCCCAAACAAACTCTACATCCCATGTCCTTAAACTTTATTAGTAATCTAATTATAATAAATGTGCAAACATCCCATGTCCTTAAACTTTATTAGTAATCTAATTATAATAAATGTGCAATTATAGAGTTTTGGAATTTAGCCTTAAAATTATTCTAACCACAATAATTTTGGTGAAGAATTATGTTTGATTCTTACTCCATGTTTTGTTCATACATCCTGAATTGTTTTTTTTGCATACGCTGCACATGTCTGTCTCCTCCAAACATTTGAAATGATTGTAGTTATTTTTATTAGTGTTTTTTTTGACAGACAAGTATGAAAGGTGTTAGTGTGAAAGCTGACGATACCTCTTCGGACCTGTATCATCTTAGTTTTAGATTATTTTTGTGGTGCTCATTTGAGGGTTTTGGTGTTCAATATTTTATTTTGATGCTTAATTTTTTTTTATTTTTTTGTGGGTCCTATCAGAGACTTTTGGTTTCAGTGGTACGACTAATCACTTGTTGAAATCACTTACAGGGAACAATTGATTTTTGAGTGCATGATTGGCAATCTATTTGAAGAATATAGATTCTTCCCAAAGTATCCAGAAAGGCAACTAAAAATTGCTGCTCTTCTTTTTGGTGAGCTTGATTTTAGAGGTTAAAGTTAATAGCATGGCTCATCTTTCTAGCCTTCTAGTCCAATTCCTGGTATCAAGTCACCTTGATTGGCTGTGTCTGAATAATTATGCTTAAGAGCTCAAGTTCTTGGTGCTGCTTGTGCAATTTTAACTCTGCTATCATATACTTAGTTGTTTTTAATCATATTAAACCTCCTTTTGCCTGTCCATGAGTTTGGAGTTTCAACATGTATTTGCTTGTCCAAAATAGGGCCCCTTTGTAGAAAAATGTAATGGTATTTGATTTTTGATACGTGTAACTCACAACTACACACCTATTTTTTTTTGTATTTTTGTATCATTCTTTCAAAAAAAATATTGTGATGAATTCTATGTAGTTTAGCTGATATAAGTTTGCATTGCAGCATATGTTTTTTATTTGATTGCATACAACTTGATTGAAGAAGTTGACTGCTTACTGCTTGAATGAAAATCCATTTATAAAATCAGATATCTATTTGCCTGTGATTGCTACTGGTATTTGCATTTTTGTAGCATGAGGCATGAACCTGTGAATATCTGCATGACTTTGGCTTGGAGTTTCAGTACCTGCTTTAAGTAATCTCGAGATATATATACTTATGCAAATAAATGTGATTTGGAATGTATTCAGCAGATTTATGTGGTCGTGTTATTACATTTCAGGTTCTGTTATCAAGCACCAGCTTGTTACTCATCTCACTCTTGGGATTGCCTTGCGTGGTGTTTTAGACGCGCTTCGGAAACCTCTAGATTCCAAAGTCTGTCATCATCCCTAAGCGACATTCGACCTTTCTATCTATCTATCTATCTATCTATCTATCTATCTATCTATATATGCATATATATAATGTCATGTATGACCACTGTTTGCAGATGTTTGTGTTTGGGACCAAGGCTTTGGAGAAGTTTGTGGATCGTTTGATTGAATGGCCACAGTATTGCAATCACATCTTACAAATATCGCATCTGCGTGGCACTCATGCTGAGCTTGTTGCTTTCATTGAACGAGCACTTTCCAGGATTTCATCAGGGCATTTGGAATCAGATGGAATTAACAATGCTTCTGCTGCTCATCACCATGGTTTGTCTCAGGCTGCCTCAGTAAATGGAGAGGTTAGGAACTGTTTTTTTTTTTTTTTTTTTGATGCTTAGAATTTGTGCTCCTCCTTTTGTCTTAAGCATTAATAGCTTTAACTGGATCCAAGAATGTTTGACAAGCTTACCACCTGAGATGTTCTGAAGATAATTTCACATTATTTTGTTTAAAATGATGGGAACTTGATACATGAAGATTTGGCAAGGGTTCCATCTAAGATATTTAGATTAAAATTCACATCAAAATTAGTTTCTTTGATGTGGTGGAATTTTTTAAATTTTGTTATTAACCTTTGTTTTCAATCCATAAACATATTTGCAGTACAAGTAGCAATTGGTGATAAGTCAGTGCAATAGTGTCAGGGAGCTGGAGTTTTGGGCACACATACATGCCCATCTCTTTATTGCAAAATATATAAATCATAGCACATTTGATTCTTCTTTCATTTTATTTTCAACCATGGATTGCAACTATGAACATTCTCTGGATTTTATATTGTCTCATGTGAATGCATCAGATATCTCATAACTTTTTTCAAGGATGTTTAGTGCTCCAATTAATAGTCTGTATTTTGACTACCCTCTTAAAGAAATAAAATTAAGGTGATCGAGGACATTTTGAGCTGGTGTTCCATGTTCAGGTAAAACTTTTAATTTGTATGTTACCACTACACTCTTGGCACCACCATCTCTGCATCTGCTTCTCACTGGGACCATTGTACCTCCAGCTCCCTGATCCCATTGCATTGTCTTATCAATACATTACTGCTTCTGTTTCAAATTTGTTTGTCCATTGAAATATGACATTTTTATATCATAATCTGATCATAACTGCAACTAGATTAGGGGCTAAACTAGTTGGTCAAACTAATTAATAGTCTCAACAGCCTTTGTAGTTTTGTTCTCTAACCTTGTGTCATCATTGCAGTCAAATAGCATTAACATTCAACAGGCTGGGCAGCAGCTTTCCTCTACACTCCATCTTCAACAGAGACATGAAAGTTCTCTTGATGACCGTTTGAAAGCATCTGCTGCTCCATTTAATGAGACTAAACAATTTGCATCTGCGGCTCCATTTAATGAGAGTAAACAATTTCTATCTTCCAGTGTGCAATCTTCAGTTGCCCCCTCAAGTGATGTTTCTAGCATTCAGAAGGTAGCCTCTGCTATCAATTAATGTGATGGGGTTAATATTTGAACTTCATTCCTATAGTTCTTCATCTTATTCTTAAGTTGTGATTGCAGGGTACAGTTACTTCTTCGGCTTTGTTGTCTTCTCCTGGTTCTGTCCGTCCTTTCCGAGTAGTTACCTCCACCAGTAAGCTCATTAAATGATCATGATATTTACATTAAGCTACCATACCTTCAACTGTTTTAAACATGCTTTTGTCAGCATTATATACGAATCAATATTCAATATAGGGTTTGGCTCTGCATTGAACATCGAAACACTTATGGCTGCTGCTGAGAGAAGAGAAACACCAATAGAGGTACGACGTTTCACATAAGTGGTAGTATTTTCTACAGATAATGTATGGAGGCCTATGGTAGCATTCAATTTTTTCTCTAGAGATGTGTAGAGGCCCCTTTAAGTATGAAATTGAATACGAGCTACTGCCCTTTTCCCCCCTATTAATTTTATCCATCAAGGGATGTTTTTTTACTTGCAACTACTATCCTCACACCTTATTTATGCTGATAACTTATTTGGGAAAGAAAAAGTTTCTTGGTCATTTAAGTATTAAACTTTGAATGGAGCTACCCTTTCTATTCTTTTGAAGTTAGGAAGTTTCAAAAAATTGGTATTTATTTTGAAGTCTTCAAATTCTACAGTGGCAATTTGTTTCATAAGGGGCCGAGCTGAGCCATCTACTCTAACTTTTACCATGTAATATTTCCCGAAATCTTCCTTTTCAATGGACCTTGGTTATTGGTGGTCAAGCAATTTGTATGCTATGGGGGACACTGCACATCATGTAATGATGAGTGTCATCTTTATTTAGCATTTGGGAAGCTTTGTTTGTATGGTTTGCTAACAAGGTTGTTGCGTAGCAAGCCCTTAGCCTTTGTTGGATAAATAGGTGGGTGTTTCCAAGTGGGTAGAGGAGCTTTTACCCTTGCACTTGTGGCTTGGAAAGAGAATGGTCCTCGAATCTGGAATATTTCTACATTTAAAAATAGAGAATTTTAAAAAAATTACTCTTAAAGAGGCTGTTGTGGGATATAATTTAATCTTGGTCTTCTCATGGTGTTTGCTTGCAGGAATTTTTTCTGATGGCCTTTAACATTGCAAAGTTAATTTCTTATTAATTTCTCTTTGAATTATTTTGTTTTCATATTTGTTCCTTATATGAAGGAGTCCTAAGCCTTTTACTTCTCTTTCAAATAACATATTAATAAAAATAAATAATTTCATATTTTCTTGTGCACTGTAGTTATTTGTTTTTAATTTTTGTTTACAGGCTCCAGGATCAGAGATTCATGACAAAGTATCATTCATGATTAATAATATTTCAGTTGCAAATGTTGAACCTAAAGCAAAAGAATTTACTGAAATACTAAAGGAGCCGTACTATCCCTGGTTTGCGCAGTACATGGTCATGAAAAGGTCAGAACCCTCTCCCAATTTTCCTTTCCCGATTCTTTCTATGCATATTTATCTCTATGTTTAAGTAATATGTTAATTATTTGTGTTGTTTCCTCTTCCTTATTGGTCTTGGTTAATGTTTTCATTCAGAGCAAGCATTGAGCCCAATTTTCATGATTTGTACTTGAAGTTCCTTGATAAAGTTAATTCAAAAGCTTTAAATAAGGAGATTGTCCAAGCCACATATGAAAACTGCAAGGTTTGTGTCATGATGTGTACTTTGTGCACTGGACATTGTTAAGCAACTTCATTTTCTGAAAATCAAGTAGCATGAATAAGTCCTTTTCAGTTTAAAAGTAGAATAGATAAGTATTACCTTTTGTTCTGTTTTCAGGTTCTTTTGGGATCAGAGCTTATAAAATCTAGTTCAGAAGAGCGTTCATTGCTTAAAAATTTGGGAAGCTGGCTTGGGAAATTAACTATTGGAAGGAACCAAGTTCTGAGGGCACGTGAGATAGATCCCAAATCTTTGATCATGGAGGTGATTCTTTTAGATGGAGAAGTGGTGTTCTTTAATAATAACAAGTCTCATTCGATTTTTTTTTTCATCTTTATTTTTTATCAATTAAGAATCATATATTCACTCGAGTTAATCTTGTTATTGGGCAGGCATATGAGAAGGGATTGATGATTGCAGTTATACCATTTACATCCAAGGTACGGATTTTGACAATTTGAATGTCTCTGAATCTGGTTGCTGTATAATTCTTACATTCTGTTACTTGCTGTAGGTTCTAGAGCCATGCCAAAACAGTCTAGCGTACCAACCTCCTAATCCTTGGACTATGGGCATTCTTGGATTGCTGGCTGAGATCTACTCAATGCCGAACTTGAAAATGAACCTCAAATTTGATATAGAGGTATTGGAATACAATCAGCACTTGCCAACTGCGTGTACATTTTTTTTTGTTATAGAAGCCCTACTATGATGATGCTGTTTTTGGTTGTTTGTTAATGATATTCTTTTGGCACTTCAGGTATTGTTCAAGAACCTTGGTGTAGATATGAAGGACATAGCACCAACTTCTCTTCTTAAGGACCGGAAAAGGGAAATGGAAGGGAATCCTGATTTTTCCAATAAAGATGTAGGAGCATCCCAACCACAGATGCTTCCAGAAGTTAAATCTGGAATTATATCTCCCCTAAATCATGTTGAGCTACCACTTGAGGGTGGAAGCCCACCTAATTCTGGCGTTCATTCTCATATGTTATCTCAGGTTTGTGTGCATTTGGTTTTCTATTTTTTTCTAAGCAGCTGTTGATATGTTTCTGAGGTTTAAACTGCTTGGTGTCTTAAGTACACCTCTCCTGTCCATCTTTCTTCGGGTACATTGATGGAGGATGAAAAACTAGCTGCATTAGGCTTGTCTGATCAGCTCCCTTCCGCACAAGGACTATTCCAAGCTACTCCATCCCAGTCAACATTTCCAGCTAGTCAGGTGCATTGAAGTTCATATGCTGTTAGTCTGACAATAGACTGACTTATTTGTCTCTAATTTACAAGTTCTCTGGTGTTTGCAGCTTCCCACAGCAATACCTAACATCGGAACTCATGTTATTATCAATCAGAAGTTAAATTCTTGGGGCTTACATGTGCATTTTCAAAGGTTCAAACTGTTTCTACATTAGTCTCATCATGCTTTATAGTTACTTTGTTTCGTGTTTGTCTGATAGTCTTTATCTCATTAACAATTTACAGACTGGTTCCTACTGTAATGGACAGAGCCATCAAAGATATTGTGTCTGGTATTGTTCAGAGAAGTGTTTCTATTGCAACACAGACAACAAAAGAGCTTGTTTTGAAGGTTTGGATGTTGACTTAAACAAAGAATTTAGTGCCACATATAGTTATATACCGGGGCTTGCTGTATCTATCTTGGCAGCAAGCTCCACAGGCGCTGTCATCTCATCTCGATCAAAATTCTCTTTTCTTCGGTTGCTAACACATTCATATTTTGTCTCTTAACCATAGCATTGTTATCTGGAATCAAATATATCCACATGTTTTAGAAACTTTTTAACATTGTTATTTCTCAGACGTGTTCTAATGCCTTCCAATCATGTCTTACTCAATTATAGGATTATGCCATGGAATCCGATGAAACACGAATATATAATGCAGCGCACTTAATGGTTGCCAGTTTGGCTGGAAGCTTAGCTCATGTAACATGCAAGGTTTTTTCTGTCACAGAACTTCTTAACGCTTCTTTCTCCTTTGTTTATTTGGAACTTGAAGCGAGATTATTTTATTGATATTCTTTTTTCTCATTACGATAAATTGGTGTTCTCTGTTTGCCAGGAGCCATTACGTAGTTCAATATCAAGTCAGCTAAGGAATTCAGTTCAGGGTTTCTCCTTAACAAGTGAAATTCTGGAGCATGCTGTGCAACTTGTTACTAATGATAACCTTGATCTTGGGTGTGCGGTGATTGAACAGGCTGCTACTGATAAGGTTCCGGTTTTAGCTTTGATATACACCTACTTCATTAACCACTTCTTAGTTTGGGGGTGTTTTTATTCTTGAGTAATGTGGCATGCATATAATTTATATATCATGTCTATGCTAGTTAATGAGTTTGGCTCTCCCCCATTTGTGGTGCTCATGTCAAGATCCCAGTAGTAGTTTAGAGTAGGCAAGGGTTAGTTAAGGTGTTCCTTGGAAGCTTCTGTTTGTTGGTGTTGGATGAAGAGCCTGACATGTATCATTGACTATGTTGCTTTTTACTTGGGCATGTGCAACAGGTGTGATCTACGTATAAAAACTGGTAAATTTTAAATTTTAGGAAATGGTGACTCAGCAGTGTCCAAAATTTGGAAATGAACAAGGGAATGTGTTAACTATGAATATCCACATATTGATCTAGTTTTAGAATATTGGATTTTCTGCTTACCAGGAATAGACTCATTTTGAATTGGGCATTGTTTACACTAGGGCTGTATTTATTTAGGTTAGTTCAAAACTGTTGCAACTCCTTCATTACAAAATCATGCTTTAAAATTTGGGCAATTTGAATACACAAAATGGCTGGCTTTGTAACCTTGGTTTAAATGCTACTGTTTTGCTCACACTCTTTACTGCTGTCTGAAAAACCCTCTTTGTTATTTAGTCTCTCTCTCTCTCTCTCTCTCTCTCTCTCTCAATGCCTATAGCATTCTCTTTTGTCTCTGCCATCAAGATTCATAAGCTGCTTGTTGTCAGTGTCTCCCAATTTACTTGTGTCATGCCAACACAGGTGTGACTGGACAAAGCGGAGTCCTTGCAACATATCATGGCTGTATATGAAGTTACTCTGGGAGAGTAGGATATATTAGATGCTTTTTTAGGGGCACTAAACAGTTAATTGGATGGAATCAAAATCCTGAATCTTAAAAATTATTCACATTTGAGGAAATTGTGGTATTGGGTGGTCTTTTTGGTTTCCATATGGAACTTTGCTTCTATGACACTTTCAGGAGTGTGTTTAGCTAATTTTCAGTAGAATTTAAGTTCTAGTTTGTAAGGTTTTTGCTTTGGTATTGTTTGTTGTTGGCTAATGTTCTCTATTCTTGGTTGGTTGCTTATCCTTGTCCAGTCATTATTTTCATTCTAGTTAAGTGTTTTCTTTTGTTGAGAAAGAACCAGGCATGGTATGCAGGAAATCAATATTAGTTTGGGCTTGTTCTTGTAAATAATATGAAAAAACCATCATGAAATAGCTCTACACTATCTGATCAAAGATGTGGCAGATTAATGTAGTCCTCTTGTCACGGGTGTTTCATGCAGGCCATACAAACCATTGACACGGAAATAGCTCAACAACTTCTAAGAAGGAAACATAGAGATGGTGTTGGTCCAGCATTTTTTGATGCAAACATGTACACCCAAAGTTCTATGGGCGTTGTACCTGAGGCCCTTCGCCCCAAGCCTGGTCACTTGACTCCCTCTCAACAGCGAGTTTATGAGGTAAATGCCTGTTGATCTCTTCCATATGGTATGTGTGGTTCTCAGAAAGAAAGCACTTAAAAGTTAATAATTCCCTCCCTGAACTCCCTCCTTCCTTTCCCCTATTGTATGCAGGATTTTGTTCGGCTTCCGTGGCAAAACCAATCTAGCCAGAGCTCACATGTCATACCTACGGGTTCTTCTTCTTCTGGTGCTACTGGTCTTGCTAGTGCATACGGTTCAGTTTCATTGGATGTGGCTTCAGAAGCCATTGAATCTAATTCAGCTGCACTTCTTAGGTGTTCTATGGTTATTTATTGGTACTTGATATTTCTGGTTTTTCAAAATTTTGAATGCTGAAGTTTCAAAATTCTTCATTTTATGTTTCAGTTCTGCATCAATTCATAGTGCGACGGCTGATGGTGTTATCCAACAAAGTTCTGAAAACAATTCCACCAGTGCTTCAATTTCTGCTACCACCTCCTCTGAACTTAGTCCAGCGGAATCCTCAGATGTTGTAAAGGTTGGAATAAATTTTGCTACTTCTGTTTTGACATGGTTGGGGCCAATTTTTTTTTTTTTTTAAATGTGGTACCTTTTTATCTGAAGGAAGCGGGAGTTTCTTCTCAACCATCATCTTCATCAGTTGCTTCTGAGCGTGTTGGGAGTAGCATTGCAGATGCTTCATTGAACACTAGGGATGCGTTGGACAAGTACCAGATTATTGCGCAGAAGGTTTGTTTGAATCCTTTTGCTTGTGTCTAAATTGCCACATCCATTTTATTGATTGTTATGTTTCAGAGCAAGTGGTTAGTTGTATGCCTAGGCACATTTGTTTTCATGTAAGATGCACCCATCCTTTCTTTTGGACATGGTTTTGGGAGAAGAATATATACATGCACCCAGGTCAAATGATTTATCTTCCCAATTAGGCTAAGGGATAGGGGATGTGATTGTAACCAGAGGCCTCTGTGATGTCATTGTTGCGAAGATGTTTGATCTTCTCGCATGTACTTGTTTTAGTTGTTGCACTGAAAAAGGTTATATTCTTCTGCTGATATCCCATCTTCTATGGTTTCAGTTGGAGACTTTGGTGACTAGTGATTCTAGAGAAGCTGAAATCCAGGTACTGCTTCTTTCCATTCCTTTTGGTATGTGTTGCTACCAAATCACACGTTCTTGACTGTCATCTAATTTTGTATCCTTTTACACTATCTGTTGATATGGTTCTGAATTATATTCTTCTGCCCACACCTAATTCTCTTACATATCTTAATTGTTTTTATGTGAATTTGAGTTTGGTCATGTAAAATATAACTGTCCTTTTGGTGTTCAGGGGGTAGTTGCAGAGGTTCCTGAAATCATAAGTAGATGTGTCAGTCGAGATGAGGCTGCCTTGGCTGTAGCACAAAAGGTGTGCTTCCTTTTTCATTGACTGCTTATGATATTTTCTATTGTCTGGCTATAGTGGTTGCTGCTTCTTGTTCACTAATGATTTCTTCTGGCTGTTCTAATATCCATTGAACTAAACAATTGCTCATAGTTTTTTCTATGTTTTTCATGAGTTGAGTTTTTCTAATTGTCATACAGGTTTTCAAGGGTTTATATGAGAATGCATCAAACAGTTTTCACGTTAATGCCTGCCTTGCTATTCTGGCTGCTATTCGTGATGTGTGCAAGCTTGTGGTTAAAGAACTCACTAGCTGGGTATGCCTTACTGACTTTATACATATTAGGTTGTGCATGACATTCTCTAGCTCTATTGTATTGTAGTCATGACTTTTGATAGCAGAGTGAGTCGGTGTCCAGATGCAGTAACTTATATTCTTCCTCTTTAATTCAAACGATAACAAGTTTTTCTTGTCTTGATTTTGTTTAATTGTTCTTCTATTTGCATTTATGGATGTTAATTACACCAGTTTTCTATTTTTTTACAGGTGATTTACTCAGACGAGGAGCGAAAGTTCAATAAAGATATTACCCTTGGCCTGATGCGTAGTGAATTGCTCAACCTTGCAGAGTACAATGTTCATATGGCAAAACTCATTGATGGGGGAAGGAATAGTATGTCTAGGGAATTCTTATTGTATAATGGGTAGACATTATTGCACTTGATTTAATTAACTAATTCCATAAAATGAACAGAGGTTGCAACGGACTTTGCTGTTTCCCTCATCCAAGCTTTGATTGTGGAAGAATCCAGTGTCATCTCTGAACTCCACAATCTTGTCGATGCTCTGGCCAAGGTTGTATTCTTACATCTTTATGTTAGGAGTTCATTCTATGCTGTTTTGTTTGACTTTTCTTGGTGATTCTGACTTGCAGCTTGCAGCAAAACCTGGATCTTCCGAGTCATTACAACAGCTTATTGAGATTGCTAGGAATCCTGGTGTCAATGCAGCTGCTCTAACTAGTCCAGCTCTTGGAAAGGAGGACAAGACAAGACAGTCTAGAGACAAAGTCAGTGGAGATTGCATGGTTTATACATCACTCCCTTTTGTGCTTGGTCTGATTCTTGAACTTCGTACTTTTTTTTTTGGAAACAGCCTTCCAATCAGTTGATAGCTAGCAGGGAAGAATATAGCAACATTGAAACGGTGGAACCAGATGGTTTTCATGAGCAGGTATCTGGAGCTCAAATAGTTTAATGAGAAGTTTAGGGCTCTCAGATTTTTCTCTAATTGGCATCTGCAAGCAGTTTTTTTTTTCTTACATTACCTGGGGAAGTCTATTGCTTTGTTAGCTTCCTGTAATTGCTGAAACCTGACAGCGATGCCACTTGCTGTCTGAGATTGATCAAAGTGTTTTGAGCTTCTCTAAGGTCATTTCTTGGAAGATACATTGAGATTTTAAGGGACCATGTGATCTTCTTATGGGTAAAAGGATTTTTAGAATACATTGATCTCTCTGCCTCACTCTTACGCAACACAAACTTCACTTATTGATGACATGTATCTCCATTGTGTTGTCTTTGTTTTGCTTTAATAGTTGGGAAGTGTGTGAAAATTATTAATGCCTTTTCTGGTATTTTTCAGATGTTTATGTTGTTCTTGTGAAATGTAGGTTTCCATGCTTTTTGCGGAATGGTATCGGATATGTGAACTTCCTGGTGCAAATGACGCAGCTTCTAACCATTACATCTTACAGCTGCATCAAAATGGATTGCTGAAGGGGGACGAGATGACAGATCGCTTTTTTCGTGTACTCATGGTACTTTTCCTTTCCTTTTAACTTATATTTCAGGGATAATGTTCAAGATGCAATTTTATAATTTCTACAAAATATTTCAGGAGCTCTCTGTTGCGCACTGCTTGTCCTCTGAGGTGATCAATTCCAGTGTACTGCAATCACCTCATCAAATGCAGAATCTCTCCTTCCTTGCTATTGATATCTATGCAAAATTGGTCATTGCAATCCTTAAGGTAAGCTTTTATGCTAATTAACAGCATTGTACTGCTGTTCCTTTGATCTTGTATTTAGTTTATGATGCTGTAACATCTTTCATTTTATACGTCGTCTCATCAGGTGGAGCAGGGATCAAGTAAACTCTTTCCTTTGTCAAAGGTAAATCTTATCCATAGGGGGCTTGCATTTTTCAGTTACATCAAGATCATTAGAATTTTATCTTGGAGCAAAATCACTACCATTGCTCTGTTTCTTCTTAGATTTTTATATTGTTCCTGATATTTATGGTATTTCAACAGATCTTGTCCATCACTGTGAGATTCATACAAAAGGATTCGGAGGAGAAGAAAAATTCTTTTAATGCAAGACCATATTTCAGATTGTTTATAAGTTGGCTTCAAGATCTCCTTTCCCCAGAGCCTGTTGTCGATGGTGTAAACTTTCAGGTATTGCTTATTTGGACTCCCTCAATCATTGTGCCTATTCAAAGAAGCATATGCTCACTGATGTTAATTGCACATGCTACAGATCTTGACAGCCTTTGCTGGTGCATTCCACAATCTGCAGCCCCTTAAAGTTCCTGGTTTCAGGTCTGTATCATGAACTGTGCAACTACTAGCTAATGCTATTTGATAAGATCGTAGACAATATAACAATATCCTGAAAGGTACATCGAGCTCCTTTTTGTAAAGTAGCTGGCATAAAAGAAGGCATCCATAACAGAAATATATAGGTTGGAGACCATGGTTTAAAGTAGGATACAAGAATACAATTTTGCTAACTCGCTAGATGCCTCATTCAGTTACACCCACTTAACATACTGGGAAGGTTGTGTAAAATTGTTCTATTTGTGGTCCTTGTGTTTAGGCTTGTCCCATGATAGTAGACTTCTTTATTTGCATCTAGACCATTCTCAGTTTTTGACCATCTTCAATGATCCTTTCAGTTCTTGATTTAACAAGACTATACCTTTCCTGCCTCCTTCCAATCAGAAACAAAAGGGAAGATGAGGGAGGAAACAGATCTCAAAGTTGACCCTAGGGAAAAATTCCATTAACAAAATCACAAGGAGTTGGGAAGTGATGTTTTCAAGAAAGACAATAGCCACCTATAATTACACGCAAGGAAATTTCTTTCTGAATTTCTAATATTGATGGTAGTGAATCCAGCATATCATGGTGAGCAATCTTGCATAATGTTTCACCGATATGAGGAGTGCAGTTTCAATACTGTCAATAAATTGGATTTTCAAATTCTTGTCGTGAAATGATGTGGTTTTCTTAACTGGTGTAGAAAGTTCTGTCAAGTTGTTTCCCTGGTGATAAAGAACTAGTGTCAACAATGTTTAAGGTGCAATGTTGATGGTAGATAATAAATGCTCATACCACATTTTTACAAGCTTCCAATGTTATGCAATACATGGGAAGAACCAAATTTTTGTGATGTGCATTGTTCCCCACTCCATTCACAGCTAGGATTCTTTTAACTTACGAGCAAAGAGATCCGGTTCTTCATCTGTCATACTTGTGCCATAGATTTTATCTATTCAGAATTGGCAATTTACTCTCAGAAAGTACCTTTTCCCTTGCTTTTCATGCATCACTTATTTGGTCAAAATGCTTCTGCAGCTTTGTTTGGCTCTCATTGGTGAGTCATAGGAGTTTCATGCCAAGATTGCTCATAGGAAATGCACAGAAGGGCTGGCCCTATGTTCAGCGGTTGCTGGTAGACTTGTTCCAGTTCCTGGAGCCCTATTTGAGGAATGCTGAGCTGGCAGCGCCAGTATGTCACTTGCATTCACCCCAGTTCTTGCAGCTCATTGTTAACTTAATATGCTGTGTCTGATCTAGTTCCTTTTTGTAGGTTCACTTGCTATATAAAGGTACACTTAGGGTGCTTTTGGTGCTGCTGCATGATTTCCCTGAGTTCCTTTGTGATTACCATTTCACTTTCTGTGATGTGATTCCTCCAAGCTGCATACAAATGCGTAATATTATTCTTAGTGCTTTCCCCCTCAATATGAGGCTTCCAGATCCATCAACTCCCAACTTAAAGGTCTGTTATTTTTATTCAATAATCAATTACTTATCTAACAAATCCTGTAATGACTTTCATGGTTATGTAATTTGATCTCGGAGGGTTTGGTTCTTTGTTTAAATTTTTCAGATTGATTTGCTTCCGGAAATTAGGGAACCTCCTCACATTCTCTCCGAGGTTGATGCAGCTCTTAAAGTAAAGCAGATGAAAGCTGATGTAGATGAGTATCTCAAGGTATTTTCTGTTCGCCCTCTCTATGCTACAGTTTGATGTTTTCTCTTGGTTCTTGAACTACATAAAAACACTCGTGTTTCTTCATATACATCTGTTACCTATCACTTTCTGCAATCATTTGTGCTTGACATTTTTTGTTCTATTTCCCTCACTACACACCATTATAAAGCATTCACATCCTGACCAGCCACATATTGTTTTGATATCATCCTTGTTAGTATTTTCTTCTTAGTTATTTAATTTGAATCTGTCTGCAGACTAGGCAACAGGGTTCTTCATTCCTGACTGAATTGAAGCAGAGATTGCTCCTTTCACCTAGTGAAGCTGCATCTGCCGGAACCCGTTATAATGTACCGTTGATCAACTCCCTTGTCCTTTATGCTGGAATGCAGGTATGTCTATTCTGTTAGCCATTTTCTTCATGTGTTGTCCTCTTGTTGTCTCACGGACTATCTGCTGTTATCTATGTTTGTATAGTATGGTGTTTTTCTGTGTTTATACGTTTGGAATTGTAGCCTTTTTTTTTTACCACATGGATTGCTAATTTTAGTTTCTCTTGCCGTGAGAGAATTTTCCTAATGCACAAGATGATAGCATACTAGGAAAATGATCTAAATACCTTGAGAGAATGCTTGCATTTCTTTCCCTGCTGATGCCCTTTGTTGAAATTTTTGTTCTGTTTAGATTTCTGAAGTTTTGGTTGATTTTTAGTTTAGTCAGGTGGAATTCCATACGCAAAGGGATAGGCGGCAAAACAATGGATTCATATCTTTATTTCTTCATATTCTTTTCTTTCTTTCTTTTTTTTTTTAAAAAAATGGCTTCACTGAAGTTCTATTGTTATATAGGCCATCCAGCAGCTGCAGGCAAGAACATCTCATGGACAATCGGCAGGAAATACTGTTCCTTTAGCTGTATTTTTGGTGGATGCTGCTTTAGATATCTACCAGACGCTTATACTGGACCTAGACACAGAAGGCCGATACCTCTTTCTAAATGCTGTTGCTAATCAACTGCGCTATCCAAATAACCACACACATTACTTCTCCTTTGTTTTGCTTTACTTATTTGCTGAATCAAACCAGGTAAAATGTGGTTTTTGTTTGGTTTTTGCTGCTGCAAATGTGTCTTCTATCTTGTCCAGTCACATCTATCTAGTTTCTGAAAAGTACACCTCCAAATCACTGAATCTAGTTGTATAACTTGGTAAGTGGCACTTAAAATTTGAATCAGGGTCTATTATGGATTTTTAATTCCGAAGAAGATGTACTCGTTTTTGTGAGATATCTCTGGCACCCTCTTGATAATAACCCCTTGTAATCTTAAATCAAGGAGAGAGGTATTGTGGTGAGTATCTGAAGAGGGCACTTGAAAGGCCTCTTTTTCCAGATTTCAGGAATCTATGAAATAGGCCTTTTCAGTTTTGATGAATTAAATGATTTATTTAGTTACTTTGGTTGTATCAAATGCCTGTGTTCATTACTTTGGTTTTTGCCGTCAGCAGGAAATTATCCAAGAGCAGATTACAAGAGTTCTTTTGGAACGTCTAATTGTTAATCGACCACATCCGTGGGGCCTTCTGATTACTTTCATCGAGCTCATCAAGGTGATCACTCTTAAGAATATTGCATTGCGTGATCTGAATTAACTGCAGGTTTATCATTTTGATTTATTTGTGTGTATTTTGCAGAATCCTAGATACAACTTTTGGAATCGATCATTCATAAGGTGCGCACCGGAGATAGAGAAACTATTTGAGTCAGTTGCTAGATCATGCGGGGGCTTGAAGCCCATGGATGACAGCATGGTCTCTGGTTGGGTTTCTGAGAGCGCACACTGACCCTTCTTGACAATCATGTATGCACCACTTGAAGTTTTCAAATGACGCATTATTCTGCGACTAGATTATTTTGGCCACATTTCGAAAACCCTAATTTGGACCCTGTCTGTACAGATGTATGGCAGGTAATCTGAACCCGATTTTACCGAGTTGAATCATCTGTTGTACCTGGATGCGCTTGGATTCTTTCGTAGTTATTGATATTTTTTTTAATGTAGATTTGCTTGACCTTTGCTATCATATTAGATGTGCTACCACAAGAAAGACAGCAAAAACAACCGCCACAAAATTTCTCCAAGGAGAATCACCGCACCAAAACTCAATTCAGAATTTTGCAACTTGATATTTTTTTTATAATTAAGACTTAATATCACCGCTCTTCTAAGCCTTATTATATATCGGGAAAAACATGTTAGCGAAGTTGAAAAGATAATAAAAAGTTTTAAACCAAGTAAAAGAAAATAAAAAATCATCTAAAAAAATACATTAACTCATAAGATGAGAGTTTCTGGTTAATACTTATTAACTAAAAAAATCAAAATTATATTTATTAACATAAAACCACGTGTTAGACATCTTTATAATTAACATAAAACAGCCAAATTTCAACCGATTCAGTTAAAATTATATTTGTGATCATAAAACTGCAACACATTAACTCATAAGATGAGAGTTTCTGGTTAAGACTTGCACAGAAGAGAGGGATGGTTAATGCCTGTTACCTCCATACAACTTGCAAAAAGATGGAAAAGAAAACCCTTC
>Ga0325404_1000679_pt1 | contig 34619 bp, 17 predicted proteins | sample PopdelMetagenome_18_FD_205664 | JGI IMG/M metagenome (GOLD analysis project Ga0325404, IMG submission 205664) | Populus deltoides microbial communities from Bellville, Georgia, United States - Xylem-Control-R1 | ecosystem: Host-associated > Plants > Phyllosphere > Stem > Wood/Secondary xylem...
TGTGTGTGTGTGTGTGTGTGTGTGTGTGTGTGTAAAACACTAATATGTAATTTGTAGCCTGCAATACAATTATTTCTCTTGAACGCAAAACAATTTGTGCAATAGTCAATTGTCATTATGGTATTAGAGCTTCACTCCACCGAGAACTTGATCCCCAACCCAGATAATTTTCTCCCACCCATCACAAATCCGCAATCCACTACAGAAGCTCCGCTCTTTGCCCTAAACATTGCAACCCAAATCAATGAGAAACTTACACCCTCAAACTTCCCTCAATGGCGTGCACAGTTTGAAACCCTTTTAATTGGCTACAATCTCATTGACTATGTTACTGATGATAAACCATGTCCCCTCCAAGATAACTCCTCTGTTTCTTCTCTTCAAAAATCCCACTGGGTCAGGTAAGACAAGTTAATCCTAAATGATATCTTAGCCCCCACTACACCCATCATAACTCCATTTATCTCTGCTGCAACAACATCTGAAGTCGCATGGTGTAAATTAAACACCATGTATGCCAACAAATCACGAAGTCGTGCCATGCAATTAAAGGAGGAACTTACCTTAATGAAGAAAGCAAATCGGTCGATTCAAGACTATATGCATACTATCAAGGCTCTTGCCGATGAGATTGCACTCATCGATCATCCCATTTTAGAGGATGACCTTACTCTTTATATCCTAAATGGTTTGGGACCAGATTTTAAAGAAATTACAGCGTCAATTCAGGCAAACGAATGTCCACTGTCTTTTGAAGAGCTTCATGATTTACTTGTGAATCATGAATGTTATATGCATCATCTTGATGCCACCACGCAGCAGCTCATCGCTACAGCTAATTTCTCCAATCGCAGATTGTCCTCCAACCCTTCAAATGGGGGTTAATGTTTACAGAGGCTTTAACAAGCCAAACAAAGGAGGCTACTTTAAATATGATTGTCATTCTACCTCAAATCGTTAAAATGGAAACCCATGTGATAATAAAAAGCCCAATCAATTCAATGGTCAGCGCAGGTATCCACCAAAATGCCAAATATATGATCAATTAGGTCACACTACTAAGCATTGTCCGTAGTTTAATTCCTGTAATGCAACAGTTAATTGTGCGTCTACCTCACAAGCCAAGGATACTAAATGGCTTAATGACTCTGTTGCTTCTTGTAATATCACCAGTGATCTTGCAAAATTATATGTTCATTCAGAATATGACGGTACTGATGAGGTTGTCATTAGTGATGGATCAGGTTTGCGAGTCTAACATATTGGCTCATTAGCATTTCATTCACCCACTCGCACCTTTCATATAATTGATACACTTTGTGTTCTGAGTATAAACAAAACTCTTATTTTTGTTCATCATTTCACTATCCAAAACAATGTTTTCATTGAATTTCACCCTTTCTTTTTTCTTGTCAAGGATCAGATCACGGGAGCGATTCTATTCAAAGGTGTATGTGAAAATGGTGTTTACACACTTCCGGACTCACTGGTATCCTTCAAAAATGGTTGCAAATGTGCATGAACGTATGTCACTTGATGGGTGGCACAAACGTCTAGGACATCCATCTCAAAAACTTATTACACAAATTGTCAAGTTTTTTTTGCTTCCAATAAAACACAAAGATCAAGTACCTTTTCTTTGTACCTCTTATTCGATCAATAAAGCTCATAAGCAACCATTTCGTTCAACTAGTCTTGTAAGTCATGCACCACTTGATTTTATTTATACCAATGTATGGGGACCCTCAAACACAGTTGGTCTTAATGGTTCATGATTTTATTTGATTTTGGTTGATTATTTTACCAAATATATATGGTTTTATCCCATGACAAATAAATCTTGTGTTAGCCATATTTTTCCTCAATTTAAACATCTAGTTGAAAATAAATTTCACACAAAAATCAAAAGCATTTACTCTGATAATGGTGGTGAATTTGTTGTACTTAAACAATATTTTTCTATACATGGAATTAGTCACCACACCACTGCCTACACACCTCAACAAAATGGTGTCTCGAAACGTCGTCATCGTCATTTAGTAGAAACTAGTCTTATACTACTACATGATGCCTCTCTTCCACTATCTTATTGGCCTCATGCATTCTCCACAGCTGCATATCTTATTAATAGGCAACCAACTCCCCTGCTACAAACAAAACCCCATTTGAAATCTTATTTCGTCAAATTCCTAATTATCTCAAATTAAAAAAAAAATTGGATGCCTCTGTTTTCCCCTCACCAAACCGTATAACACAAATAAGCTTCAACCAAAAGCAACCCTGTGCCTGTTTATTAGATATTCTACAACTCAGAATGCTTACAAGTGCCTAAATTTATCCACAAACAAACTTTATATCTCTCACCATGTTACGTTTGATGAAACCCAAACCCCATTTCAGATACTCTCCCCTGCATACACATCCTCTAATTCCTCCTCTGTGACAGCTACACCACCCATCAATGTACCCACTCCACTGCGACCATCACTAGTGATCTCGAATCGTGCCACCATTTCTGCATCATCTTCAAGTACCGCCTCTAATCTTCCCTTTTCTGTTGAGGAACATTTGCAATTCAATTCTCCATGTTCTAGTCCTAATGTACTTCCTCACAATGAGGATCTCTCTCCCTCACAAACTTTGCCCTTCACATCGCCTTCTATTTCATAAACAAACACCGATGTTACCATCCCTGTCTAAATTTTACCCACTATGTTTATTATTCCTAATGAATCTCAGCCCCAAAGAACCCTTTCCATGATCACTAGGTCCATGAATCAAATTTACAAACTGAGCAATTTCATGTTGTTACCAAACATCCTCTCCCTTGTGCTATTGAACCCAGTTGTGTGAGACAGGCATTATATGATCCTCGTTGGAGACAAGCCATGTCTGAAGAGCTTACGGCTCTAATGAGACACAGCACATGGATATTAGTATCTCCACCCAAACATTATAATCCCATCGGTTGTAAATAAGTATTTCGAGTTAAGAGAAAAGCTAATAGGTCGATTGATCGCTTTAAAGCGAGACTTTTTGCAAAAGGTTTCAATCAATGTCCTGGTTTAGATTACAAAGAAACATTTAGTTCGGTTGTGAAACCGGCTACTATTCGGATTATTTTGACCATTGTTGTCACACAAGGCTAACAATTGAGACAACTTGATGTTAATAATGCATTTTTGCATGGTCTGTTAAATGAAGATGTATATATGGTTCAACCTCTAGGTTTCAAAGATGATACCACACCTCACCATGTCTGTCGCCTAAACAAAACTATTTATGGCCTCAAACAAGCCCCACGAGCTTGGTATTCCACTTTCAGAGGTGCCATTTTAGAGTTTGGCTTTGTGAACTCCAGAGTCGATTCTTCCTTGTTCATTTATAACACCAAATCTGTTGCTTATTACTTATTGGTGTACATGGATGATTTGGTTATTACAGGAAATGATCCCATCTTTGTCTCATCCAACATTGTCCAACTTAGCAACCGGTTTTCTTTAAAAGACATGGGTCAGCTACATTTTTTTCTGGGCATGAAGGTTATTCCCACTACCACAAGTCTCTTTTTGTCTCAGCACAAATACATCAGAGACTTATTAACAAAGATGAACATGCATGGAGCAAAAAAGGTTACCATTATACTATCCACAACTATTGTGCTCAAGCTTATTGATGGCACATCCTCGGTTGATTGCACATAATACAGAAGTGTTATTGGTGCCATGCAATACTTATCTCTCACACGTCCTAACATTTCTTTTGCAGTGAATAAGTTGTCCAAATTTATGCATAAGCCAACAACAGCACATTGGACAGCTGCAAAACGATTGCTTCGATACTTGAAGCATACAATCTTTCATGGAATTCATATACGAAGAAACATAGCCTCCAAACTCATCACATACTATGATGTTGATTGGGCAGGTAACTGTGACGATCGAAAGTCTACTTTGGCATACATATGTTTTCTTGGTTCCAATCTTATTTCCTGGAGTTTAAAAAAACAAAGAGATGTATCCCAATCATCAATTGAGGTTGAATATCGTGCACTTGCCCACGCTGCCTCCAAGACGTTATGGCTTCTAGCACTTTTTACTGAACTTTGCTACTCCACTTTAGCTCCTCCACAACTCCTATGTGACAATTTAGGAGCAACACATTTAAGCTTCAATCCAGTTCAACATTCCAGGATGAAGCACATTCAGATTGATTTGCATTTTATTCGTGATATTATGTCTAGAAAGGCACCCTACATGTTCATCATGTCAATACACAAGTTCAACTTGCTGATCTCTTGACAAAACCTATGTCCCGTCAACGAACATAGCTTCTTTGGACCAAGATTGGAGTAACCGATGGTGACTCCATCTTGCGGGGGTGTATAAAGGATGATTCCTTGAATCATGCTGAAGATCCTATAAGCCACAAATCTGCCAACAATCAAGCATGTAACAGCTAGGAAATAACAAGGAAAGTTGTATGTGTATGTTGACTCTGTTTTCAATCTTGTAATTGTTAGGAAACATATCCTTAACTTAAGCTTTCCTTCCTAGAATAGATCTTACAAGTTATGTATATATATAGAACACTGATCTGTGTACAATTTGTAGCCTGCAATACAATTATTTCTCTTGAAAGCAAAACAATCTATGCAATAGTCAATTGTCATTAGATAGCAGGAGAGTGAAAGATTGCTGAGAGATATGAATAGGGAGTAGAAGGGAGGATCCGAAGGAAGTGGGGGAATTGAAGATATATATATATATATATATATATATATATATATATATTATTCCTATCCCTTTTTTGCTTATGTCATTGTGTTGATGGTATTCAGCTATTGATGATCTTTGACATGTAATAATTTGGTTATTTCCTTACATGTGCCTAAATTCCTTTTTTGATCCGCCAAAGAAAAGAAAATACAAGGAGATGAGATAATTGTGTTGGAAAGTGTATGCTACTTTGCCAAAAGGGAAAATATAAGAAGTTTGTAATTTTGTGTAAAGTCATGCCAAATGGGGAGAATATATAAATATATAAATGCAGTTTATATATCCAAATTTATATCCATTTTTAGCTAAATATCAATCTTGTAATTTTACGAGAATGTACCAAACACTTCAACTCACCCTTTTTAATCATGTTCAAAAAAATGGAAAAAATAATTGTTCAAATCACTATAAAAATTAATACATCTCTCCCCCTGAATAAACCCTTTCTTTGTTGATAATTTCAATTTTTCCCCCTTTTTTTAATAGGATAAAAATATTGGCCAGGCCATTCTCTTTCAAGTGGATGCTACAAAGAAGCATACGCAGTGGGATTTTTTCCGTAAAACAACAGAATAATCTGTCTCAAGGGCTGCCTTGAGTTGACTTCTCATTTCCTCTACCATTGTCTCCCGAGATACCACATCCTTTATGTAACTTATCACTTCTAGCAACACTTCTTATTCTAGGGCAAATAATATAATAAGAAGGAAGAAATCTGACAGAAACCATCTGATGATTCAAATGCATGCCCAACGGGTCCTTCAACTGAAATATTTTTACAGAGAAAGGCCAAATGTAAATCTTCCTCCAATCCCCACATCACTCCAAAGGGTTTCCTTAATAACAAGTGGTTCGCATGATGAGCTCCACCACAGTTGAAAAACATTCTACAAATTCATAACTTGAGCTTCATTGAACAAACCCAATTAGGTAAAAAAATTTCACTTCATTGTCAAAGCACAAATACAATACCTTACCGAAAGTAACTCGATTTCATCTTGCAGCCCAATCAACCATTCACAATTCTCATGATTATTCCTCATCCAAAAATACAATTTGATAACACAGGCAGAGCAAGAAGTATTAAATGACAAGATATCGGCGTTATGTCATGAAAACAAAAGAAAGGCTTTTTTTTCCTTCTAAAATTTAAATAAAAAGGAAAGGCCTCTTTTATATGTATTTAAATCTTTTGTTCTTTTAGTTCCAATTTCTCAACTACGATTTAAGCAACACTATGTCAGCATAGTTCATTATTCACATGTATGCATCACCAGGGAAGGAATAAAGAGAGACAACATATTGACATCTCATGCATTCAAAATAAATTAATAAATCTCAATCTTGTAACTCAATAAAGTAATTGATCTCATTGGTAACTATACCAATCCAGTTCTACTGAAAGATGCTACTCACAGAACAGAAAACATGAACAAGCCATAAGATCTCACCCGAGAGGTTACTGCTAACTAGACTGACTGTAAGCTCTGGAGAACGGTTCTGCTCCAACACTGGGAATCATGTTTGTTAAGATAAACTCATATTGACATCTCATGCATTCAAGAGAGAGACAACATATTGACATCTCATGCATTCAAAATAAATTAATAAATCTCAATCTTGTAACTCAATAAAGTCATTGATCTCATTGGTAACTATACCAATCCAATTCTACTGAAAGATGCTACTCACAGAACAGAAAACATGAACAAGCCATAAGATCTCACCCGAGAGGTTACTGCTAACTAGACTGCCTGTAAGCTCTGGAGAACGGTTCTGCTCCACCACTGGGAATCATGTTTGTTAAGATAAACTCTTGAAAGGGATTGCTCAATGACCTCTCTATTGCAGTATGACTGCAAACAAGGGAAAAAAAAAAGTAAAATAGTGAAAACCTATGCAACCAAGAATCAGATGCATGGTCGCTATGTACATATGTAGATTTATCTGACCTGTGATCATGATTTGATTGTTGAAAAAATCAAAATTTCAATCATTGTTCGGTAATTCATGATTGCAGTCAAATTCGTTATAATTACCTAGAGCTCAATCTTGTACTGATCAGACAATGTAAAGACAGCATACAGATGTTACCTGCTAACATTATGTACAACCAACTTATCTTTAGAAGTTCAAGCTAACACTGTAGCACCTGTTTCTCAATCCAGCACCATTGTCCAAAACATGCATAGATATAATACTTTGAGAAGGGAAAAAAGAAAGATAATTCATTTTTTATAGTTTTGATTAATAAACCAGATACCAAAACATATCATTGCTAATGACAAATTGAGATGAGTCAGGACTCTAAAATATATCATGCAAATTAACAAAAAAAAAAAATTCTTCTCTTAATAAATCTGAAGTTGTTTATATTCATGCTTCCGAATTCATCCTCTCTCCTTCCAATGATTACACAACAAAAAAGTCAAAAATCAAATATGTACTCAGTGATCATAATAAAAACTGGCAATTTACAAGAGAGCTAACAAAATAGCTCCACATCAAAAGGAAAGTGCAACATTCTTTCAAAGCAGCACATTACATACACATTTTGGAGCCTCCTAAGAATTTCCTTGAAGTTGGAATAGGCTGTAACTGAGTTCACCTAGTCATAGACCTTAATATATTCTTTTTCTGGCAGGTGCAAACTTCACAAAATGAAGGAATCTACTAACGCCGGCTCTCTTTTTTTCCCACCTATTCTCACAGCTCTACGACCAATTCTAGGTTGTTTTGCAGCTCCAGTGGCACTATAGTCCCTAAAAGCAAGCAAAATCAATGCCTTCAACCAGAAACCATCCTGATATCAACTTTTACCCTTTGGCATACTTGTCAACATAACCCTGCAGAACAAAATAAGAAAATGGTATTGCCAAAAAAAATATGACATAATTAAAGAGCATATAGAATCTAATCATGCATAGAACAACTTTTTGAAGTTGCACTCCCCACAAATTTTCCTGTTTTGTGTCCCCAAACATGTCCATTTACAAAAGAGAAGTTCTAATCATATTTTGAAATATTCTTCATGATGGTCTTAATTGCTAAGAATGATATTTTGTGCCCACACTTGATGCAATTTTTTAGTCATATGAGCTTCTTGAAATTGGACCATTTTTGTGGCAAGGTTGTAGGCGCAACCTCCAAACTTTAAAAACCTACCTTCCCTTGATAAATGAAATACAATTGTACAATTCATTGTTCAAAATTTAAAAAGTACACTGCAACAAATCCCAAGTCCCACTAAAAAAATTACTAGATAGAAAAAACTCATGGTTAAGAATTCATGTCCATTAATTTCCCTTCTTTCAGCGGAAAGGGGCAGAATTGGAGAGGAAGCATACCTATAGAAGAGTTGTCTAGCTGCATCACACTGCCTGTTTTCCATCCATGATTTCTATGTTCTAGAATGACAATATCTAATTCCATGATCATATTTTTACTGATAGCGAGAAATTAATGTTCCAATCAGTAGACTCATAAGCTAAGTAATGAGGTCATGGGACCTCTATCTGTCACTACTAATTCATATGGCCTGGCCAGACAACATGCATCAGATATGATATTTCTAAAAGAACCATTTCTAATTATCCATCCCCACTGATTTTTATACACACAGGCCTTAAATATAAATATCATGTTTTTGCCAACTTAATTAGAAAGCATCATTAATTGAAAGCTTGGCAGCTTCAAGGTAAAAGAAAGGAGGATTTACCATCACAAGTTTTGTCAATTTCCAATGCGATGAGCCAATATAATGATCTATTTTCACCTTGGACTTGGGTATTTGGTGGCTCTTCATCGCTCCTGCAACCTTATCAACTGTCTTCTTGACAATAGTCTTAAATGTTTCCTTGCTCATGTTACCCTGTTCCCATGATGGCTTTAAAACCTCCTTCACAAAATCTGCAAGGGCAACCTTGAAAAGCTTCATTGATCTGGAGTCCTTACTATTTTTGCTCTTCCTTGGAGACTTAACCTGATCGATCTCCATATCACCCATATTCACATTCAATACAACAGGATTACTTTGGCTCTGATCCTCAACATCACCGACTTCTGCATCTGCAGTCTCACCAAATTCCTCATTATCAAGGGATGTAGAAAGAGCAATGCCTCTAACCTCTTTCTTATTGTTTTCTTCGACATCCAATGATTTGTCTGAGCCACTAAGCCTCGGCATAATGTCAGTGTTATTGGATTCCCACTTCTGAATGTGGTCAAGTCTCTTAAATGAGTTTAAAGCTGGCTCAATGCTGTCCAAAAATGGATCATACTGATCACTACCTGACCTTGGAATAATTTGTGCAACATCCCTAGCAGAACTGGGAGAAGAGATTGGCTGTCTTGATCGAACACTGTCATCTTGTCCATCAAGTGAAATATGGTTCCAACTTGAAGATTGATCATACATACTAGTGTAGGATGCAACCTTTTCTTGTCTTAAAACATCAGAACTGAATTTGGAGTTGAGTGGCAGCTCAGAACTAGCTGGATAAGTATTAGGGAGAGTTGAATTTTTTGATACTGCAAAATTGGGCAGGCAAGACAACTGAGTTGAGTCCAGAATATCTGGTGGGAACATGGATGAAGAACCTATCTTCCCAGATAGACCATACACATTATCAGAAGCAAAGTGACTCAAACAATAGGATGGCTGTTGCTGCTGCAGATCTTCAGAGCCAACTGTAACTAATTTTGAAGCAGTTTTAGGAATGGTATTTTTCAAACAGGGCTCATCATTATTTTCTGAGCTATCCTCAGAAGCATTATCCTGCAGAAGTCTGAATGGGCTGCCGCCTTTTAAAACTTCACTAGAATACTTATCAGAATTCTCGCATCCAGCAGCTGCCATGGCCCTTGATGAACTTTTTTCATCAGCTCCAGCTGAATTAATGACTGGGCTATGAACTTCAGAAACTGTTTTTCCAAACGTCAATTGGTTACGACAGGAATTGAGTTTCGACCATTAAATTGAAATCATTATTAACTCCAAACTTAATGGACATGCAACAGGTCTACACATCATAAGCAACCTACGTGAGAACCATACAAGTGCAGTTATAAGCACGGGCATACAATATTAAGCCATTAAAATATATAATTATCTCAAAAAGAAGAAAATTAGGAAGAGATTGTTCATGTAGAGAAAAACAGTGTCTGGGTATAAGATTGACCTTGTCGACCATTATCCAGCCTGGAGGAACCAGGGACTGATAAAACCAATGTGGCAGCATCAGATTGTGCTGAACTCTGCAGTTCACGCAACTGCTCTCTTATATCAGAGTCTCCAGCTATCAAATGATTGCAGTGAGTTAGATCTCCAATAGGGTGATTTGCTGCCTGGTCATTGTCAGACTGGGTAATATCATCTGAAAAGCACCCGGTGATGAGAGAGAAGCAAACAATGATATGAATCAATAATTCCACAATGCACACAAAATATTACTCATCCATAACGATATGTACAAACAAAATAAATAGTCAAGAAAACTTCACCAAATTGGATCAGTTGTTCAGATCATTCAACACAAACTCTTTCTTCCACCAACTACCATGCATCATCCAAAACACAAAAGTACCACTTCTTGACAAACTCAGAAGGGGAGAGGCCTCTTGGCACCACATTGACACAAGACAACCAAACAGCAAGCCATTCCACTAACGAAACTACCTTAAGTTATGAAATTAAGATTGGATTTAAATGAATAAATCAATAAAACAAAACCAAGGAAATTTTTTTTTTTGTGATATCCCATTTCAGTTCGAAAACGCAATCAGATGTTTGGGGTAGCACAAGTGATCTAGGAGGGGTAAAAAAAATTGGCATACAAACAACAAATTTCCAAGAATAATAAATATTTTGTATCCCGGTCACACATCACAATCACGGTGCAAACAAGGAACAGTCAGGCATCTCATTTTCTCTTTAACATCAAACTAATAGATGATACGTTTTATAAGATTTACATGCTTCAAAGGAGGGATAGAGACATCTGAGAAACATAATTACCTTAGCAAATATCAGCAAACAAACACCTTATGAAGTAGACCGAGAAAATACCGATAAGGCACTAACCTTCCATCTCCATATCGGAATCAGAATCAGCAGACATGTGGGATCCAGCGGCAACCATCAAATGACTGGGTTGTGAAAAATTCTTTGCTTCATCCAATTTACAATCTACCTCAGTGCCACTTCCACCTTCCAGATATAAGTTGCCATCATGCACAGGAACACTATGTCCACCCTTATTGAGAGGGATAGCTTCATTGACAGAACCAGTAGTGCCCAATTTATCACCAGAAGGTATGCTGGAGTTGGAAGCAATATCAGAGTGAAGCAGTGGATAGGAACCAGCTAGGACAGGCGCAGATACTGGCAACATGTGAGAGTTAGACTGAGGAGGAGAAGGTGGAATCAACGGTGCAGAAGAGGTTGGTGGTGGGGGTGGGGGTGGTGGTAGGGAAGCCATTGAAAGCATTTGAGGATTGGCACCATTAGACTCAGCAGAACTCCCAAAGGGAGCAGATGATGAGAAACTGGAAGTTGGAAGAAGAGGTGGGGGAGGTGGAGGGGGGATATGCTGTAGACCCTGCACACCAGCTAGCTGTTGTGGCAGCGAATTATAAAACCTCTGACCTTGAGAAGGTGGTGGTGGTGGAGGAGGAGGTAAACCTCTAGGAGGCAGCGGGGCCTGTAACATTTCAAGACGATGCAAACCAAAGGGAGGAGGAGGGGGAGGGCCTGATGCTAAATAGGAAGAATGCTGTGCAGGTGCATAAACATGCTGGAAAGGAGCAATTCCACGAACAGTTGTAGAAGAGTGTAAACAAGACTGGGCAGCATTTGCCGTCCCACCAGGTGCAAGTAGATGTTGGGGCGGGGGCAAACTTGGCTGACCAGTGTGAGGAGGAGGGCCTAGTTGGAAATTGTGAGGAAGAGGAGGCGGACGGTGAGAGTATGAAGGAGCAATGGGTGTTTGAGAACCTTGGCCACCGGACTGGGGATTAAAACTCCATTGACCATACATATTGGAGAAATTTGACGACTTTCCTAAGCCTGCAGAAATTAATTAACTAATTAAGAGAAAAATGAAAAAAAAAACAATAAGAATAATAAAAAAAAAAACATTGATATGAATTAATTAGGAAAGCGGAATTTAATTAAATCTAAACAAGCAAAACGACATAGTAATAGCATCTTCAACAGAATTGGGAAGTAAGAAAGCAATATTCAATAACGCAGGAAAATCAAGAGGAAGAAAATAAGGGAAAGTCAGGTTATAATTTCAACAGCAGTTTCTTTTCTTTTCTTCGCTCGAATTTCTCAACAACCAAACAATAGAGAAAATAAATAAATCGCAACGGCAATGAAGAAGGAAGACTTACCATGAGGAAGAGCGTAGGGTAGAGAGAATGAAAAAAGGAGGAATAGCGAACCCTAGTTAGTGCTGAGAGAAGTGGAATTGTCGCTTAGATTGTATTTGTAATGGAGGAATAGCAAGAAGGAGATACTGAAAGATTATTTGAATTTTGTGATGAACTCGGTTGGGTTTTCTTTAACTCGGCCTCGGCGTGAGAATAAAGAGACCTGTGAGTTATTTTTTTTTTTTTATGAAAATAGTGAAATTGTAATTTTAGGATGTGCTTGGTATGTCGTGTTAGATAACGTCCAAATAAAAATGCAATGAGAATTATTGTTCTCGTGATAAGAATTTCAAATTAAAAAATTTATATTTTTTATTGTTGTAAATTTAAATTTTGTGGTGGTTAATACAAGAGTCACTAAAAATTTATATAGTTATTAACTTTAAAGTCCATGAAATTAATCGAGATACGTGCAAGCTTGCCGAACACCTACATTAATAAAATAAAATTGTTTATGACATTTTAGTCTGTATTGAAGACGTATTTTCATCCTTTAATTTTTTTTATGGCATGTGAGATTTATTCTTTAAAATAAATAAATAAAAACAACAATGAATCTTAATTTTAGTCTTTATTGATGAATAAATTAATGTGAATCTTAATCTCCTGATGAATGATCGATTTCCTTTCCTTACTTTCCAGCTAAAAACCTAACAATGAACAATTATTGTTCTTAATCAATTGATAAATGGATGGGTTTTTTAGTAAATATATTATGTATTAATCAGTTGGTTACACGTAATACTGATTTTATTTATGTAAAACATATTTATTATTAATAAAAACTTTATTTATCTTTAATATTTATTTATATTTGATTAATGAATCTTATATTTAATTAATAAATTTAGAGTAAAAATAAAACCCATGAAACAAAAATATTTTGCAAATAAAATTATAAAGTTGCTATAATTATAAGATTCCTATTATATCAAAGCATTGTTCCTAAATATTCCTAATCAATGTTCTATTAAGATTGAACATTAATTAGAGGTGTTAGGACCGATGCATATTATGTTTTTTCCTTTATGAAAGGTAGCAATTGCTCTTATAAATTGAGGTACCTTACTTAGAACTAATATGTAGGTGTTTGTTAGATGACATGTATATTGAACTAACCCGCAAGAGAATTTCATATGAAAAGATCATTTATATCTATGAAAAAACTCTCATAATAGTTGTGTAAGTGATCCTTAAACTTGATATCACTAAGTTATCTTATAGAGAGAGTGTTATGTTATGATACTGACCACATGTTGTCATAATCAAAGGTAAGAAACGGGCAGACATTGGGTATAATATAAACTATACGAAGGTATTTGAGTAATCAATAGAGGATTCATCATTCTAGGTGAATTAGAAAAAAAGTTTCATTTGTTCTCAAATACTATTGATTGTGAAATCCTTGGTTAAGGTGGAATAAGTTTTGAAAAAAAATTAATATCTTATTCAAATAATCAATGACTATAATGTTAAGAACTAACATGATTTAACAAAGCATACATATTTTATGTTATAATATATAAATCAAAACATTCATGATGAAAGGATAATAATTACACTAAAAAACTAGTCACTAAAAAGTTATGTCAAATCACTTATGACTTTCTTGATATTTTGGGGATCATAACAAGTTACTAGTCATTTTATTTGATCTTTAAATATAAATAAATTAATTATTGAATTGATAATAAATTAAAATTTTTAATTTATTTAACATTATTTTATGATTTATATTTAGACCAACTTATTAGGAAACCTAATAAGTCACATATATAAGAATCATTGGTTAAAAATTAAAATAAGATGACTAATCAAGTATAAGTTTATTGTAAATAAATTTTAGAAACTGAGGACTAAAATATGATTAATACAGGGAATTATAATTTTAAACCTAGAAAAATCAAGTAGAGACTTGATTGAATAAATTTTTAAAATTATTATAAAATAATATATGCGATATTATTTAAGGGGCAAATTGATATTTGTCATTTATAGGTTTTTAGGTTTCCCTATAAATAAAATGTTATGCCTCTTATTTTCCAAGAAGAAGTAAATGTGAGAATAGTATAGTATGTAAACACCTAAAACACAAAAGAAAAGAGCTAAAACTCTAAGTTATAGCAGTTCATCTCTCCTAAAAGGTTTTAGAAGATTTATCACTAGTGGTTTGTGTGGATTAATGTTAGAGGCCGAACACTTGGATGACTTATAGTTTGAGACAGCTCAGCCTTGAAGCAAATATTCAAAACTGAAAAGAACGTATAATCTTCAGGTAATCTCCACATAAACCCTAAATAACTTTAAATTTGTCTAATAGGATCCTTAGGACTCCTAAAAATTTTAAATTTATCATTTCCGCTGCATGTATGTGTTTCAGGAAACCCAACAAGTTTGACTTTGGTATAAATAATGCCTTTCTTTTTCCTTTATTGTAGTCTAAATGAATGAATATCTACCTATCATTTATGCTGAAATCAATCATAACAATGACCATGAAAAAACAATCATTATTCCCTAAAAAATTAACTATGTTTCATTATATTACTTGTCAACCAATTAAGCAATTTTAAAACGGAACATTTATTGGCTTTTAGAGTAATGATTAGAATTACAAGAACCATATCATTGAATTGAAATTAATTCATCAATTCTTTAATTAATACCCAACTCTTCACCTTCTTCATTAAATCTTCGGTTTTCTCATATGATACAAAAGATTTCTAAAAAAACAAAAGAATCGTAAGTTTACTTTTCATTTCAAATACTTAAAATGACATCGTTAAACTTTAAATAACAAAGACCTTCCCCGCTTCCAAAACTATACATATTGGGTCACTTATGTACACTAGTCGATCATTAACAATGCTCTATAAAACAAGGATGAAGAATGTCTTGGTTCATACCAAAAAAAGATTCTATAAGAAAAAGGTGCTTTATTCGTCTTAGATATAGAAGAAAAAAAAAGATTTCCACTCTAGGATGATTATATGAACCTCAGCATATGGAAGAAGTCCATACTAATATGGCTTAGTGTTATCTCTACAAATTACATCATATGTATTATATATAATGCAACAACACTTTGGTGAAAAATAGAAATGCTAGATGATTTTTTATGCAACCAATTATTCATGATCATCATCAAACAAAAAAAAAAGATGTTGACAACTTTTTCTCTTTTTTAGTTTAAGTTAAATAACATATTTGTATTTATGAATGAGACACAAACCATAACTTTATACAACTTGGCTATAATAAAAGGTATATACTTAGAAATTGAGAAACTTTATGCCTCCACATAAAATGTCACATATCAATTTAAAGACATCTTGGTAAATACACCAAAATATAGCATTTTATCAAGAAGGAAGAAGAAAGAAACCAACTTCCTCACCTAAAAAGAGTGCATGGCTTTTCTTATTCACAACTTATGTCATAACTCAAATTTTACCCCTTGAAATTTTCCAAAATTTTAAGAAAAAAAATTTCTTCAATTTTTCTTTTAAAAATCATTTTCAGTAAACAAATCTTCACAGAAAAAGGATTCAGAAATAAAATAGCTTAGGTTGCAATTGGGTAAGAATTTAATTTACAACAGTAGTCGAAAAATCACATGGGCATGCCATGTAGAGGTTTAATTGAAAACAAATTGGAAAAATAGTTAAAATTGGTCATAATTGCACAGAAAGGCTAAAGGTCAAAATGGAGAATTTAGCAAAGTTTGGAAGTCTAATTCATTAAATTAGAGGCCTAATTAAGGAGAAAATTAAAATTATGGCCGAAATTGACCGAATATGAAAGCCAAAGACCAAAATGAAAGAGCTAAAAAAGTTTGGAATTGCAATTAATTCAATTATGGACTTAGTTTAAGACAAAATTGAAATTTAAAGTCAATTTGACCAAAAATAAAAAAATTAAAAAACCGAGAACCAAAATAGAATAAGTGGTGGAATTTGGAGACCTATTAATTCAATTAGAGTGTGATTGAGAAAAAATAAGATTTAGAATCAATTTGATTGAAAATGCACAAATTGAAAATCCATTAACAATATTGTAAAAGGCACTCATATTAAGGGATGATTTTAAAGGTTATTAGGGGTGAAATTGAAAAGAAAATCAAAATTAAGTCCAAAATCAATCGAGATTGCATAAATTAAAAATGAAAAAAAAAATAATTTTTAGGGCATTAATTGGTTCATCTTGAACCAAAGAGTTCAAAAGAAAAGAAAAGAATAAGAGAGGAATATAAGGAAGAAAAATGACGAGAAAAGAGGCACAAACTAAAGGGAAAAAAGAAACCCTAGCCTATAAAGAGGAAATCAACCAAAATACCTCTCCATCATCGGTTATCAACCATGACAACCATTAAAAACCACCACAGAACCTCCTCATTATGTTGGAACCACCCTTGAGGTAAATCACAACTCTTTTTTTCTTTTTTTAATTTAGGGTTTTTGTGAAAAATATTGCAAAATGGTCCTTTTTATCTTTAAAATGCATGAACACAAATTAAAAATGATGTTTTTAGGCTTTAGTTAGGTTTAATTTAGACATTGTATGTTTTTATAAAAAATACAAAAAATAAATAATGATTAAATATACGAGAAATGCATGGATAGAAATTTAAAACTTGGCTTTTTAGCATTTGTTTATGTGTTATTTAGGTATTTTAAAATATATAAAAAAAATAGAAGAATAAATGTGATGATTTTGGTTAACAAAACAAATGCACGAAAGAAAACCCAACACTTGGTGATTTTAGGTTTACTTGTAATCTAAACTTGGAATGATAAAAGTTAAGTTTTGAAATATGCTTTGTTTTTGTAGATGATAGTGCATAAAAAAAACTATTTTTTGTTAATTAAATGTGGCATGCTTTATTGATTACGAATGAGAAAAAGTTATAATATATGTTTTTCCTTGCTTGGATGATTAATGAATGAACAATATGAGACTTGATATCCTTTTTTCTAAGGCTTAAATTGTTATCTAAGATTTTTATTACTATACTTGTTGTAGTTATCCTTAGCTTCATGTTTATGACTAAAAAATGTTTTAAATCCTTTTCATATAAACCAAACCTTTTATGCTCACTCTTAAAAAAATTTATAAATACTTCTATTTTATGTTAATTTTTACAAAGTTTACATGCGTAGGCATTCCAAGGTTTGTATTCCAATATTTCTAAAAAGAAAAGTCCAAAGAATGTGTTTTCATCATATTACATACATATTGGGTTTTATAACTTATTTATAAAATCCATTGAGGTTCAACCCAAATTAAAAAGACTTTTATGGACTGATATTTCAAAACCCTTTTCAAAAAATCTTTTTCTTTTCAAACCGTATAAAAAATGCTTTATTATTTACTCGTAATGTTTGAGAGAGATAGATTCATATAAAGTTATTATCTCAAATGTTAATGGGGGATAATACCTTTGTTTTTCTTGTTTTCAAAACATATATTATTTTTAAATTTCAAGCCTTTAAGTCTAATATTCATTAATGACATTTAAGTGTCAATTATAAGTATTAATTTTGATGAGTAAGTCCAAAGCATTTGTATCACTAGATCCTACCTCCAAGTAGGATCTAGTGATAACACCTTTGTTTTTCTTGTTTTCAAAACATATATTCTTTTCAAATTTCAAGCCTTTAAGTCTAATAATCACTAATGGCATTTAAGTGTTAATTAGGCGTATTAATTTTGATGAGTAAGTCCAAAGCATTTGTATTATTAGATCCTACCTCCAAGTAGATCAACTCATATTGGTTATTGTTTAGATATTTAGAACTGCAACATTAAAAACCTCATTCTACAAAACAATGTGAGTAAACCTTGATATTATAGGAAATAGAACTTTAAAAAGTCAGTATCCAAGGTTTGTTGTTGCATTACGAAAATATTTAGCGATAACTCATTTTAGGTTTTGGGTTAGGTTTAATGAGCCTAATAAAGGCTCACTCAATGATTTATTGACATGATTTGATAGACTGTTAATAGTCACAGGTTGTAATCGAGAGCAAATGGTTGTCGATATGTCAATTTACCAAGCAATTAAGAGTGGTAAAAATAATCTGGACTTTAGAATAGATAGAGTTGAACCTACTTATCCATTTAGAATTTAACTCATAACACTACACATATTTTCACCCATGTAGCACTGGTACTAGGTACAACAAACCATTAGGAATAAAAGACAAGTAGCAATACAACTTATCTCATGTAGGATGCTTTAGGGTGATAATATTTTTTCTCTAGCATAACCAGTCTCTTACCTTAGAATCTTAAAGACCAGTTAAGGTTCTTAGTGACCATAATATTGGGTGACGACTTCTTTTTATAACATAAGACCTTTTCCCCTTCATAATATAAAAAATGCATTTTCCATTTCCAAGAAAGAGAGTGTTCACGATGTCGGGTGCAATAAAATAGTGACACTACTGGGGAGTTTAGAACTAAGCTTTATTTTTTTTATTGTTAAATATTTGTTGTGCTTGTTTACCTTCTACTTTAATTTTTAGCATGTGTTCTATTTTTTTCTTTTTGTCATGTATATACTGGATAAGGGCTCTGTAACAGTCTCAATTTGTAAACTCAAAATATATGACATATATATTCGTAGTTACCAAATTTTTGTCACTTAATTCCTCTTTTTACTTAATTACACCACAACACCTTACCTTGTATTCAATTGTGTTCATTTACAATACCTGAAATCCTTTTATTTAATCTATTCGGTATTTTATTTTGTTCAGATTATAATTTATCGAGTTTTCACAGACTCATACCTTCATATAATACCATTTGAGAACACACACCCTAATTTTAGGTGAGGTGGAGAGTAGCAGTATCCTTGTGCTCTTGGCCTAAATTAGATCCCAAATTATTGACTATGTCCTATTACACTTTTATTCATATTTTTCATTTTCGATCCAATCATCTTGGATTTCAAACCGTATCAAGAACACTTATTATATCACCAAAGTCCTTAGAATATACTCATAAATAATTATGCAATTTAAGGAAAATAAAAACTAAAGCATATGTATATTAACTCACAGATATATCATTATAGAGAGATTTATTCAAATCTATGCATCTAAATTTAAAAATTTAGTATTGTTATTACATAATTAAGTGAAAATACATTCAATCCTAATTTTAGTCATATTATACCTAATCTATGATAACAAAAGTAAAATAGGATGAGGACTACTCATAACGTGAAATAGATGACCCTATAAAATGCAATAAGTCAATATGAGTAATAAAATAATTATAAATAATACCTATTACAGTGGAAAATATCACTATGTTCTCTTTTCTTGTTTCCACCTGACACTTTAGGAATAATTAACCAAGATTATACTAATGTCAAATCACTAGTATCATTTGTTATCTTTTCTTAGATAGCTAACTTATATTTTGGAAAGATGTTGATATCAAGGTGTCCCCTTGATATCATTAACTTTTTCTAGTTCTTAGGAGTAGCTAATCAAGTATATTTTCTTCTCCCAAATCCATTGGAGGGTTTTATGCCAATGCTAATAAATCCCATTAGCATCATTAGTCTCCCTTACCCAAGAGGCCGAGATCGACTAATCAAAATCAAAGTAATGTTGATATCAATGCAATCCATTAATATCATTAGTTATCTGAAATCAGAGTCTCTAATCAAGTCCTTTTAGATACTTTAATTTATTCATCGGTAATGTCAATGTTAAGAATCATTTGACATTATTAGCCTCTATTTCCAAGAGTAGCCAATCAAGTTCAATGTAATACCGGTGTCAATGTAATTCATCGATATCATTAGCTATTTGAATCCAAAAGTAGCTAATCAAGTTCTGTCAAATACTTTAATTTTTCCATCGGTAATGCCGATATCATAAATCTCTTGATATCATTAGCCTCTATTTACAGGAGTAGCTAATTAGGTTGTTTATTATATCCTTTCTTTTCCTCTATCATTCACAGGTTCATTTGCTTCACATATTGATAAGAAGATAAAATGGGTAAATTCTAACAATGTTAAAATGCAATAATTTAACAAGTTATAGGTGTTATACACCTACCTATTGTGTTCGAAGTCCCCACTCCGGCTTGAGACGGTGGCCTAGTTGCCAAAGTATCCCTTATAAATCAATTTACACATTGATTAACACTATTATTTGTAAATTAAAAAAATTAATTATATAGTTCTCAAATTAATCATAATAACATTTAAAAGAGAGATTTACGACCATCACCAAGAGCTTCACATCATTCAACTTTTTGTTGTATTAAAATTTCTCAATTCTAAATTTTCATCTCAATATCCAAACATAACTAAACACATTAGTCTTATAACTTTATCTTTAGGTTCTTTATTAAAAACTTTTCTTACAGAAAATTTAAAATCATGCATAATCATCTTATCAAACTTTTATCTTTATCCCATTCACTTTAGATTCTAATTAGATTGTACAATATCCCTTGACACAATCCTTATACTAATTAAAATACAACTCAACTCAACTCTCTCTCAATCAAACAACATGTCAAAATCATTCTAACCTTTAAATAACCCTAAAAAATCTAAGAAAACCAAGAAGTAAACCCACAATTTCATTTTAAAATATATTTTAATCTATATTGTACGATAATGTATCCTTTGATCCCTAATTGTTTCTAAGAAATAAACCCACAATTTCATTTTTAAGTGAAAAGTAAATAAAAATATTTAAAAACTAAACCAAAACTAAGAAAAAAAATCAATTCAATTTGGTTTATGATGCACACTTGAGAGTAACTAGTAATATCTTATTAGTTACTCCATTGGACTCACTTTGTAAAAGAAATTAAAAGACACATGTAGGAAAGAGAAAATTAAATCCATAACCCACCAAAAGTGATAAGTATATCTCCATATATGTTTTCTCTCTTCTATTTGTATTTATCTCTTTCTTTTAAGAAAGCCTAATGGAGTAGCTAATAAGATGTCATGAATTACTCTCTAAGCACCATAAAATTACTCGAATGTTACCACTTTGAGTTTGAGGGGAAAGTTATAAAATTATGCATTTATCTTAAAATATATGTTATGATTATAGAACTGACTTGATGTTATTTATAGCATATAAAAGAAATAAAATTAAAATAATTAAAATCACATATTATTAAATAAATTAACGTAGAAAATAAAGCAAAGCTTTATACCTTTATCACTAGAAAATTAAGAATATAAAACATGTTTAATGTAGTTTTGTGATATAGAGATGTTTAAATCATCATTGTCATACTATCACAAGATAAAGATGACTAGGCTAAAGTATGAGTCGTGTTATTTTCTTGAGATGATAAATCTTATCTATAAAATTTAATCTAATATAGCCAGAACTATATTATATGTCATCTCAAGGATATAATAGCTCAACAATCTTTGGTGCAGCTTTAAAATGTGACTATTTATAAAGCGAGAAGCTCTCATAAAGTAACATTTACATTGATAATATATTTTAAAGTATGATAATTTACTTTGGAGAACACTAATAAAACAATCAAAATTTGATTTTTCAATCACATGGAATATATTTCAAGGTATCCCACAATGCCTTTTAATACATATATAGGCTAAACAAACGGATATGAGCATCATTATTTTTCATGGTATCATATCATGTAGTGAAACCGCTAGTTGCTAGAAAGCCATAATTGAAGGAATAAATAATATATAGTTGTGGCCTAAATTCAATTAGGGTTTGAAGGTGCATTGAAATCTCATGTTGCTCATCAAACTCCTCGGTCTCACCGCACCACCAACCATGACAAAAGCTAAACAAAGATGCCCTCTTATTCCTCTCATCATCCTAGTAAAAAAAAAAAAGAACAAAACCCATCAACATAAGCTAAGGAAAAAAAAGATGCAGAGAAATACAACCATTATGTAAAAATAAAAATAAAAATAAAAACTCATCTCCATAAACCGAAGGATATAGACCCATGAAAAAAACGACAACTTCTAATATGAGAAAAGAGAGTATGTGTTGCTAGTGGACATGAAAGGAAAGAAAAAAATAACCCACGTTGAGAAAAAAAAAAAAAAAAAAAAGACAAATCAACTAGCATGTCTTTGCTTGCCTAACACAAGGAGAAGAAAACAAAAAAAAGAAAAAACCCTAACTATCCTCCAAACATAACTAAATTTCTTAAATGAAAAGGGGTAAAAAGGTAATTACACAGTTGAATAAAAAAATTCTTAGCTTTTCTATCTTTTTTTTTTTTAATTTTAATATGAAGATGAGAGATAAATGTTAGCAGTGTTATTAAATCATGTATGGTTTCATAGGAAAACTTGACAGTGCAAAATCTTTGGTTAGCTAGGTTTGAAAAAAATTAAAAAGATATTTGGTCACGAGTTATTTTACAAGATAACCATTTCAAACTAACTATTTGGTGCATCCCCATTTACCATGTAAAATGGAGATGCCTCCTCCTTTACTTGTGCTTGGAATAATTTTAGGGGAGGAAAAAAATTAAAAGAGTTTAAGATTATATCACAAAAGAGAGAGGAGAATTTAGAGGTTGAGATTTGATCCCAAAAAAAGTAACTTTTCACCTCCATTTACTTATGTTTAAAATAATTTTAAAGGGAGAAAAAAAAATTAAAAGAAGGTTGAGATTTAACTATAGTTTTAAAATTTGACTTAGAGATTGACTTGGGACAAGTCTCGGGTCATGATTTAAGTGATTTGATCCAGGTCAACTCTATTTTTTACTTTTTAAAAATTAAAAATGATATCATTTTAGAAAAAAAAATTAACAGGTTTTGACTGAGTTTTTTCCTGGTTGATCAAGTCACAGATTAACCGTGATCCATATTTTTACTAAAACTTTACCAAGTATAAGCCACAAGTTAACTCGTTAGATTAGGTGAGGTTTTAAAATAGTGTATTTGACTTCAAAATTGAGGATAAATGTTAACTTGTAGAGTGAAGGATAAAGAAGTTTTAACAGAGGAAACGAAGCTTTTGTGATCCTCCGAAACTTTTGTTTTTTAATTTAATGATTCCTTTATTCTTTTTTTCATCTACTTTCATTTGGAACAATAAGATATATATTATTTAATTTTTATGATTATATTTAGCTTAAAATTTTATTTTATCTTTATTAATATTCAATTTATATTTTTTCAAAAGCTATCTAATATCCTTAATATTTCACTCATAACTTCTTCTTCTTCTTCTTTTACATTCTTAACAGTTTCTTGAGATACACTCTTAATATTTTTTCTCTAAATCTTTCTATACTACCAACACAAATCTCATACATGGGTGATATTTTTTTATGCGAACTTTGTGATCATGTGATAACGTAATCCACAATCAAGATTGAAATCTAATCCTAGAAAGCTGAAAAGGGTCTAATAGGAGTGTAACACAATGACAACTTTTATCAAGGCACCAACATTATTAGAATTAAACTGAATGAAGCCATCAAGCCAATTAATCTTTGATAAGTCGGTTTAGTTCTTTCAAGAATCAAAGAGTGCAAGAATTACTCTCACACACAAGCTGAAAATTCAGAATGATATTATTCAATCACTATAATTTATAAGGTATTTGGTGTTTGGTAGTGTACAAGTTTAACTTTCCATCAATTTAATACTAGCTACATTAGTGCAAATACCACCATCTATGATTAAACTCTATACCTTATTTTGAACATGACATCTTGTGTAGAATATGTTCTCCCTTTTACTTTCTAAATCATTCTCCTTGACATGCATATACAGTGGCTCTTCTTACCACAAGTGTCTCTTTCTCAACCAATACTCAACACAAACATCATCAACATCCTTCAATGGTGGCATCTTCTCCTCTTCATCCTACCCATCGATCTCAACCTTATTATTAGCTTTCATAACTATGACTCTTTTTTTAAAATACTATAAAGCAACAAGATCAAAACTCAAACAACGAGAGCATTTATCATCACAGTTACGAGAAATAGGAGTAACATTGTTACCTTTAATAATGACTGAGGTGTCTTTCTTTTCTCTAGGGTATTTGACCTTACCCTCCTCATTTGGCTTTGCCGAATGATACCCTTCCATTTAAGTTGTTTCTACACCATCTCCTCTTCACGACCATATGCACCATCTCCTCCAATTCCACATAATGATACAACTGCACAATATGAGCTATATCATGATTAAGTTTATTCATGAATCTAGCCATAGAAGTTTCTCTATCCTCCTTAACATTAGCTCGAATCATAACAAGTTCCATCTCCTTGAAGTACTCATCAATACTTTTTGTTCCTTGACTCAAATTATGCAACCTTTGATATAATTCTCTATAATAGTGGCCAGACATAAATATCCTCTTCATAAATGATTTCATCTCATCCCATATATCAACTTGCCTCTTATAATTTTTCTTGTGGTTTGTTACTAACTGATCCCACTACAAAATGACATAGTCAGTAAAAGCAATCACAATAAGCTTGACTTTCTTAGGCTTCAGATAATAGTGACACTAAAAAATCCACTCTATCTTCTTCTCTCATTTTAAATAAACTTCTAGATCATTCTTCCCATGAAAAGTCATTTAATATTGTGTTTGATTGAAAATTATGCTTTATGATTTGTTTTTTATTAGGTTATCTCAGCCCCATGACTTGATAATAATACCTAATATGTTAACTCAAGTTGACGTGGCTTATTTTTTTGTGGAATTTCTTTAATTATAAATTTTGTAAATTTCATTGTTTAACATTAGGTCCGACAAGGATGATTGAAAATTGAGTTTCATAATTTATTTTGATTTTTTGTTTATGAGGTTATCTCAGTCTCATGATTAAAGTTGTAGATTTAGCAAGTTAACCCGGGTTAAATTAGGTCATTTTTTTATTTTCTTTCTATAAGGTTATTTCGGTTTGATAATCCAGGTCATAGGTTTAGGGGATTAACTCAGGTAGTTTTTTATGTTCCCTTTTTAATTAATTTTTTAATCACATCCTTCAATATTGAGCTGATTGGGGATTGAAATTTATAATTTGTTTCTATTTGCTTTCCATAGGGTTATCTTAATTTTATAACCCGGGTTGCAGGTTTGACAAATTAACTCAGGTTACTTTTTTAGGTCATTTCTTAATTGATTTTTTTTAAATTTCATCCTTTTAGATTGATTGAGAATTAATTAAGCGCTATAATTTATTTTGATTTTTTTTTCAATAGGATTATCATAATCTCATAACTCTGAGTAGTAAATTTGACATATTAACTCTAGTTAATCCATATCAATTCAATATATTATTATTTTAATATTAAAAAACAAAAGACGTGGATAGCATACATCACTAATCTAGGAAAGTTTCCATTTAGAATTGCGGTACAACTGCTTTTTTAAATTTTATTATGATGTTTTAAAGGCCCTGAAAGGACCAAGTCGCCGACCTAGAGAACTTGTCCCATAAACCCAACCCCAATTATCTTCCTAACTCCTAGTTCTGCCTAGCTGAGCTTCTAAACCAAGAATATCGTATAGTATACTATATACAGAAGACACATTTCTTTGTTTATATATATATATATATAAACACTAAATAAATGGTATGTACTACACTGCATACCTGATTAATTTTTTGCCCATATAAAAAAATATTTTTGCCATATCATTTTAAAAAAAAATCTAAGAATCTAAGAATTAAAATATATTATATGTGTTGTTAGAGCAATGACCCAAAAAAATTTCTTAGGGGTAAAACTAAAAAAATTATTAATTTTATAAATTATTCTAACTAAAAAAATTATAACAAAAAAAATAGAGATGAAATCTGAAAGATAACAAATCTCAGAGCTGATTTGATTTTTTTAAAGGCTAACATAAAAACCAAATAAGAGAGGGATAAAGAAAAAAAGGTCATATGCGCCAAACTCACAACAATTATGTCACACATGCTGTTTTTAGGTGGGAGGGATGCTGAGTTGTTTCGGTCGCCACCTTAGAAGTAAAGTTTTGGTTACTAGACGGTGTCACGTGTGTCATCCAAACCCGACAGGCACTGTTCACATATTTTTAATTTTTTTTTTAATATTTAAGATTACACTGCTGTAAATAACTAAATACAAAAAATAAAAGAATCTCTAAATCAAAGATAAAACTCTTTAAATTTTAAAAATAATGATATAATTTAACTGTTTTAAAATTAAATAAAAACTAAAAAGTCTTTAATCAAAGTTTAATAATTTTTTATCAATAATAATAAAGTAATTATACTATAAAATAAAAATACAAATAAACTATTAACAATACTTTAAAAGACATGGGAAAGTATTGTAGCTTTTCCCATGCCACAAGTTTTTTTTTTGTTTTTTTTCCTCACATTTTTTTTTCGTCCCCCCCCTTTTTTTTGGGCTTTACATGTTTTTTTTTTTTCCTCACAAGATTGTCTTTTTTTTATGTTTTTTTTCAAAATTATGTTTGTCGATTTTTTTTAATATGGAACTATTTGAAAATTTAGTTTTGTAGTTTTTTGTTTTAAAACATTCTGGATTACTACAATATTTCCCTACATGGCCTTTTTTTATGAATTTTTATGAATTTTTTTTCTAAAATGGTCTTTGTCGATTTTGTTTAGTAGTTTTTTTTTTAAACACTGTGAATTATTACAATGTTTCCCCATATGGTTTTTGTTTTGCTACAGTTTTCCTCACATGTTTTTTTTTTTCCAAAATTATCTTTGTCGAATTCTTTTTTTAATATTGAGATGGTTGAGAATTTAGCTTTAACTTTCCCTACATGTTTTTTTTTCAATTTCTTTTCATTTTGTTTTTGCTTTTTTTCCCCAAAAGTGTCTTCTTTTGTTTTTTCATTTTTTTGTGTTTTTTTTTCAGAATTTTTTTTGTTGATTTTATTTTTTTAATAAGGAGCTGATTGAAAATTGAGTTTTGTATTTTTTTCTTTAAAACACTGTGAATTGCTACAGTGTTTCTCCACATGATTTTTTTTTATTTTTTTATGATTGTTTTTTTTTCAGAATTGTCTTTGTCGTTTTTTTAGCTTCGTAGTTTTTTTCTTTAAAACACTGTAGATTGCTACAGTGTTCCCCCGCATGATTTTTTTTTTGTTATGATTTTTTATAAAATTATCTTTATCGATTTTATTATTTTTAATATTGAGCTGGTTGAGAATTACAACTGTAGATTTTCTTATGAAACATTATAGATTGCTATAGTGTTTCCCTGCATGATTTTTTTTCCTTTTGTTTTTTTTTGTTATGATTTTTTCTAAAATTTTCTTTGTTTATTTTATTTTTTAAATATTAATTTGGTTAAGAATTTAGCTTTATAGTTTTTTTTTTGAAAACATTATGATTGCAATATTTTTTTTCATATAATTTTTTTTTAAATTTTTCTATAAATTCACAACAACACATAATTATCTTCCAAGCCCGCGACACCACACCTAGTTTAACCCCAAAGCTAAATGATTTTGCCAATAAAGTGCAAAATCGCAGTACCACCGTGGAAATTTCTTTTAACGTTTGTTTTGTATGTGTGTGTGTGTGTGTGTGTATATATATTACAGCCTGTACTCTTTAATCTGTTAGAATTCAATTATCATTAATCGATGGACAGGTTTGGAGGGGTGCATGGCTTTGGCAGCGGTGGTAGTGATGAACGGAGGGCTCTTCTTAGTCAAGGAGTAAGCTTCTTTTATTTTTTTGACCATTCAATATTGTTTTTGTTTCATTTCATGCATGTTTGCAGCCTCTAGGTAGTCCATGATACCATTTCTGACATGTTCTGCTCATCGTTCGTGAGAAGTTTTTGAGTTTGGGTTGATTAATTATATATATTGTCAATTGATTGTGCTTGGATTGTTCAAGAATTGTACTTCGGATGTTTTCAGATTTAAACGTAGTCATCATCATGTTTCCATATACATAATTGATTAAATTAACAAAAACGGCACTTGGGTCGATTTCTTGTACTTACCAAGTGTTTGTTATTTTGGATATTAGTTTTCACATGACCTCTTATGATTAGGTGTTTCTTTAGATTTTTTTTTTAAAATTATTATTGCTTGCTTACATTTCGGAATTATCTTATCCATTTACTTTCTATGTTTCTTGAATTCTTGTGCTTGCAAAGGGAGGAAGAAAGAGAAATGATGCATCTGAGGATAATCAGTTCACAGACCTTGAGCATGGAGATGCAGTGCCAGTAAGTGCATTTCCTGTTAGCTGCTTCAGCTTCATGTCCTTGTAGTGTTGTTGAGTTGAGTGTTTAGATGCCAACTTCATTCATGAAATTTTCAGGCTGCAAATGTGGGATTTGGTCGAGTGCTTTCACTAGTAAGTCTCCTTATGGTGTTTCTTGCTGAAAGTAAAATATTATTGCTACAAATTTTTATTTTACCCAGCTTGTCTTGTCACATTACAGGCAAAGCCTGATGCAGTAAAGCTGATAATTGCTACGCTAGCTCTCCTGATTGCTTCCACATCAAGTATACTGATTGTGCGTCTTTTTGTGATTCTAGATTCTCTGTTGTGTTTACAATGATTTCTCTGGTTTTCAGGCGTGTATTTGTTGCCTTATGATCATAACATTTGGATTTCTCATGCTGCAGCCTAAGTTTGGTGGAAAGATAATAGACATTGTGTCGGGAGATATAGAAACACCTGAACAGAAAGCTGAAACAGAGAGAATTCATGGCTGAACTTTATTCTATTGATTGGGAAGCATAATATTTCTTTATAGAGTCAGAATTCATAGGTCTAACTAGATCTTCTACATCTATTCTAGATAACAATAAAGCTCTTCTCGAAAATGCTTTCTTTACCATGTAAGGGCCCTCATTATTTGGCGTCCATTTACTCTGATCTTTTCCTAGTAAAGACAATATTTTCTTCAGTATAAGATCTCTTTCATGGAATCCTCAAGGTTGGACCTTCTTGTCCTATGATTTGGTCATCCTTCTTTGGTATAGTTGATGATGGCAAATTGCAGCGATATCCTCTTTTCACTTATCAGATTCAACTCTTCATATCTAACTTTTACTCAATCTACCTCTTCTAGCTCAGAGTCTATCAATACTCTTAATGAGGAGATTTCAACTTCTAAAGGCATCACCGCCTCCATTCCATATACCAATGTATACGGGGTGGCTCCTATTGAGGTTTGGATTGTGGTGCGGTACACGTGAAGGGCAAATGACAACATCTCATACCAATTCTTGTAGGTGACTACGATCTTCTAAATAATCTTCTTGACATTCTCGTCAACAGCTTTTACCGCACCATTCATCTTTGGCCTATATAGTGAGGAATTGGAATGCTTAATTTTCCATTTAGCGCAGAGTTCTATTATCATCTTGCTATTGAAGTTCTAGGCATTATTAATCTTTTCTAGTGGACCATATCGACAGATCAAATATCTTTCCATAAATTTCTTCACCATTTTTTTACCTCCACATCATCCAAACATCTCAACAAAGTTTTGTCAGATGATTTCTTATACAAACTTTCCTCATCAAGATAAAAATCCATTGCCAATCTCCTCAAAGTCTTCTTGTTGATTTTGGATGCCTCCATGGGATATGTCTGGTTTTGGATGAAATTCTTGATATCATAGTACTAAGGGTTTCCATCTATTTCTCTTTCAATAATGAGCTGGGTTATTTCTGATATCAATGTGTACCGGCTGTACCTTATGCCCAAAGTCTGTTTTAGCCATGGAAGCTAACATAGCCAAAGCATCAACAAAATGGTTTCAATCCTTTCCTAGATGGGTAAACTCTATTTCCTTAAATTCTTTAGAGTTTAGACAGGTAAATTTGATTTAATTTCTTATATTCTTGATTTTTTTTAATGTAGGGTTCTTATGAGAATTTGAGGATTTTGAGAAAAGTAGTAAACATGATGGAATTGAGGTAAAATAGTATAGAAATAGTGAATGTAAGTAGTAATTAAGAAAGAAATTGAATAATTTTGAAGAAAAGAACATGTAATTAAGGATGAGGAAATATAGGAATGAGGTTTTGATTGTTTTATGTTTTGAGAGATGATGTTCTTTATCTTATTTGAAGTATTCAAAATATGAACAAGTGAAGAAACATCATAAGAATGTGAAAAGAAGGAATAAATAAATGGTAGGAATAGTTCATGGGAGAATTCTTTAAGTGAGTTAAAAGAAGAAAATTGATTAAAACTATATGTTGAAAATGAGGTGACAAATGAATGAAAATTTTGGTGTAAATTCCAATTAAATAAAAGATATTATGTGCTTCAAATTTAGGCACGTAAGAGAAATAATGTAGTGCAATTTGATTTATTCAGGAGTTGTTTCGGGAGCAGGGCATCAGGCAGGAGGAGCTGAGTCATCACGAGCATACGGTAGGTGATTCATCACTTTCTTTTAAAATTCAAAGTTTCATTATTAGTTATGAGTTGTTTATGACATGTTGATATGGAAGAAGTAGAAGAAGAAACTGTTGGTATTATAATTGGGATGTCGGGTAATTAGTATAGAATAACCGGGTGGTATGGAATTACTAGTTGGTTATTATGAATTACCGGTTAATATGGAATTACCGGTTATATTTGCTATTAATAAAGAATAGCCGGATGTTAGGTAATTCGTATGAAATTACCGGTTATATTAGCTATTTATAGAGAATAGCCGGATGTTGGGTAATTCGTATGGAATTACCGGTCAGATTGACTATTTATAGAGAATAGCTAGATCTTGGGTAATATGTATGGAATTACCGGTTTGATTATTGGCTATTTAAGAGGGTTAGCCGGGTTTGAGGTAAAATTGTGAATTACCAAATTAAAAATTAAGCAATGAGTATTGGTTACAGAGGTCCTATAAGTATATGATTAATAAATTATGAATGGGTTATTAATGTTGATATATAGTAAGTTAGTGATGAAAGATAATTTGATATATTTTGAAGACTTGTGAACATAATAACTTTATCATTTTTAATGTGTTATCTTCCTTATTTCTTATTAATGTTATGCATACATGTTTTTCACGAGGTGATGCGGAGCGTTAAATATGGGCTTTGTGTTTTAATCTGTTTATTTTGTGGGATATAATATATTTGCTTTATATTTAATTTGTATTATATGTAGATTGTAATATATGTATCATGAAGATGTTTGCTTTTGGTGCTTATACATTTAAAAGGTATGAGTAAGGAACTAATATTATTAAACTATTCGAAAAGAATATTGTAACGAACCCGACTGTACTACTTGATCAATGTTAAAAGATCCCAACATATTCTCTTAGCCTAAGGGTAAATTTTTTTTTATCTACCAAAAATTTGACAGAGTTTCGTTTGTATTTAGGACATCCCAAGTTATCGACCACTAGCAATTTATTCAATCAACCCATCATAGCAAGGTCTCATAAATCCGGTCCTTACATTAATCATCATAATTCAACACCTCACCCAATCCACACAATATATATATATATATATATATATATATATATATATAGATTATGTAGCTCAACTGGTCAAGTTCTGGATTTGCTCTCCAAAGATCACCAGTTCGAGTGTCACAAACCTAAGAGCCACCGGAGACTTACCTTGTCATTAATTCTATTGTTTCTCAAAGTATGCAAGTTTGGTATTTCAACAATGTTTATGTTTTTTCTTTATTTAATAATAGTCCAAGATTTATTATTAAATGACGTTCATGCCATAAAGCTAATGAAAAACTGAGAAGAAAAACAAAAGTTGTAAATACCAAAAAAGAAAGGCCAAAAAGTAGTAAAAACCACTCTAATACATAGCAAGATTTTATAGCCAAAACTAACAAGACTTTACTTGAATCATAACATTAAACGATGAAAAACCAACTCAAATACTATATCCCAACCAATAATCTCTTTCTAGAAAACCAATTTATTTCTAACCACGATCAAGGATTCTCATATTTTGGAGAATACATTGAAGAAGTGAGAGAAAATAAAATAAAATTATAACAATCCCAATTCCATGATTACACAAGGAAATTATATTACTAAATTTTATGGGTAAATTTTTGTATATTGGTTTATTTCACATTTTACCGAAATTTCGACAGAGTCTCCTTTATACCGAGAGGTCTCAAATTATTGACAATTCATCATGTACACAATTCATGTTCATTCTATAATTACTACATATATATGCCACATCGCAATCACAACCATTACTGGTCACAATATAAGAATTCCACATATTCATCTCAACATAAAATTTACAACATAAACTAATAGCAATAAACTTGATTAGTAACATTAATATTACAAGCATAAAATAATAGAGCTCTTAAGTCTCAAGGATTAACATAAGGAAATACTAACAACATTCAAGTTGCATAATTAATTAAAACAAAATACATTAATATTCATTTCATTCTAAGTTCATACAAAAGAAGTAGAAATGCTAACCCCTAATTCATATAAAAGGAATTTTGAACATGAAATTCCTGATTCGTATAAAAGAATTAGAAGCGCTAATTTTCTAATTCATGAAAAGAACTAAACACCTAATGTTAGAGAATAATATAAATCATATTTTGGGACCTCACCTAACAGCTTAAGCTATTGGGTTGAGATGATTTTTTGACATGGTATCAGAGCCTTAATGACCAAGCAATCATAAGTTCAAATCTCACCATCCCTATTTATGTAATAAAAATTAAGCACAAGGTAGTGTGGGTCTGTGCAAGTTTTAAGCCTAAAGGGCTTTCACTTGAGGGTGTGTGTTAGAGAATAATATAAATCATATCCCGGGATCTCACCTAACAGCTTAAGCTATTGGGTTGAGATGGTTCTTTGACACCTAGGACACCACTCCTGACGTGAATGAGAAGGATCTGCATTATCAAAATATGAGAATAATTATATTAAATAAATAAAATACAACAAAATAATGGTGGGTCACAACTACATGTATCTATGTATGCAAGTACCCACTCAATCGGGCATAAACATGGTTGATCTGCAAAAGAAGAACACATGTAATGCTTCCTTTTCTACCTATAAAGCCTATCCTTCAACAATCTACTTATGGTTTTCTTTTTAATTATTAAACATTATTCTTCATCGGATACACCCATCTCATTACCTTACCCCAAGTTCTGAAGGGATCCTGCCGACACTACTAAGTCCTATTAGTGTCATTAGTTGTCTTTACCCAGATCAATTAATCGAATTCTTAGTAATGCCAACACCAACTTAATCGGTTGGTGCCATTGACTATTTTTAACCCAAAATAATCAATCAATTCCTTCCATCTCACTTGGAGGTGTTTCCGGTAATGTCGATGCCAAGTTCTCTTGACATCATTAACTTCCTTCTTAGGAAGTTAATCAAGTTATTATGGGGTTGACAATACCAACATTATCTGTCGGTATCATTAACTATTCTTGACATGAATAGTTAACCAAGTTCAACGTTCATTATAATTTCATTAAGATCATATCGATGTTACCAATTTTTTTGCTAACATCATTAGCCATCCCTATTGGAGATCGGCTAATCAAGTCCAATGGTGATCGTTTTGGGTTTTTCATATAGTCCTTATTCGAAATCAAAGTCCATGAGTCTATAACCAAAAATCAGATTTCGATCCATGTCCATTTCACCATATCTTTCCTTTCTTTAGCCATACTCACAAGAAAGTTTATTATCAATTAAAAAGAGTATAGGCGTGGAACAACTACCTGCCACCGATGCTTAATTTGCATGTTCCCTTGTTGTTGTCGTACTCCCCCCGCGAATCCTCCTGAATTCACAAGTATACCACATTAGTTCATGACCAATTTTCATTTCGCAAATAGCAAGGCAACAACAACATTTACTCTTTACATTTCATTATTTTAAATCATTATACACATCGTCAACTTCATTGTTAAATGTGGTTTATCCCCCTATAGGTGCCAAGATTTGATGTTACAAAAATTTTGGTGGGAAGGGAACCGGTTTTCTGCCCCTATCATTGCTAAATCCCTTATTTTAATAATTCTCATCAAATTTGCTAGCAGGGGCGATAGTTTGACCTTTCCTTATGTATTAACCTATATGTAGAGCTTTGGAGCTCCAAATAGAGCGAGATTGGATTCGTTGGAAAGCTAATATCTCAAGCTACAATTTCTACGAACAATTTCTATAATGCTCGAAAATCCCTTAAAACGTGCATGACAAATCTGCTCAGAATTCGTTAGCGATTCCTAAGTGAGTTTTCTGCCAACCTCACTTCTCTTTTCTTCTACAATATTTATTTTCTACGTTTTCCTACATCTTATGATTATGAGTTATACCCATGGTCAATAATTTCATTTTTGCCTCACACACGTCAAAATCACAAAGTTCCATATTATCAATTTTTCCCACACTTTTTCTATTAG